>Ga0268284_1001790_pt1 | contig 10315 bp, 7 predicted proteins | sample saktaG_14_FD_190137 | JGI IMG/M metagenome (GOLD analysis project Ga0268284, IMG submission 190137) | Saline water microbial communities from Sakinaw Lake, British Columbia, Canada - sak_2013_06_06_40m | ecosystem: Environmental > Aquatic > Non-marine Saline and Alkaline > Saline ... | reverse complement strand
ATTCTGCACATGGCCTAAGAGTTCGAACAAAGGCATAACCTATAGAAATAATGTTTTATTGTGGAAAACTAACCTGTTAATAACCCTAGCTTTTGTTCACTACCGAGAACAATAGCATCGAACTAAAGTTGATCTCAATAGGACTTCACGTACTCATTAAGAATCAGACTTGCTTTAAGTGTTATCGGCCCCGGCTTTCCGGATCCTATGACCACATCATTGAGTTTGACCACCGGAAGGATGTTACGTGTGGTCGACGCCAGAAAACCTTCTTCAAACTCGCCCAAGTCGTCGACAGAAACCGTGCGCTCGGAAAGTTTCATTCCCGAAATTGGACGTAAAACTTCGAAGATCGCTCTGCGAGTTACGCTGTCAAGAATACGTCCGTCTAAAGGAGGGGTAACAATCTCACCCTCCTTGGTCACAAAGAAAATTGTGAATGTTGATCCTTCCAGTATTGTCTTATTGTCAAGAGGACACAGAAACAACACGTCGTAGGCCTGGTATCTTGGTACAACGGTTTGATGAGCGATCACGGCCCCAATATAATTTAACAGCTTGACATCCGGAAGCATCCTCTGATGGGCAAAAGTGGCCAGAGTAACCCCCTTATCGTAGTATTCCCGAGGTGGGGAGACCATCCGTTGGGCAACGACGTAAAGGTGGGCCCTCCGACCTGACTGCTTCATCGTTTCTCCATCCAGTCCACCACTGAATATTATATCTACCAGTAGGTTCTCCGGTCTTTCTAGCATATTTCGTTCAATCACTTCCATGAGGACCTTCTTGAGATCTGGGCGAGTCTGTGGAGGCGTCATATAAATTGACGAAGCTGATTTGTAAAGACGGTCCAAATGGTCTTCCAGCCTGAAAATCTTTCCGTTGACCGTCCTGCAGGCTGTGAATATACGATAACCCCTTATGGTTCCGCTGATGTCGTCACTGAAAGGAAAGACCAGATCTTCAGTGTTAACAAAATGGTCTCGCTGAAAAGAGATCATTGCGTTTCTCCAATGTTGTTGTTCGTCAAGAGTCCCGTCTTACTAATCTTCAAACCCTTTGATCAATCTATAAAGCATGCAAATTGAAAGTATGCCCGCGAAAATTTCACATCTCCGCATTTTATTGCGCTTTTCCGCAACATTTCTTGTATTTCTTGCCGGAACCGCATGGGCAAGGAGCATTGCGACCTATCTTTTGTATCGTCCGACGCTGAGGCTCTACGGCTGAATCCGAACCGGTGAGATTGGCATGAACACTGTGTAATTCCCTGTCCCTGGACTCGTTCATCTCTTCGAGTTCGTTCGGCATAGCCAGTTTCACAAGCAAGAGGTTCCGCGCCGTTTCTTCCTTTATTCTGAAACTCATATCAAGAAATAGCTCATACCCTTCTTTCTGATATTCTTTTAGAGGATCTCTTTGCCCATAGCCTCTTAAACCAATGCCTTCCTTTAGGTGATCCATACTGAGAAGATGATCTTTCCACTGGGAATCAACGGCTTGTAGCATTATGAATTTTTCAAGTTCACGCATTATTGGAGAGGATATCTCAGCTTCTTTCTTCTCATATTGATCCTTAACTCTTTCAATCACATGGTCAACAAGTCCAACTTCCGTCTGCTCAACTTCCGGAAGGGCCTTGAAATCAAACCTGATACCGAATTGACCATATAATAATTCGGATAGCGCTGTTATGTCCCAATCCTCGAAATGAGTCTTCTCGTTCGTGAAGCGCCGAACCGTTTCATCAGCTACGTCTTCTATCATTTCAAAGACCGTAGGCTTTAAGTCAGACCCTGCAAGGATAAACTTTCGTTGGGAATAAACGACCTCCCTCTGCTTGTTCATAACATCGTCAAAATCTATGAGATGTTTTCTGATTTCAAAGTTATGCGCTTCAACCTTTTTCTGGGCGTTTTCAATGGCCTTTGAAGTGTACTTGTGCTCTATAGGCTCACCATCCTGCATGCCAACCCGTTCCATAATCATCTTTACTCGTTCTCCGCCAAAAATACGCATCAGATCATCTTCGAGACTTACGCAAAAACGACTGGAACCAGGATCCCCCTGCCGCCCTGATCTTCCTCTCAACTGATTGTCGATACGACGAGACTCATGTCTTTCAGTTCCGAGTATGTGCAACCCCCCAGCTTCAATAACTGAAATCCTTTGCTGTTCGCACTTGGACTTGAATTCATCCAGTAACTTTTCAAAATCTTCGGAATTATCGCCTTTCCCAGACTTTGAACGGGCCATAAAAACAGGATTCCCTCCCAAAATTATGTCAGTGCCTCGACCCGCCATGTTGGTCGAGATGGTTACACCCTTAAAACGTCCCGCCTGTGCTACAATTTCAGCTTCAAGCGCGTGATTTTTCGCATTGAGAATATTGTGAGGTATGCCGTATTTCTTGAGTCTCTTGGCAAGATATTCAGATTTTTCTATTGAAATCGTTCCAACTAGGACAGGCTGCCCTGTTTCATAGAGATTACGGATCTCGGAAATCACCGCCTCAAATTTTTCATTTTCGGTTTTGTAAATTAGGTCGGGATAATCAGTTCTTATCATGGGCAAATTGGTCGGTATTATTACAACTTCCAGATTATAAATTTTGTGAAATTCGGCCGCTTCCGTGTCGGCTGTGCCCGTCATTCCGGACAATTTGTCGTACATGCGGAAATAATTTTGGAAGGTTATTGTGGCAAGGGTCTGGTTCTCATTCTCTATCTTTACTCCCTCTTTGGCTTCTAAAGCCTGATGAAGCCCATCGGAGTAACGTCGACCCGGCATAAGTCTACCCGTGAATTCATCTACGATTATGACCTGTCCATCCTTGACGATGTAATCCACATCGTTCTTAAACAATGTGTGGGCTTTCAAACCCTGATTTACATGATGGAGCGTCTCCATCTGGGCTGGATCGTAAAGATTGCTAACTCCCAAAGATCTTTCCACACGAGCAATGCCTTCTTCCGTCAGGACAACGCTTCTTGCTTTTTCGTCAAGTGTATAATGGATATCCTTCTGCAATCCTGGTATGACACGATTAATTTTGTAGTAGCGATCTGTGTTCTCATGAGTGGGCCCGGATATTATCAAAGGGGTCCTCGCCTCATCTATCAGGATGCTGTCAACTTCATCGACTATTGCGTAATGAAGTTCACGTTGCACATAATCTTCCAAAGCGAACTTCATATTGTCCCTAAGATAGTCAAACCCAAACTCGTTGTTGGTTCCATAAGTGACATCACATCCGTAGGCTAGTCTTCTTTGCTCATCATCCAGATCATGAACGATGACGCCAACCGACAATCCGAGAAACTTGTATATTTCCCCCATCCATTCAGAGTCTCGTCTAGCAAGATAGTCATTAACCGTAACGACATGTACTCCCTTGCCTGTGAGGGAATTAAGATACACCGCAAGGGTAGCCGCCAAAGTCTTGCCTTCGCCGGTTTTCATTTCAGCTATCTTGCCTTGGTGCAGCACCAAACCGCCTATTAATTGCACGTCAAAATGCCTCATTCCCAGAGCTCTTACTGACGCTTCCCGGACCAGCGCAAAGGCTTCTGGCGCTAGGTCATCGAGCGATTCTTCTCCAGAATTGAGCCTCTCCTTAAACTTAAATGTCATCAAGGGGAAGTCTTCATTCCGGAGGTTCTTCATCTTGGATTCATGTTCGTTGATTTCCCCAACTATCGGATCAATCCTTTTCAATTCCCGGTCATTTTTACTGCCGAAAAGTTTTCGAGCTATCGAAGAAAACATTTTTCAATCCTACCCCAGAAATTAATATCTGTACTAACAAAGTACGATTGGATGCGTAAAAGATCCATAGCTATTGTAGTCAACCACCAACAATGAACTGTTTCAGAACTTGAGGATCTTTCTCTCAATTTGTAAGCGAATGACTGGCTGCCTAGGGGTAATCGAAACTACTCCGATTTGTCAAACGGGCAGTCAGGCAGAGTTTGATCTATCACAGAGCGCCAGGGGTGTCAATCAGGGGAATTTTACCGATCTGTGAGCACAGAGGGAACATGGCCGAAGGAATCAGATTACCTCTGACAGTTCTTAACATGAAGCAATTGTCATGGAATCAGTTCAGTTGAGCGCACCGTGTCATAATAGTCGACCAACGCCTCAATCAAACCATCCACAGTAAATTCTTTGGCTTGGACAGACGGATTTACACCATATTTAACAAGTGTGTCTGACGTAATTGGGCCTATTGAGGCTACAACCGTATCATTGAGCAAATTCGATATGTCTGGACCATTCATCATATCTGCAAAATGATCAACAGTGGAAGACGAAGTGAAGGTCACGGCATCAACTGACTTATTGAGAAACAAGTTTCTAATGGCATCTACATTTTCCCCGGATGGGCGAATGGTTCGGTAAACGGGCACGATGTCGACAATGGCCCCTCTTTTTACCAGACCATCTCGAAGCACGTCTCGCGCCTTTTCCGCTCTGGGTATCATGAAACGTTTACCAGCCAGGTCCTGGTTCTCAAAGAATTCCAAAATGCCCTCAGCCACGAATTCCTTGGCCAACACGTCTACTCTTATACCTTTCAAACGGATTGCCTTGGCTGTTACCGGACCTATGGCTCCAAATATGGGACCAGCCAGGTCCCTAATATCTTTACCGAGATCAAAGAAATGTTTGAAAAATCTTTCCACTCCATTCTCAGATGTAAAGAGCACCCAGTCATAGTCGGAAATTGTTTCGATTGCTTTTTCCAATGGCCCATAATCGATCGGACCAACTATCTCTATGGTAGGAAAAAGAATGGGTTCTCCGCCATGTCTTGAAATCTTGTCAGCCATTTTCCTGGATTGCTCTCTAGAACGCGTCACCACGATCTTCTTACCAAAGAGAGGCTTGGATTCATACCAAGACAGCGATTTCCTTAGTTTGACAACCGAACCGACTATCAGTACGGCTGGCGCTGATAATCCCCTTTTCAGGCATTCAGAAGCAATGTGCTCAAGATCCGACGCCAGTGAAGCCTGCCTAGGAGTCGTTCCCCACCTGACTAAGGCGGCCGGTGTGTCAGGGGACATACCGTGGGCAAGGAGTCTCTTTGAAATGTTGTCTATGTTTTTAACTCCCATCAAGAAGACTAGCGTCCCAGGAGTCCTGGCAAGAATTGACCAGTCTATGGCGGATTCCTCCTTTGACGGATCTTCGTGTCCAGTAACGAAAGTCACCGATGAAGCATGATCCCTGTGGGTAACTGGAATTCCAGCATAAGCGGGGGCTGCTATGGCGGAGGTTATCCCCGGTATCACCTCAAAAGCGATACCCGCGTTCGCAAGTTTTTCAGCTTCTTCCCCTCCCCTTCCGAACACATATGGATCGCCGCCTTTTAGACGAACGACGATTTTACCTTCCAAAGCTTTCGAAACCAATAACTGATTTATATCAACCTGTTCAACGGAATGGACCTTACCCGTCTTGCCGACATAAATAAGTTCAGCGCCTGGATTGGCTTTATCGACAAAATTGTGGCCTGCGAGGTAATCATAAACAATTACGTCAGCAGACGCGATGGCTTCAGCCGCTTTCAGGGTCAACAATCCGGGGTCACCAGGACCGGCCCCTACCAGATACACAATTCCACGAGATTTCCTATCATGATTATGCTTCATGCTTAACCGTCTCTGTCCTATGTTCGCTCTCAGTTGATATAAAGTCTTGGCAGTCTAAAACCAGGCTTCCCAATGCATTCGACCCGGACTATCAAATACGCCGATATGTCATCACAAAACACCATCAACAGCGCAAGGACGCCAATCATCAGAAAGAACAGCTCTAAGGACTGCGTCGGCGCCCATCTCAATCAGCCTGTCCGCCACAACAGCCCCAATAAGACTGTCATCTCCCGGCCCCGTGTATGTTTCCCTAAAAATAGGCGTTCCATCCGGATGTGTAACCGCAGCGGTAAGCCTTACTCCGTCGTCCAATGGCTCACAATACGCAGCCATAGGAACCTGACAGCCTCCACCCATCCTTTTGAGAAAACAGCGCTCAATCTCTACGCATTTCCTAGTCTCGCTGTCGTTCAACTCGGAAACGATTTCCCGCACTCTGTCGTCAGCTATTCTGGTCTCTATACCTATGGCTCCCTGCCCAATAGCTGGAATCATATCTTCTATCGACAAAAATTCCCGTATCCTGTCAGTGAAGCCCATTCTGATGATGCCGGCAGCAGCTAATAGGGCGCCGGCAAGATTATCCGTTTGGATCTTTCTGATCCGCGTGTCGACATTTCCTCGAATCGATACAACTTCAAGACCGGAGAAACAGCTCATGAGAAAAGCCCGTCTCCTCAAACTAGACGTGCCAATTTTTTCACCAGGCTTCAATTCAATTATTCTACGTGTATCGCGCGAGATGAACACGTCTCGGGGATCCTCACGTTTCAAAATACCGGCAATACTAAGTCCTTGTGGAATCTCCGTGGGGACGTCCTTCATTGAATGGACCGCCAGATCAACTGATCCATCCAATAGAGCGTCCTCTATTTCCTTTGTAAATAGACCCTTTCCTCCAATATGAGCCAGAGGAGCGTCTAGAATTTTGTCACCCTGTGTCTTGATTATTTTCAGGTCTACTTCGAATTTCGAATCGACCGTCTTGAGCAAATCGGCCACGTGGCGCGCCTGCCACATTGCCAGAGCGCTTCCTCTAGTTCCTATGGTCAGTTTCATAACCTGAAATTTGCGCTTCCTCCGATTCCGAACCGGAAACAAAAGAGTTAAGGTCGAAGACCCGTTGAACAAAATCTATGTGCTGATTATGTCGCGATGTTTTCAGAGATTGCTTCATAAAGGAGATCGGGCCATGCGCAATTTTGTTGATTATAGACTTGGTCAATATATCAATCGCTTCTCTCTCTGTATCGTTCAATTCAGCAAGTCGTCCGTTCAGGCGACCAATTTCGTTGATCCTGATCTCTTCAAATTTGTTTTTTAGGGCTACTATTGTGGGCGCCCATTCGAGAGACCTGTTCCAATTCATGAACTTTCTTACTTCATCATCCACTATATTTCCGGCTTTTTCAGCCTCCGCACGTCTCTCACCAATATTTTCATCGACCACGGCCTGAAGGTCGTCGATGTTGTAAAGATAAACCCCGTCGAGGTCATTGACTCTAGGCTCAATGTCTCTGGGGATTGCGATGTCTATTATGAAGATGGGCTTGTGCCGTCTTCTTTTCATTACAGCCTTCATGTCACTAAACATAATGATTGGATCGCAACTTCCCGTAGAGGTTATAACGACATCCGCAGTGGTCAGAGCTTCAAAAAGCCGGTCTATCGGCTCTGCGGTTCCTTCAAACTGAGCGGCCAAAGCGCAGGCGTTTTCAATTGTTCTGTTAATGATTCTGATGGGCTTTCTTACGTTGCCTGCAAGGTGGCGTGCCGTGAGTTCGGCCATTTCTCCTGCGCCTATCAACAAGGCTTCGCTCTGTTCGAGATCTCCCAGAATCTTCTTCGCCAACTCAACCGCCACATAAGCGATTGAGACAGCCGATAGAGCTACCCCTGTCTCTGTTCGAACGCGTTTGGCAGTGAAGAACGCTCTGTGCATGAGCCTGTTGATCAAGGGTCCGGTGGCGTTGGCGGCAGCGTCTCTCTTGAAAGCGGCCTTGACCTGTCCCACTATTTGCGGTTCACCTAGAACCATAGAATCAAGACTTGAAGTTACTCTGAAAACGTGACTGACAGCGTCTGATCTCCTCTTCACATAAAGATGAGGTATCAGTGAATCCGCTCCAAGTCCGTGAATTTGAGCAACCAGTTGAATGAGTCTTTCAGAAACTTCCTCAGAATCATCTACGGCGGCTATGATCTCGGCCCTGTTACAGGTGGAAAGGATCACACATTCCTCAATCCCCCTAGTCTGGGCCACCAATCGAGTTACAGCCCCGTCCTGATTTCCGGGAAAAGTTATTCTTTCCCTCACCAACACCGGCGCAGTGGTATGATTTACACCCAAAACCATGAAATCGTGTTTCGTCTGGGTCATGAGAGAACCGTCTCCCTGCAAAGGCCGACAAACGAATGATGTCCTCCCAGCAGGAGACTGACACCTACAAATGTGAACATGACCAGACAAAAGCCCGCTATAGCAAGTAATGCGGCCTTCTTACCTCGCCACCCGAGGGCAAGTCTCTGGTGAACCATCCCAGCGTACGCAAACCACGTGATAAGACTCCACGTCTCTTTAGGATCCCAAGTCCAGTATGAACCCCAAGCGCTACTCGCCCAAAGAGCCCCGGAAATTATCCCAAGGGTGAGAAAGAAAAACCCAATCGGTAACGCCCTCCGGTTGAATGTATCAAGTGTCTCGAGTGACGGAAGAATTTTGTGAAATCTTCCTATTTTTTTTCGTTTGATCAAACGTTCCTGAAATATATACATTGCCCCAGCCATAGCCATGACTGTGAAAACCGAATTGCCCGCAATCGCAAAGGAAACGTGGATTGGAAGCCACCAGCTTCTGAGGACAGGCACTATAGGCTGACTGATCTGGTAAGAGAATGTTGAAGCGACCAGCATGAGCACTGTCGCTATTGGAGCGGCCATGGCTCCCAAAACCGGATTTCTATCCCAAAATTGCAAGGCTACAAAAATGGCTATGACACCCCAGGCAAAAAGAGATATTGCGTCAAAGGGAGTGGCCATTGGGAAAAACCCCAGCACCCAGAATTGATGCAATATCGAAGAGGTATGAGTCACGAAGCCTGCCGCTACAAAGCAAAAACCGGAGAGGCAGGTAGTGCCTTTTGATCTCAGCAAGAACGCCGCATAGATGATGGAAGAGATCAAATAGAATATCGCGGACACTTTGAAAAACATCAGATGCACTGTTTCTTCCCAGCTAGAGTTGATCTCCGCAACTGTCTCCCACCGCGTTCTCCACGTCTATTTCCATAGGCAATATCTTTTTGAGAATTTCCATGGCATGATAAAAGTCGCTTTGTCGGATAGCGTCCAGAAGTTCAGAATCAACAATCTCCGAAAATAGTTTCCGGTTTTCATCTGAATCGCAACTCGAATTCAGCACACGTTTTCTTAAGTCACCCATCAATTTTGTCATCTTTCCATATTCCGGACCATACTGCTTTTCCAACTCCTCTCTGATCTTCCTCGCCAAAGCTGGAGAAGCCCCACCGGTGCTGACTGCTATCATTAGATCCCCTTGGGAGATTACCGCTGGCACAATAAATGTGCATAGATCCGGCACATCAGCAATATTACACGGCAATCGTCTTCTAAAGGCTGCTTTATATATCTGCAAATTGACCTGACGGTCGTCGGTAGTTCCAAAAATCAGAATCGCGTCACGATAATCATCCAGGATGCTTTCATCAAAGAGAGCCTCTTTCCACTCGATTTTTTCCTGATTTTTGAGTCGCTCCATCTCCGGTATCAGTTTTGGTGATATGACAACCACCACGGCTCCGCTATCGAGAAGCCCTTTAGTCTTACGAAACGCTACCCTGCCTCCGCCTATAACTATGACGCGCTTGTTCTGCAAATTCATCATCAATGGATAAGGTCTCATAAAATTCTTAACCCTGTTTGGCTATAGACTATATTTTTTATACTATCATCTTCAGTGGGATTCTAGAAGGGTTTACGAAGAACACTCTATTCTAGCAGATCTTTGCTATCATTTTGTAAAATGATCCGCCAAGGTTACTTTTCGTCAACGTTAAGAGACGAATATATGTCCGTCACAAAGTTGTTGGGGATGCTTATCCTGAAAAGGGACCCTTTTCCCGGGATAGAGTCGAGTTGGATTCTTCCTCCGTGTTCATGAACAATTCTTTCTGTTACAGCCAATCCCATGCCGGTTCCCTGTGGCTTGGTGGAAAAGAACGGGTCAAAGACAAATTCACGTTCGGCGTCCGCTATTCCAACTCCATAGTCTTTAACTCCCAAGATTGTCTCATTATCATTTTCATGTACGAAGATATCAACTTCCGAACCTACTGAAGAAAAATCGATTGCATTTTGCAACAGATTGCCAATGGCAATTTTCATCATATCCGGGTCAAATCTGGATATGCCGGATTTTGAGCTTAGGTCATGAAATAAAAGTTTAATCGACTTATCTGATGCGTGGCTTTCCATTTCCTTAACAGTTTCAAAAGCCACTTTCGCCAAAGAACCTTTCACTGCTTTGATATTGGCCAAATTGGCGCAGCCTTGAACCTCATCTACCAGAGATTCAAGTCTTCTAGCTCCCTCAAGGATTTTGTGAGCGTACGATATGGCTTCCATGTTGTTAC
>Ga0268284_1001789_pt1 | contig 10317 bp, 10 predicted proteins | sample saktaG_14_FD_190137 | JGI IMG/M metagenome (GOLD analysis project Ga0268284, IMG submission 190137) | Saline water microbial communities from Sakinaw Lake, British Columbia, Canada - sak_2013_06_06_40m | ecosystem: Environmental > Aquatic > Non-marine Saline and Alkaline > Saline ... | reverse complement strand
AAGAAAAAGACCAGGGACATGCCCACAATCATGATGGTAAATGTTTGATTAAATAGATCCATGAGCGCCTCCTGAATAATGTGTAGGTAGGCAGTATACCCAAGGGGTTTCTGGGTTTCAAGTGGAATCAAGGGAATATGAGAAAAAAGGGCGGATTTTTCATTTTGGCGCAATCCATGGGATGTGATATACTGCCCCCATAATATGTCAGTTGTTTCAACAGCTTTGCCAAGGCGTAAAAATATCCGGATGAAGGGCTGGGACTTCACGAGTCCTGGATGGTATTTCTTGACGATTTGCACAAAGGGAATGAAGTCTGTTTTTGGGACAATTGTGAAGGGTCGGATGATATTAAATGATTCCGGACGAACCGCAGATCAATTTTGGCGTGAAATTCCAGCACATTTTCCGCGCGCCGTGGTGGATGAATACGTGGTGATGCCCAACCATGTGCATGGATTGCTGCAATTGGTTGAGGGACACGGCATGCCGTGTCCCTGATGAACGCGCATTGGAAGCCTTCGGCAAGCCAGTCGCGGGGTCGGTTTCCACCTATGATGATGTGATGAATGTCGGCGAACCCCACTATCTTGGCAACAAGGCTCTGCTTGAGAGCCCAAAACTGGGTTTTCTGGCTTCGCGGGGCGAGACCTCTTCACATGGCAACTTGCCACTCAAAACAGAGGAAGTGATTATTTCGGGCTTTCTGAGCCCGTTGGAGCGTAAGGTGTTTTGGGCTGCATTGGAACACAAACGGCCCATGATATGGGTTAAGCCGTGGGGACTGGACTTGAATATGGTCACGGCATGCCGTGGCCGCCTGGAACAGGCCATTGCAGAGGGACGTTTACTCGTTCTTTCTCCCTTTGCTGCCGACATCGAAGCTCCCAGTGTCCGCCGTGCCGCATGGTGTAACCAATATACACTCGAACATTGCAATCGCCTGGTCATCGGACATCTCAACCCAGAGGGGATGCTTGCCTGCATTCTCGCCGAAGCCGATCCCAGCAAGGAGATCATCTATTTATGAACGCGCCTACGTCAAATGCCACTGTGAAAGACAAATCACCGCGCTTCTTGCGTCTCCTAAGACTTCAGCAAAGACAGGCAATTACAGCGACCTCTCATCCATGACCAGCCTCAAAACCTTCCTTGCAACCTTTGTCGGCCATTGTCTTGCGACAGCCAGCCGACTGATGTGAGCCTTCTTCTTATGTAACGCCATTGGAAACACAAATGACAACTAACATTCCCAATCATTATGAATGGAAGAAATTGCCGATTTGGCTTCGTTGGATTCTAATCATTGCGTTCATCAATTTTATTAGCTTTTGGTTCATCTGGCACCGGAAAAAAAATGTCGAGAGAAAGGCCCTCAAAGCTGGAATAAAATATTTTCCGTATGCTTCGTTTGATTTTGTGACCACGCTGAGCCCAGCTAAACTCAGCACTGTTTTTCATCGACTCGTTGATCCGTTTACTGTCCGTCGCAATGTGCAATACGACGCACATTTTTTTGGTATCCTTCGATTGCCGAGTGACGGTCTGGAGGTGTTGAAACCACTCGCCCAAGCGATTCCATGTCAAACGACACACGGCCATCATGAACCAAGTAGTGGCAACAACGGAATACAGCCGACACTGTCGTAACATCCACCCTGAACAATTTTCAATGAGCTCCGTCTGTGCATGTATTAATGCGTGAGGCCGGCTGGCCCTTTGCGCACTTATAGTTTTAACGCTAAACACAAAGCAGTTTTTTCACAAACCGTGAAGAGCCAGAAAATCTCAAGTTTTTGTCTTTCTCAACTTCTTCTCCACCGGTAGAAGCGGTGCGGTGAGGGACTCGTAGCGTACGAAGAGAAATTCGACGCGTTGGCGGTCTGAGATGAAGGGCGCGGTTCGATAGCAGCGGTCAACAGCACGGTCAAGGTCGGCATGGGCCTTCACGAGATCAGTCGGCATGGTGAGGGGATCGTAGAGGGCGGCCAGTGTCGAGCGCGGATATTTCTCGCGGACGTCCAGTACCGCCTGCGCCTTCGCCTCCACGGCGGCCACTTTTTCCGCGTCACCCTTGAGGAGTCCGGCCTTGTGCCTCTCTCTGGCCTTCGCCTCCTCTTCTTCCCCGCCTTCATGGTACGAAGACCAATACATCCGCGCAGCAGCCTCCCTGACACAGTCGGCATCGGCGCAAGGCGTGACGCCACCCGGCTGGGACACATCCATCTGTGGCCACGGGAAGTTGTTGTAGACAAGTCCTGCCGAGTAACGGTAATCAGATTTCAGGCGTCCGCAAACCTGCCGCATCCATGCCATGTGCATGGTGGATGTCAGCACGCCGAAGTGATAAAGCGTAGCATCGGGAATAAGGAAACAGGCATCGCCCACTAAGGTGCCTGGAGTCATAAATCCAAACGGAATAAAGTCGCGCCTCTCTGAAGAGGTTTTCGGGATCACTAAGTAGTTTGATTGCGGCACATTCTCAACATGGAATCGCGTGGGCGTGGCTGCAAGTTTCTGGGTCGGCGCACTCTTGCTTGCGAGTCGGAATTTGCAAACCGCCTCGATACGTTTGACCGTCTCAGGCATTTTGTGCAACTGGTCGGGCGGACACCCTTTCAGCAAGAGACACCACCGCTCGATGCGGTTGATGAACTCGTCCGAGCCAAGCCAACGCTTAAAGTAGGGTGCCGCTGCCGGTTCAAGGTTGAGGAAGGAGGCTTTCTCGTCGGGTGTGAAAAGATAGTTCCCTCCGTCGACGGGCTTGTTGCCAATGCCAATTTCAGGTACAGAACAGAGCGGGGATGACCGATTCAGTATAACCGTGTCAGAGCCCTCAACAAGATAGGGACTGATATTTTTAACCTGCGTAACAACGGAGGCGCCGTCATTCTCTTCGTAAATACGCTTCGTCCCGCTGAACTGATGCGCGAACCCGATGATGACCACGTGGACATGGGCTTTGCCACGTGCTTCGCTCTGCCAGACAAACGTGCGATGCCCGAAAATAATCTTTATGTCTCTGGCAAACAGGGCATTCCAAAGAACGCCGACTTGTTCTCCTTGCGTGATGGAGTTTGTGGAGACAAAGCCCACGCGTATAGGCGTGTCCTTGATAAATTCCGCAGCTTTGAAATACCATGCTGTCACATAATCCAACAACCCATAATTTTTGACCTTGCCGGCGACATACTCCATGTCTTTCCGCTGTTCAGCATCCTGAAACTTTGCCCCCACAAAGGGTGGATTGCCAAGAATATAGGAACATTCGGCAGGGTTCATGACGGTGCGCCAATTGAGTCGCAAGGCATTGTCGTGACAGATGCGGGCAGCTTTCTTGAGTGGCAGGCGGACGTAATATTTGCCGAACTTTTCAGCCAGCAGCAGGTTCATTTGATGGTCCATCAGCCACAGGGCCGTCTCAGCAATGCGAGCGGGCCATTCCTCGATCTCGATGCCGAACATTTGATCGACGTCTACGTGGGAAAGCAACGAGACGTCGGTGATGGTCTGTTCCCCATAGCCCAAGGCATCGAGAACGTCCAGTTCCAGAAGGCGCAACTCGCGGTAGGTGATCACTAAGAAATTGCCGCACCCGCAGGCTGGATCGAAAAACTTGAGCGTTCCCAACTTCTGATGGAAGACGGGCAACTTGCGACGATCCTGTTTAATGGAGTCGAATTCCGCACGCAGGTCATCCAGAAAGAGCGCATGGATCAGTTTCAGAATATCGCGTTCGGAGGTGTAATGCGCCCCGATCTGACGACGTTCTGCCGGCAACAGGATTGCCTGAAAAAACGAACCGAAGACAGCGGGAGATATGCGGCTCCAATCGAAACACGTACAGCGCACCAACGCATTCCTCATCTCCGTATTCATCTCGGCAAGGGGTAAAACCTCGGCAAACAGTCCGCCGTTCACATAAGGCATGTTCAGCAGGCGGTCGTCGAGGTTCTTCTGGCGCTGTTCACGCGGGGTGTCGAGAACCTGGAAGAGACGTGCGAGGTGCAGCCCGAGGTCGGAACCATCACGGCGTGTCTCGCTATCGATGTATTCCGTAAAAGCATTCGGATCAAAAATGCCTGTGTCTTCTGAAAAGAGGCAGAAAAGAATGCGGACAAGGAAGCGTTCTAATGCGTGGCCAGTGTATCCCCCTGCTTTCATGGCATCGTGCAGGTGTCCCATGACTTCTGCCGCCTTGATGTTAATCGGGTCTTCATGCGCAAACGTGCGGACCTTATAACCGGGGATAAAGCCAAAGAGGTGGATATGGCGCTGCAAATCTTTTATCCCATACTGATTGTTGAGCTTTCGGACAGGTTCCTCAAAGGTGGCGACGCTACGTCGCGGAATGCCAAACACATTGAAGAAGGCATCCCAAAAGGATTTTGCTTCGGCATTTTCACGGGTCTCTCCAGCCCACTCCCGCGAGAATTGGACTGCCCGTTGTTTGATCTCGTTCCATCCCAATGGCATTCTTGCCACCGCACTCCAAATTATTCCGTGGTTTCCGTGGGCAGAAGCCTGCCTCTTTACGGCCTCTTACGGACGTGTCTTCAACCGTTTATTATCGGAATGATGGCGTACGTCCACACCCTCGACAATAAAAATCGCATGCTCTGCGATGTTGGTGGCGTGATCCCCGATCCGTTCGAGATAACGGGAGATGAGCATGAGGTCGAGCGCGCGCGGAACAATTTCCGGGTTCTGGGTCATCAAGACAGTGAGCGTTTCAATGACGATTCTCTTCAACTCGTCAAGTCGATCATCTCGGAGCAAGACCTCCCGGGCCAACTCGGTGTTCCGGTTGACGAAGCTCCGCAACCCGTCACGCACCATGCCTCGTGCCACGTGCGACATCTCGGGAATATATTCGAAAGGTTTCCATGGATCGCACGTCAGCAAATGTTCTGCTTTCTGCACAATATTGACGGCCTCATCGGCTAGACGTTCCAACTCGCTGTTGGTCTTGATGATGCCGAGGATGAAGCGTAGGTCGCCTGCGGCGGGCTGGTTTAGCGCAATCAGCTTCATGCAGCTCTCATCGATCTCCATCTGCATCTCGTTGACCAGCTCCTCGCGTTCATAGACCGGAGGGATGGCGTCTTTGTCGCGCTCAACCACGGAGCGGACCGCATCCGCGATCATCACTTCCGCCATGGCGCTCATCTTCATCAGATGGTTTCGTAGTGCCTGCAATTGTTCGTCAAAATGCCGTTCCATAGTTCACCGCCTTGTTTAAAATTATCCATACCGCCCGCTGATGTAATCCTGGGTTCGTTTATCCCGAGGATTCGTGAAAATGCCGGCGGTCTCGCCGAACTCAATCATCTCACCCAGCAACATGTAGCCGGAATAGTCTGAAATGCGTGCCGCTTGCTGCATGTTATGCGTGACAATCACAATCGTGTAATCCTTTTTCAGCTCCAGCATCAGCTCCTCAATCTTGCTGGTTGAGATCGGATCCAATGCCGAACAGGGTTCATCCATGAGAATGACTTCCGGCTCGACAGCCAGCAGCCGGGCTATGCAGAGGCGCTGCTGCTGATCCAGCGGGAGCGAGAGCGCCGAGTCGTTCAGCTTGTCTTTAAGGGGTTCCCACAGCCACGCGCGCTTCAGGCACTGCTCGACCATGTTCTCGATCTCCTGACGGCTGGAACGACCTTCTACGCGCAGACCGAAGGCGACATTGTCGAAGACGGAGAGGGGGAATGGGTTGGGGCGCTGAAAGACCATGCCGATTCGCTTGCGCAACGTACAGACGTCCACGCCTGGGGCATAGATATTCTTTCCGTCGAAGAGGATCGACCCGGTTATCTTCACGCCTGGGATCAAGTCGTTCATACGGTTGATGGCCCGCAACAAGGTTGACTTTCCACACCCTGACGGCCCAATCAACGCGGTGATATGGCGAGCCAGCACCTCCATGGGCACCTTTTTCAGCGCCTGGAAATCACCATAGAACAAATCCAAATTTTCAATACGAATAACTGTACTCATCCGAACCTGCCTGTCACATAATCGTTGGTCCGCTGGTCGTCTGGAACGGTAAAGATTTTTTCAGTCTTCCCGTATTCAATCAGATCGCCCAAGAGGAAGAAGGCTGTATCGTCTGCCACACGCGCAGCCTGCTTCGTATTGTTGGTCACCAGAATGATGGTATACTTTTGCTTCAGGACAGTCAATGCTTCCTCGATTTTGGCTGTTGAAATGGGGTCCAGTCCGGAGCAGGGTTCGTCCAGCAGGATAACCTCCAGCTCTTCCATGGCGAGCACGCGCGCCAGGCACAGGCGCTGCTGCTGGCCGCCGGAGAGGCGTAAGCCCGACATCTGCAGACGGTCCTTGACCTCGTCCCACAGGAAGGCGGCTTTCAGACTCTGCTCCACGATCTGATCGAGCCGTTCCCGTTTCCTGATTCCCGAGAGCCGCGGACCATAGACAATGTTCTCATAGATGCTCATGGGCAAGGCGACGGGGAGCGCGAACAGCATGCCGACCCGTTTACGGAGAGCAACCACATCGCAGGCTGGATCATAGATGTCTTGTCCGTCCAGAAGGGCCTGCCCCTCGACATGTGCGTCCAAGAGCAGGTCATTGAGCCGATTCAAGGATCGCAGGAAGGTCGTCTTCCCGGACCCTGCAGGACCGATCACGCCCAGAATACGGTTCGCGACAACATCCAAGGTGATTCCGTTCAAGAGCGGTTTGTGATCTTGAAAGAACTTGAAACTTTTGAGTGCGATTTTAATGGTAGGTGCGTCGCTCATTTAGACCTCTTTGAAATAAAGCGGTGCATCATGGTATAGGCCACGAGATTGATCAGCAACACCGAGATGATCAGGACTGCGGCGGTCGCGTAGGCCTTCTCGTTGGAGATCCCTTCGCGGGCGAGAATGTAAAAGTGAACCGACATGGTCCGCACGGAGTCGAACACGGTCATGGGCATCCGTAACGAGGAGCCCGCCGTGAAGATCACGGCGGCGGTCTCGCCGATCGAGCGGCCCACACCCAGAATCATGCCCGTGACGATGCCGGGCAAGGCATTGGGAAGAATCACCTTCATCACGGTCTCCCAGCGCGTCGCGCCGAGCGAGAAACTGACTTCGCGATAGGCATTGGGCACGGCCCTGATTGCCTCTTCAGAGGTCCGGATGATGGTCGGGAGCACCATGATGGACAAGGTGAGTGCGCCGGACAAGAGACACCATCCCATCTTCAGCATGACTACGAAAAAGATAAATCCGAAGAGACCGAAGATAATGGATGGAATGCCCGCTAAACAGTCCGTTCCGAAGCGCAAGGCTCGTGTCATGCGCGTCTCTCGGGTATATTCTGTCAAATAGATTGCCGTACCGACGCCGAGCGGCATAGCGATACTGATGGCTAACAGGGGCAGAAGGACTGTTCCGACCAGCGTGGGCAGAATGCCTCCCTCCTTGCCCATCTCCTTGGGAGCGGATGAGAGAAAATCCCAGGTCACGCCTGGCAACCCCTTTATGAGCACGAAGGCGACGACAAAGAGCAGCACAAGAACAGTCAAAAGGGTCGCGGAACCCAAGACCAGAACAGCCAGCGCCTGTGTGAATTTAGGAGAAATCCTCACCGTTTTCCTCCTTTACTCTTCATGGCTGAAATCGCGATCGCGTTCAGGATCATAATCAGAACGAAAAGAACGATGCCTGTCGCGAATAATGCTTCGCGTGCAAGACCGGTCGCGTTGGACATCTCCAGCGCGATATTCGCAGTGAGCGTACGCACGGGATCGGTCAGCGAATGGGGAATGCGCACAGTATTGCCCGCCACCATGATGACCGCCATGGTCTCACCCAAGGATCGTCCCATGGCCAGAATCACGCTGGCGATGATGCCAGACCGGGCCGCCTTCAAGATGACCATGTGGACGCTCTGCCAGCGGGTCGCCCCGAGTGCGAGAGCTCCTTCGCGATAAGAATTAGGAACCGCTGCAATCGCATCTGTCGAGATGCTGATGACCGTTGGCAATATCATGATGCCCAAAATGATCGAAGCCGCCAGAATCGAAAGTCCAGGGCCACCCATGTATTCGCGGATAAAGGGAGCCAAGACCATCACGCCCAGAAAACCGAAGACGACCGACGGAATCCCAGCCAACAGTTCGATGGTCGGCTTGATGACGCGCATCATGGAACGAGGGAGAAACTCGTTCATGAAGATCGCCCCTGCAATGCCCAGCGGCGCACCGATCAGCATGGCGCCTAAGGTCACATAGAGCGACGAGACGATCATCGAAAAAATGCCGAATTTTCCAGCCGGAGGATTCCAATCCGAAGAAAACAGAAAATCAGAGAGGCCGACCTTGAACATGAACGGCAACCCCTCTTTGAAGATGAAGACGGCAATCAACAACAGGCTGGCCAAGGCCGAAAAGGCCACGACGGTCAACAGCCCCTTTGCCACCTGCTCGACATTTATCTTTAAACGCATCATGAATGTTTACTTGGCCCGGATCAGTCCGTTCTTATGAATCAGCTCCTGCGCCTCTTCGGAGAGCACATAGTCTAGGAAGGCCTGACCAGCAGGGGAGAGCGTCGAGCTGTAGACGAGGAAGACCGGACGGACCAAGGGGTAACGGCCAGCCGTAATGTCTTGCTCTGTACAGGAGGCCCCGTCAACGGAGATTGCTTTGATTTTTTCGTTGATCAATCCATGGGAGAGATAACCGATCGCAAAGGAGTCATTTGCCACTGTCTCGCGGATGGTGCCGTTAGAATCCTGGATCAGCGCATCCTTTGTCAACGTCAGGTTGCCGACTATTTTTTCAAACGAGGAACGGGTTCCTGACCCTGCTTCGCGTGAGATCACCGAGATTTCATGGTCGGCTCCACCGAGTTCTTTCCAGTTTTTGATCGTGCCGCTAAAGATACCCCGGACCTGATCCGTGGTCAGCCCCTTGATCCCGTTGGACGGATGGGTCACGATTGCGATGCCGTCGCGTGCCGCGATTATGTTCTTAAGCGTTGCGGCTTCTTCCGGCAACTTGACGAGATCCGCCATGCCGATCTGCGCGGCACCGGAGAGTGCGGCCTGGATACCCAATGCCGAGCCCCCGCCTTGAATGGTGATAGATACGTCCGGATGGGTGGTCATATACTGATCCGCCAGTTTTTCCGCAAAGGGCTGAAACGCTGTTGAACCAGCGACGGTAATGTTTTCACGAGACTTTCCGCACCCGCTCACTAAGAGCGTCCCCAGCATGGCGAGGCCCAATAGATAAGATGAATTTTTGCTGACTAACATAACCATCCTCCTTAACAGCCCTAATTAGGCTGATTTGTAGTCTATTAAACCAGAAAGGGTTCCCATTGTCCAAAGGTTTGATGTTAGAAATGTGTTAGCGCCCAGAGAGAGGGAATAAGCGCCCAACTCTTAACGCTGAAGTTGGAATAAGGTAATTATTTGAAGTTCAACGCAATGCGCCTTAGATGCTTCTCACAAGGTAGTAAATCATGACTCCACAAATGCAAAGCTTTAGGACCGTGCTGCCTAAGAAGCCGATGAAGGAGCCGAAGGCCGACTTCAACGCGCGGTTAAATGTGGCCTTAGCCAGAAGCTGTTCGGCAATCAATGCCCCGAAGAAGGGTCCGATGATCACGCCCCAGGGTCCGAGCCAGAAGCAGGCGATGAAGCCGAGCGTGCAGCCCCATGCGCCATATTTTGTGCCGCCGAATTTGCGGACGCTCCAGATCGGTAGATAATATTCAAAGATGGAGACGACAATGATGATGGCGAGCCATCCTAGCAAAAAATGAAAAGAGAAGGGATGCGGGATGCGCAGTTGCTGCAGGAGCAGTGCGGCGTAGGCTAATACAAGCCCGGGAATCACAGGCAGCACGCATCCGAGCAGGGCCACGCACATCAGGAGAAATCCAAGCACTATCCAGAGAGTATCCATGTTTAAACAAACTCTTCCCTGATTGTCGGAGATTTTAACGCAAAAACCGCTATAAGAAGGGCGGTTATCCCGTCTGCCTCACGCTGAATACAGCACGGCAGAACGGATAACCGCCCAGATGAATACTGGTTTCATTTTCATCAGCAAAAAACAAGTTTTTTGCTGATGAAAATTGAGTTGATTCCGCGCAAATGGTCGCTCCGCCGTCCGTGTATCCACGGGTGAGGCGGGCCAACGGAACCCGTGCGGGTCCGCCGGGACCCTACATTTGCGCTCTTCTTTGCGGTTTTTGGTGCGCCAAGCAAGCTTGGCAGAACTTACAAACTGAAAGGTGTTTGTTTCATGAATTGACCATTACATGAATAGAGACATGGACATCCTGAAGG
>Ga0268284_1001785_pt1 | contig 10327 bp, 7 predicted proteins | sample saktaG_14_FD_190137 | JGI IMG/M metagenome (GOLD analysis project Ga0268284, IMG submission 190137) | Saline water microbial communities from Sakinaw Lake, British Columbia, Canada - sak_2013_06_06_40m | ecosystem: Environmental > Aquatic > Non-marine Saline and Alkaline > Saline ... | reverse complement strand
GGGAGAGAAACCCCCTCGCCGATAGACTAAGGTTTCCTGATCAACGCTAATCGGATCAGGGTTAGTCGGGGCCTAAGGGCAAGCCGTGAGGCTGAACCGATGGATAATGGATTAATATTTCCATACCCGTTTATACTGCGATGCAGGGACGGAGTGATGAGACAACCGCGTACTGACGGAATAGTACGTTAAAGGGGGTAGGTATTGAGACGGGTAGGCAAATCCGCCCGTTGAGCCGAGACCTGAAAGTACCGTGAGCCTTCGGGCAAGCGGATAGTGTTGTTAAAAGCTTCCAAGAAAATCTGCTAAGCTTCAGGTATAGGCGGCCCGTACCGCAAACCGACACAGGTAGTCAAGGAGAGAATCCTGAGGCGCTCGAGTGAATCATGGCTAAGGAACTAGGCAAAATCGACCCGTAACTTAGGGAGAAGGGTCACCACAGCGATGTGGTCGCAGCAAATAGGTCCAGGCGACTGTTTAACAAAAACACAGGGCTTTGCTAAATCGTAAGATGATGTATAAGGCCTGACACCTGCCCGGTGCCGGAAGGTTAAGAGGGGAGCTTATCTTCGGAGAAGGCTTGAATTGAAGCCCCGGTAAACGGCGGCCGTAACTATAACGGTCCTAAGGTAGCGAAATTCCTTGTCGGGTAAGTTCCGACCTGCACGAATGGTGTAACGATCTGGATACTGTCTCAGCCATGAGCTCGGTGAAATTGTAGTAGCGGTGAAGATGCCGCTTACCCGCAACGGGACGGAAAGACCCCGTGAACCTTTACTGCAACTTCACGTTGGTTCTGGGTAAGTGATGTGTAGGATAGGACGGAGGCTGTGAAATGGGTTCGCTAGGACTTGTGGAGCCATCCTTGAAATACGTCCCTTTGCTTGCCTGGGGCCTAATCCCGGAAACGGGAGACATTGTGTGGTGGGTAGTTTGACTGGGGTGGTCGCCTCCAAAAGCGTAACGGAGGCTCCCAAAGGTACCCTCATGGCGATTGGTAACCGCCAGAAGAGTGTAATGGCATAAGGGTGCTTGACTGTGAGACAAACAAGTCGATCAGGGACGAAAGTTGGGCATAGTGATCCGGTGGTTCCGTATGGAAGGGCCATCGCTCAAAGGATAAAAGGTACTCCGGGGATAACAGGCTGATCGCTCCCAAGAGCTCATATCGACGGAGCGGTTTGGCACCTCGATGTCGGCTCGTCACATCCTGGGGCTGGAGAAGGTCCCAAGGGTTGGGCTGTTCGCCCATTAAAGTGGCACGCGAGCTGGGTTCAGAACGTCGCGAGACAGTTCGGTCCCTATCTGTTGTGGGCGTTGGAAATTTGAGGGCACCTGACTCTAGTACGAGAGGACCGAGTTGGACGAACCTCTAGTGTACCTGTTGTCACGCCAGTGGCATCGCAGGGTAGCTATGTTCGGACGAGATAAGTGCTGAAAGCATCTAAGCACGAAACTCAGCCCAAGATGAGATTTCCTTTAAGGGTCGTTCAAGACTAGGACGTTGATAGGCTGCAGATGTAAAGTCAGTAATGGCATAGTCGAGCAGTACTAATTACCCGTAAGCTTTCTACTCTGATGTTTGTTTATATCATGAGCTTTTGTATTTTCTTTCTAATATATGTCGATTTTTAAAAAAATTCTTCATTGGTTACTTCAAGGTGCCTTTGAGTTAAGAATTTTTGGTGACTATTGCGGTGGTGTTCACCTCTTCCCATTCCGAACAGAGAAGTTAAGCCCACCAGCGCCGATGATACTGCAGTTAATGTGGGAAAGTAGGTCGTTGCCAACTACCATAAAAGCCTCCAATTTATTGGAGGCTTTTTTTTTACCCATGTGTAGCTCAACACTTCTTTTATCCGTACTTTTGGTATGCTTTATTCTATCTATTAAAAAACTGATTAGTTTTGCTTATGTTATCCAGAAATAAATACATCACCCTTTTAATTATAATCACCTCTACCCTATTCTCATCGGTCTATCCCTCGCATTTGACAGATGGGAATAAAAATCCGTTTTTTATTCCACAAGATACGTTACAACAGAAATCTCCTAAAAACGATACAATTAAACCTGAGAAAATAAAAAGAGATACCATTCAATTCAATTCGGTAATTCAGGATACCATTAATTTAACAGAAACAATAAAGGATACGAAAAGTGCAACTCCACTTGATACACTTAATCAAAAAATATTAGAAACCCAAGATAGTATTCCTATAATCCGTGATTCTTTCTTGGTTGAATACTTTACAGCCCGAATTGATAGTTTTGCACTAGGTAAAATTCACCGCATTGATACAAGCTTATTTGGAATTCAAAATTACAATCTAACATATAAGGCGGGGAGTTATTATGCAAATCTTGGGAATGTCGGTCTCCCTGCTAAATATTTACGATTTAAGCCTCAGATTAGTGAAGGTTTTAACTACAGATACAGCCCCTTAGATCTACATACTTATACCTATGAAGATGTGAAATATTATCGCCTTTATAGACCATATACCGAACTTTATTTTGTATCAGGCGGTAAGAAAGAGAACAATTTTAGGGTAATACATTCACAAAACATCAGCCGTGGTTTAAATGTTGGTCTTAACTTTAAATTTATTAATTCCCCAGGGATATACGAAAAACAGCGATCTGATAATAAAAATCTTTATGTAACAGCAAGATATTCGACCAGAAATGGCCGTTATGGGTTTATCGCCAACTATATTCATGATAAATTAATAATCGAAGAAAACGGTGGTCTTGTAAATGACAGTGCATTTAAATTTAGTCTTGAAGTTAACCGTAAATTAATTGGGATAAATCTACAAGATGCAAAAAACACACTTAAAAAAGGTAGTATTTACTTAAATCAATATTTTAATATAGGTAGGGCACCCTACATTACAGCTGATACTTTGGGCCGGAAAACCAGGCATCAAGGATTACCGCTGGGGCAGATTAGTCATACACTTTCTATAGAACGTAAATCTTTTATTTTTGAAGACATCAAAGAGGATAGTGCTTACTATCAAAAATTTGATCCTATTTTAAATAGAACTAGTACATTTGATTCAACCCGAATATTTAAAATTGAAAATCAAATAAAATGGTCGAATCTGGGATATGAAATTCAACCCGCAGATAAACCAATATATATGTATTTTGGTATTAAACAGCTTTACACTGAAGTGTATGATACTATTGTCAAGCAATCATTTAATAATATTATACCTAAAGCCGGATTATCAACCTTTTTATTTAAAAGTTTTAGATTAAATCTGGAAGGGTTTTATGTATTGGGAGATCATAACGACGGTGACTATTTTTTACAAGCCAATATTCGACAATTTATCGGAAATGAAGATAGAAATTATGGATTTTTAAATCTACATGCCGAAATAATAAAACAAAGCCCTTCCTGGTTTTACAATCTTTATCATGGGAATTATTTACGTTGGGAAACGGATTTTACAGCAGAAAAATATCTGACATTAGAAGCCGATTATTCTTATAAAGGGATTACTGCCGGCATCAATTATCAAAAGATTGATAATTATATTTTTATGGATAAAACAGCACATCCTAATCAAACTGAAATTACCCAATCTCTAATAACTGCGACACTTGACGTAATAAAAAGGTTTAGGGACTTCAGAATTGATGCTCATATGATTTATCAAAAACCTAAAAGCGATAGTCTACTGCGTGTTCCAGAATTTCATGGTAGTATTTCATTTAATTATACAAAGTCATTATTTCAGAATGCCACAACAATTCAACCCGGGATTGAAGTTTTTTATAATACTGCTTATTTTGCCGATGCATACATGCCCGCAACAAGAAGCTTTTATCTTCAGAATACGAACAAGATAGGCAATGCAATTTATGCTGATTTGTATTTAAATTTCACTATTAAAAACACCATGTTTTTCTTAAAATACCAACACTTTAATGCTGCAATAACCGGCTACAACTATTTTTTGGTACCTCATTATCCAATGCCCGACTATGCAATTAAGTTCGGTGTTATTTGGAAATTTGTAGATTAAATTGTATTAATTTAATTTATAATAGATATTTAGCACTAAATCAATTGAAATTAAGGTTTTCACCATTTTTACTTGTATTTATTATTAGTCTGACTTCTATTACGGGCATTCATCTACGTTAATTAATTATTCATCTACAATATTTGTTAAATAACAAAAGCTAATATACTTTAGCTCAAAATAATTGATCATAAAGCCGAAGAAAAGGAAAAATGGCAAAAACATTTAAAATTAGATATGTAATTTTACACCTGTTAATTTGGTTATCCATTTTTAATATAAGCTTTCTTTTTACAAGAAATTTTATTTTTGAATTCAATCTCATTTATTCTATTCTTATATGGTTGGTTTATTTGTTGATCTTTTACTTGAATTATTTTGTACTGATCCCATATTTTCTATTCCCCAAAAAAATCCTGACATATATAGCATTTTCGATCATCATGCTTACTGGTTCTTACTATGTAAAAGATAATATTGTAAGAAACCATTTTCAGAAACTATCGACCTATCACGGCATGGATTTTCCACCAAAAAAAATGGACGATTTTCCATTTGATAAACCCCCACTAATGGGGTTTTCTAATAACAAAGATTATGGTCCAATAATTTTCACCTTAACAGGGATAATCTTTTTTTATATAATGAGTCTTTTATTAAAACTGCTTCAAAAATGGAATAATCATGAAAAATATAAAACCGAAATTGAAAAAGAAAAGATTCTTATCGAACTCAAACTTCTAAAACAGCAAATAAACCCACATTTTTTATTCAATTCATTAAACAATATTTATTCTTTATCAATTAGTAAATCGGACAAAGTTACAATCGCCATTTTGAAATTATCTTCGATTTTAAGATATTTTTTATATGAAAATGTTGACTCTATTATTTATTTAAAGGATGAAATAAATGTCATCAACGATTATATTGAGTTGCAAAAGTTACGTATTAGTGATAAAGTTACATTATCCTATAATGTAGTTGGGGATTTTGAATACTATAAGATTGAACCGTTTATTATATTACCGTTAATCGAGAACACATTTAAATTTGGCATTGACAATGTTAATGAATCGTTTATTGATATTGCAATTATTGTAATGCATAACAAATTAGGGTTGAGAATTAAAAATAAAGTTGTTTATAAGCCCCAATCAAAAGAACATAATTCAGGAATTGGAATTAAAAATATCAAAAGACGATTAGATTTATTGTACCCAGGAAAATATATATTTGAAATAAATGAAACAGACGATATCTTTTCTACACATTTAGAAATAAAATTAAAAAAATGAATTGTATAGCCGTAGATGATGAATTATTGGCCTTAAATGTAATTAAAGATTTTTGTTCTAAAATTCCATTTATAAATCTTGTTGATACCTGCTCAAATGCAATGGACGCTGTTAAACTACTCAATAAACACAAAATTGATCTAATTTTTCTTGATATCCAAATGCCATATATTACAGGTGTCGAATTTTGCAAAACACTTGTAAACATTAATTCCCCATTAATTATTTTCACAACAGCATATTCTAATTATGCTTTAGAAGGATTTGAGTTAAATGCTTTAGATTATTTAGTAAAACCCATTCCTTTTGAAAGATTTTTTAAAGCTGTTAATAAAGCTTATGAATTTGTAGAACTGAAAAAAAAGAAAGGTCAGATATTTATTCATAACACTTTAAATAATGTTCAACAGGATTATTTAATGATTAAATGCGAATACAGTACAGTTAAAGTTAATTTTGACAGAATAATTTATATTGAGGGATTAAAGGATTACATAAAAATTTTTACAGATGAAAAAATGCTTCTTACAAAAAGCACGATGAAGAATATTGAAGCTAAGCTCCCCAATAATATTTTTATGAGAGTCCACAAATCATTTATTGTATCACTACCTAAAATTAATAAAATAGAAAATAGTCGAATTATATTTGGAGATCAGAGAATACCAGTTGGGGAACAATACAAAAAAACGTTCCATCATCTAATTGACGAGTATCGGTTATAAATAAATATGAACAAGCTTGGAATATGTGTTGACAATTTCAGATTATGTTCACAATCCCATTTAATAATACTTTTTTTTCTGAAACCAGGAATCTTGTATGCTTATACTAAGATTTATTTGCCAATACTTTTCTTGTATCAACCCTTTTTGTATTGTACCATTTTGACCGTACTCGAATGATATATTTAATAAATTTTTCTTTATTGGAACACCCATACCTGCGGTTAACGCAAAAGAATTAATTGGGATAGATCCAATTACAAGATAAGATTTATTATAATTTGCTCCGAATCTGTAACTTAAATTTCCATACCCCTTATTTTTCGTATTCTTTTTAGGAAATATTTCAATCCCCATTGAAAACCTTTCACTATTCCTGTTATTTAAAAAAGGATTAGTAAAATCCATGTTACTCCAATTTCGTTTTTCGTAATCAATCCCAATTTCCCATTTTCCCTTTCGGTTATAAGCAAAACCTAAACCGATTTTTTGTGGAATTTCAAAGGGGTCGACATTCTTAGAATCTTCCAAAGTAAGATCGGTATCCTGATAGCTAATATTTAAATCTGAAGCGGTATTCAACTCTTTCCTATAACCATAGATGGCTCCAACGGTAAATCTATCCTCCTTTAATCTAAATGAGTATTGAATACCAAAATCTAAACATAATCCGTTCATGTATTTTATATTTTCAAAAGAATAATCTAAACCATCATTCCCTATTTCAGAAGTTTCTAACAGTGTAACATTTCCGAATAATGAGGATACATTTACACCAATCACAAAGTTTTTAGACAACCTGAATGAATTTCCAATATAAAATTTATTAATACCTCCCGATCCTGTATATGTAATATCAAAAATTGTAGACTCTCCATTCAGATGAGCTGTAGAGTTAATAATATAGTCAATTTTGCTGTATGGCATCAATCCAATACTCATTGCCCACTTCCTTGAAATCCTAAATCCAATTGCAAGATATTGTATGCTTCCGTCGTTTCTGACAAGAGATTCATCTTTAGAGTTATAATTCACGGTACTATAGAATAGGCCAACTTCCGATAAAAATTTCAAGCTGTCAATTCCATCATAGGCTGCCGGATTTATATTGTTTAGATATTTCCCTGATTTTAATGCGATACCAGTACCACCCAAGGCCCTATTTACTCCAAAACCATTATTTTCAATCTTCCCAACTCCGAATAAAGAATAAGGAGAATATAGAACTTGAGAAGTCCCAGTATTCATCATATGAATACTTAACAAAAAAATAAATACTATTTTAAGATTTAATTGCATACTTAGATTAATATTTTAGTAAATAAAGTCTTAATTGCGGAGTGAAAACTTCGGTATCAATCAATACTTTATTAAAGTTTGTTTTTATGTCCGAAGAATTAAAACTAATAAGTAATGCATCATCTGGATTAAAATAGTGATTTTCAATTCCATTTAGAATATAACTTGAAACATCAAAAGAATAATATGTATTTTCTTGATATATATCGTCTTCTACTAAAAGAGAAGTTATTGGCACGTCATCAGTTGTATAATATTGATTACTTATGACATTATGTTTACCAATTTTATATAAAACTAAATCTGTAGGTAATTCATTTCCTGTGTAACTTAATTTTTTTGGCACAAATACTAAATCCGCTTTCAAGATAATTCCTTCATTATTCAATAATAATTCTTCTATATATGGAAACTTTACTTTAGTTGCCAAAGCTGTTCCTGCTTGTATGTAAGAAAGTCCATAGGCATCTCCTGATTTTAATTCATCTTTTTGGTTTCTTATGCTACTAAATAAAGTTTCTGAATAATTATGTTCTATTCTGTTAAATTGACTTGTAATCGTACTGATAGGAAAATCATAATATTGGGCATCTTCATCTATGTTATTTTCATGTGAATATATCCGCATGGTAACATTTTCAGCTAAAAACCCAAGTATGGCATTATTGCTGAATTTATCACTAACTATAGCCAAGCCCTTAAAATTTTCAAGAAACTTTTCAATCAGGATTACTTCGTCATTGTTATCTTTGAGCCCATTAAAAAGGTATTCGCCAATTACATCATTTAATTTAATAGTCAATAAAGAATCCTTGCTAAATGGCTTTGGATAGAATTGTTTACTACCTATTTCACGTAAATTATAACTAACAGATGATGTATTATAAAGATAAGTATCTTCACTTTCAGGCTCAATTTTCGCAGTTAGTTGATGTACAGTGATTGAAAATTGTTGAGTGGTATCACCATAATAGTTAGCGTAATTCAGAATTAAAGCCACAGAATCATAAACTTCATTGCTACCGACATCATAAACCGTTGGGCTTGTAAGTTCGATAAAACTCGTACTATAAATTTCACCGAAGTATTGATCTTGATAATGCCCTACCAATATAGTATTGGTATTCGATGTTTGAATTGAATCTAATCTTATGGTTGAGAATTCCACTGTGAATGTATCAATAAGTGTCAAGCTGGTTCTTGCATTAATGTATTTTTCACCGAAAGTAAGTTCAGCATCATTTTTATTACACGAATAAACTGTTGTGATCAAAATAAGAAGAACTGGAATTTTACTGAATGGAATTTTCATATTCAATACCCGAATTAAATCATTGTAAATAGCTTGCAAAAAACATTCATTTTTATATCAAATAAAAACAAAGTCTACAATACCTATATATGGGTAGACATAAATTGATTTAGAGCTGATTAAGTGACAAGAATAGGAAGATTAGTAGTATAATGATTATGTGTCGTTGCTAAAATACGTTATGTCTACCAAAAGGTTTTGTATATCTACTTAATTTTAATATAAAACATCTAATAAATATGTTTGCATGAAAATGTTAAAAAACTATATAATGAAAAACAGTTGTGAAATACATATGAATAAATTCTTATTTCTTATTACACTATTATTATTCCCATTTTTTTTTGTAAGCTGCTCTAAATCTGACAGCGTTAGCGATTATGATGGTAACTGGATTAAACGTTCAGATTTTGAAGGGGTGCCGCGAAGTGATGCGGTTTCATTTGTAGTTGGGAACTATGGTTATATAGGCACTGGTTATGATGGTGATGATCAGCTAAAAGATTTTTGGGAGTATGATGTAACCAGAGATACCTGGATGCAAAAAGCAGATTTACCAGCAAATGCCAGAAATGGCGCGGTTGCTTTTGCAACGGATCAAAAAGGGTATGTTTGCACAGGTTATGATGGTAATCAAAAATTAAATGACTTATGGGAATTCGATCCGAATACTAATGTCTGGATTGAAAAAACCAGTTTTCCCGGATCCGCTCGATATGGCGCAATTTCATTTTCTATTTCAAATAAGGGTTATATTGGATCTGGATTTGATGGCAATTACTTAAAAGATTTCTGGGAATATGATCCAACTAATGATATTTGGACCCAAAAAGTAAGTATTGGTGGTAGCAAACGCCGAAATGCAGTAGGTTTTTCTCTTGAAGGGAAAGGATATATATGCACCGGGGTAAATAATGGGAGTTATGAATCGGACTTTTGGGAATATGATCCGTTAATGGACACCTGGACTAAAAAAAGGTCAATTGCAAACGCAACAGATGAAAGCTTTGATAATGATTATACTTCAATTGTTGGGGTTAATAAAGTTGCTTTTATAATTGACGGGAAAGCATATCTGGCAACAGGAGGAACGTCAACCAGCATTACAGTCTGGGAATGGGATCCAATTACAGATTTATGGACATTAAAAACCGACTTTGAAGGAGTTGACAGAACCGAAGCTGTTGCTTTTACAATTTCAGGAAGAGGATTTATTGCAACCGGTCGCAACTCAAGTTATTTATTTGATGATATTTGGGAATTTAAACCATTTGATGAATATAATGAATATGATTAGCCGTAGGAGGTGGTTTTTGTTTTGTTTAGCAGTAATAGTAATAATTACTATTACTGCTGCTTTTTTTAAGGGTGAAAATCCAACTATATCACAATACAGCCTTCAGGTTATCCAAATAGATGGTGGATGGGGATATGAAATAGTTGCAGATAATAAAATATATATTTCCCAGAAATATATTCCTGCTATTGAAGGTAACCAATTATTCGATAACAAAGATGATGCTATTAAAGTAGGGCAGTTAGTTTTATATAAACTACAAAATAAACATTCACCAACAATAACAAAAGAAGATTTGGCAAAACTTAAAATACTTAGAAATTAACTCCAATTATCTTTAGATTGATTATTAT
>Ga0268284_1001784_pt1 | contig 10329 bp, 10 predicted proteins | sample saktaG_14_FD_190137 | JGI IMG/M metagenome (GOLD analysis project Ga0268284, IMG submission 190137) | Saline water microbial communities from Sakinaw Lake, British Columbia, Canada - sak_2013_06_06_40m | ecosystem: Environmental > Aquatic > Non-marine Saline and Alkaline > Saline ... | reverse complement strand
GTATGCCCAATTCTCGCTGAGCCCGAGAGCTTTGCCGTTTCCCGATGTAACACCGAGAAAGCGCATAATTAAAGGATTCTTGCTTTTTAACATTTCATCAATGTTTTTTGATGTAATACCAAGATCTTCAGCTTCGATCATTGCAAGAACAGAGTAATTTACTATATCCTTCCACTGGTTATCGCCATGACGCACTGCAGGGGCAAGTGGTTCCTTTGAAATGATGTCGGGAAGAATCATATAGTCATCAGGGTTTGGAGCAACGGCACGCACGGATGCAAGCTGGGAAGCATCGGAAGTCATGCAGTCGCATCTACCTGCAAAGAAAGCCTTGTTGAGTTCAACGTTACTCTCAATGACAACCGGTTTCATTTTCATATTGTTGGTTCTGAAATAATCGGCAACATTAAGCTCTGTTGTAGTTCCGGGGAGAACACAAACAGTTGCGCCGTCAAGCTCTTTAGCCCTTTTGATTTTCAGTTTCTTGGGTACCAGAAATCCCTGGCCGTCATAATAGTTGACCTGGGCGAAATCAAGACCAAGATCAGTATCACGCCCAAGAGTCTGTGTTGCATTCCGGCAAAGAACATCTATTTCACCTGTCTGCAGAGCGGTAAAACGCTGAACAGCTGTTAAAGGAATAAATTTGACCTTGCTTGCATCGCCGAATACTGCCACAGCGATAGCACGCGCCGTATCGACATCAAGACCGCGCCATACACCTTTTTCATCCGGCTTTCCAAAGCCGAATAATCCTTCGTTTACACCGACCTGAACAAATCCTTTTGCCTTAACAGAATCAAAAGTCTGTCCGGCAAAAGCGACTCCGGACATGGCAAATACAATCGCCACTACCAAGCATAATTTAAATAGCCTCATCTGTTTCTCCTCCTTTTAGTTTTCGGTTTGCTTTCCTGCAATACACAAACAACTATTGCGTATTAATTAATGCTGTTCTTCTCCCAATTAGTTGGGAAAAAATGATCGATGATTCGAGGGTTCAAGGGTTTGTTTTCTAATGATTTTACAAGAGCTTTAAGCATCCTCTCAACCTCCCCGATATCTCTATGAAGTTCTGAAAGGCTTTCCTTTCACTCGAATCCTTGAATCCTTAAGAAACTGCTGAAGAATCTTTGACTTATTTTAATTATCAAAGTCCCGGATAAATGGCAATACAAAACAGAATCTTTGCCGTAGATAAAAACTTGTTTTAATCTTTTTAGTGTGGTAAAAGCGCTTAATTTTTTTAAGGAGTGCTTATGTTAAAACGATTTTTACCGAAAGAGACCGTCTTTTTTGATTATTTTGAGCAACAGATTGCCCTGACCATTCTCGGAACCAAAGAATTTTTAGAGCTTGTAACAAAGGCCGATGATATTCGTGAACGTGTGGAAAGAATTAAAGAGATAGAGCATCAATCGGATACGGTTACCCACCTGTGCTACAGCGCTTTGCGAAGAACTTTTATCACTCCGTTTGACCGCACTGAAATAAATGCCCTTATAAAAAAACTCGATGATATCATGGACGCCGTGGATTCGGCTGCGGAGCGAATTTTACTGTACGAAGTGACCGTGTTTCTCCCCGAGATGAGAGAGCTTGCGCTTATACTGGTAAATGCCTCGATTGAACTGGAACATGCTTTGAAAATTCTTAGAAAATCTAAAAAGCGGCAGGGCGTTCTCGATAAGTGCGTAATTATCCATCAGCTCGAAAATGACGGCGATGAGATGTTGCGCACCGCAATCGGGCGGTTGTTCAAGGAGGAAAAAGATCCTATTCAGCTTATCAAGTATAAAGAAATACTGGAAGATCTCGAATCCGCCACGGATTATGCCGAAGAAGTCGCCAACCTGATTGAAGGCGTTATACTCGAGGAAGATTAGAGATGGGGCCTGTCTGGTACCTGGTTATCTTTACCGTTGCTGTCGCTCTTGCCTTTGATGTTATAAACGGATTTCACGATGCGGCAAATTCCATTGCGACCGTGGTTTCAACACGTGTGCTTTCGCCCAGGCTGGCAGTCATATGGGCAGCTTTTTTCAATTTCATTGCCATGTTTTTTTTTGCGCCCAAGGTTGCTGACACCATTTCAAAAATCATCCATATTAATCCCCATGATCCGGCTTACGTGTATGTGGTGCTCTCCGGTCTTATCGGCGCCATTTTCTGGGATTTACTCACGTGGTGGTGGGGTCTGCCGACCAGCTCTTCGCATGCTCTTATAGGCGGTTTTGCGGGTGCCGGAATCACCTATGCCGGCCTTGCCGCTCCCAGATGGGATAAGTTGTTCAACACAATATTATTCATACCGATAGCCCCGCTTATGGGATTGCTGCTGGGCCTCACTTTTATGTTCCTTGTCTTCTGGATTTTCCGGAAATGGAAGCCAAAACAGGTTGACAAAATATTCCGTAAGGGACAACTTTTCTCTGCAGCCCTTTATTCTCTGGGACACGGGGGGAATGATGCCCAGAAGACGATGGGAATTATCATAGCACTGCTCGTTGCTTCAGGCCACATGGAAAGTACGGTCACACTCTCGCTAACCAATTTTTCCACTTTATGGATCATACTATCCTGCCATCTCGCGATGGCCTTAGGCACTGCATTCGGCGGCTGGCGGATCGTCAAAACAATGGGCATGAAAATCACCAAGCTTAAACCCGTAGGCGGCTTTTGTGCCGAAGCCGCGGGAGCCTTGACTCTCTTTTTCGCAACCCATGCAGGCATTCCGGTTTCAACCACCCATACCATTGCCGGGTCAATCGTCGGAGTTGGAGCAACTACAAAGCTTTCAGGCATAAAATGGGGCATTGCCGCACGCATCGTCTGGGCGTGGGTAATAACGATCCCGGCCTCCGCACTTGTAGCCTCTTTGTGCATGTATGGAATTCAGTTTTTTCATCCTCATTTTTAAAATCAACACCGCTTTTTCATCAGGACTATTGTTTTATCTCCATCTCAGGCAGGGCATCGGGAAATAAATAGAAAGCGCAGATAGTCTTAAATCCGAATCGCACCTGTTTCCGTAAAAATAAAGCGGTCTGTCTGACATCAGGATGAACTGCATCCATGTTAGAATCGTAAGGATGAACCCGCCTCAATTATTTTCTGACGAGATGTCTGGAACTGTCTCTGGCAAGCGTAAGTCAGTCGGTCAAGCGTGGAGAAAAAACAGTGGATGAAAGAGGCTTCTGCCTTATTGATATATAAAACTCTATATATGAAAGGCGTCTAATTTTGATGCCCTTTCGATTTAAATTGGAGGCGGCATCCGGATTTGAACCGGAGAATAACGGTTTTGCAGACCGCTGCCTTACCACTTGGCTATGCCGCCAAAAAAAATGGAGCGGGAAACGGGATTTGAACCCGCGACTTCAACCTTGGCAAGGTTGCACTCTACCACTGAGTTATTCCCGCCCACCATTAGAACCCTTTGAAACCCTTGCATAACAGCGCCTTTTGCCTGTTCAGGATATTACAACGAGGTCTCTGTCAGGGTTTTTCCAATTATAAGTTTCTCAACTTTTTGTCAATAAATATTATTCCTTAAAAAGCTTCCTGAAATGAGTAAAATAGTCAATCCCGGACCATACGGTTAAAACAAGCGCTCCCCATAAAAAAAACATACCAATGACATGAAAATTAATCCCGAGATAAGGATAATGCATCAAAAGCGGAATTATGGCTGCTATCTGGAAACCGGTTTTGTATTTCCCGAGATTCGTTGCAGCTACATCCTGCCCGTGCTCGGCAATAACGCTTCGAAGTCCGGTTACCGCAAGTTCACGCCCGATAATAACGCAGATCACCCAGGCAGGTATCCAACCGAGTGAAGTCATCATTATAAGAGAACATGACACAAGGAGCTTATCGGCAAGGGGATCCATGAATTTTCCGATATTCGACACAAGTCCCCACCGCCTTGCCAGATAGCCGTCAAGATAATCGGTTATGGCAGCAGCACTGAAAAGCACAGCCGCAAGGAAAGTGCAATACCTGTTCGGAAACAACAGAAGTACAACAATAGCCGGAATTACTGCCATTCTGTACATCGTAATGGTGTTCGGGTGTTTCAGTATGTCCTGAATCCTGCTGCTGCTTCGCATATTATTCCCTAAGTCGTCGTTCAAAAATAACCATAAAATTGAAATGTTGTAACCGGTATAAGGAGCCATAAGTCATAACCGGCATAAGGAGCCGTAACAAAATGGTCAGAAATGTGATGTTTATTTCGTAACGGCTCCAAATATCATTTTTTAGTTTTTTTGGCCTTGTTCCAGTCATCTAAAAAGGCTTTAATACCTTTATCCGTAAGCGGATGAGAAGCAAGCTTTCCTAAAACATTAAAAGGGATCGTCGCGATGTCGGCCCCAAGCAAAGCCGAATCAAGCACGTGGAGAGGATTGCGCACGCTCGCAACAATTATTTCAGTATCATAAGCATAATTATCGTATATATCGACTATCTGTTCAACCAGAAGAAGACCGTCATGTGAGATATCATCAAGGCGTCCCACAAAAGGGCTGACGTAAGTTGCCCCGGCCTTTGCGGCCATCAGGGCCTGAAGGGGTGAAAACACCAGGGTCACATTCGTTTTGATCCCTTCACCGGTAAGCTTGCGTACAGCCTTCAAACCGTCAACCGTCATGGGAATCTTTACGACTATATTCCTGTGGATCGACGCAAGATGACGGGCTTCTTTCAACATCCCTTTAAGATCAAGGCTTATAACCTCAGCGCTGATGGGACCATCGACGATTTCGCAGATCTCTTTGATAATCTCCTCAAAATCACGCCCTTCTTTTGCGATAAGAGATGGATTGGTCGTAACCCCGTCCACCATCCCCATGCTGTTTGCTTCCTTTATTTCATCAATGTTCGCCGTATCAATGAAAAATTTCATATTAGATCCTCCTCGTTATGCGACATACTTCATGTTATTTTTTTGAACCGGAACCAACGAATCTGTCCCTGCATTCACTGCTGCAAAAATACATATCCCTTCCGTCATCATTCAGATATATCCCGTCTTTTTTTGGAAAATATACCCCGCAGACAGGATCTTTTATCATTATATCCTCCACCGTACCGGCACTGCCGTACTCTCCTTTTCCGGAATATGCCGAAGGAGCCATCCAGGTTTTAATAACCTTATACACAAGATATATCAGGAGTAAATATATTATAAGTTTCATATGCACATAACTATCTTCTGTTCATCATCATCCAGGCTGTCAAGCAGGTATTTTAATTTTTTTTTTAATACCGGATGAACAACCGCAGGATCTATATCACACAAAGGCTTAAGAACAAAGCGCCTTTTATGCATCCTGGGGTGCGGTATTGTAAGCCCGGGCGAATTAACGACAGAGTTGTCATACAGTATAATATCAAGATCGAGAATTCGTGGACCGAAACGAACGGTCTCAAAATTTCTCCCGGCCTTTGTCTGAATTGAAACCATCTCTTTTAAAAGCTCGGAAGGACCGAGCGCCGTTTCAATTTTTACTGCGACATTCACGAACCAATCCTGATCCTTGTAGTCAACCGGAGAGGTCTTATAAAAGTTCGACCATGCTTTAATTACTGCAGCACCCGACTCGGCAAGAGCTGCTATGCCGTTCTTGCAGTTTAATAGCTTATCTCCGATGTTGGAGCCGGCAGAAATGAACGCAGTATGTTTTTCCATAATAAATCAAAACCCTGTTGTGCGAATCCTCTCTATTACCTCTTTCATCCTCTCTTTCCCGACTGTAAGAGCCATCCTGATATAACCCTCTCCGGCAGCGCCGAAACCGTTTCCGGGGGTTACGACTATGCCTGCTTTTGACAAAAGATGGCTTGTAAACCGCGCGGATGTATAGCCTTTGGGCACCTCAACCCACACATAAAAAGTGGCACGCGGCTTCTGTACCGAAAGTCCGAGTGCAATAAGGCCGTCCACCAGGATATTCCGGCGTTCCTCATATTCTCTGTTTATATCATCAACACAGGACTGGTCGCCGTCAAGAGCCGCAATCCCTGCAACCTGTACTGCCTGAAACGCACCTGAATCAATGTTGCTCTTTATCTGACCGAGACCGTGTATGACTTCCGGCCTTCCAACCGCAAAACCTAAACGCCATCCTGTCATGTTATAGGTTTTTGATAGGGAATGAAATTCGATGCCGACCCCCCCTGCTCCTTCGGTTTCAAGGAAACTGACCGGCTTGTACCCGTCAAAGGCCATTTCAGTATAAGCTGCGTCATGGCAGACAATAATGTTGTTTGTTTCCGCGAAACGCACCACCTCTTTAAAAAACTCACCTGTGGCAACCGCCGATGTGGGGTTGTTGGGGTAGTTTATAAACATCAGTTTTGCCTTTTTCGCAATATCGGCAGGAACCGCCTTAAGATCGGGCAGAAAATCGTTCTCCTTCTTCAAATCCATAAAATATGATTTCCCTCCCGCGAACTGAACGCCGACGTTGTAAACCGGATAACCCGGGCTTGTCATAAGGGCAAGATCCCCCGGATTTATAAAGGCAAGAGGGACGTGTGCGATACCCTCCTTCGAACCTATCAGTGTTAAGACTTCACTTTCCGGGTCAAGCTTCACATTGAATCTTTTCTTATACCACCTTGCAACCGACCTGTTGAAATCGTCCATTCCTGAATATGACGGGTACTTGTGGTTTTCCGGATCGGTCGCTGCTTTCTGCAAAGCTTCAATAATATGAGGAGGAGTCGGCATATCGGGATCTCCGACACCAAGGCTTATTATATCAACACCGCGCTTTCTGACCTCTTCTTTCTGCCTGTCAATCTCCTTAAAAAGGTAAGGAGGGAGATTTATCAGTCTTTCAGATTTTTCAATTGTAATCATATTATCAGCACCATCCCATATAAAAATTAGGTTATTTAGACTGTAGGCTGTTAGGCTGTAGTCTACAGCCTAAAGCTTAATACCGCCATGCATCTTCCCAAAGTTCTCCCTTGTATATGACCCTCGCATCTCCTTCAAGATAAACATCGTAATATCTTCCATTATCCTCTCTGAAATAGATGACAAGGAGACCGCCGCTCCTTGTTATGACCTTTATCGGAGATACGGCTTTATTCTTAAATGCTGTAACAAGCGCCGATGCGATTGACCCTGTGCCGCATGCCAGGGTCTCAGCTTCAACGCCCCTCTCATATGTCCGGATCGATATTGTCCCGTTTTTTATTCCGGTTATAAAATTCACATTTGTTCCGGCAGGAGCAAAATATTTATGAAACCGGATTTCCCTTCCTGTGCCTGCGACATCAACCCCATCGATGTCGTCCGTAATTATAACCGCATGCGGAACAGCCGTATTTATGCTTGAAACGGTCAAAGGTCCGCTGTTGAGCTCAATCAGGCAATTATCTTTAATACCTGAAGGATCCATCATCTTAACTTTACACCTGTCACCAGTAACTTCGGCATGAACAATTCCGGCATCGGTTAAAAATGACATGCCGGAGCCGGCAATCCCGTTTAAATATGCAAACCTGGCGGCGCATCTCGCTCCGTTTCCGCACATCTCGGCCCTGCCTCCGTCGGAATTAAAATAACGCCACTTGAAATCAGCCGAATCATGCTTTTCTATCAGTATCAATCCGTCGGCCCCTGCCGACATCCTTCGCATGCAGATTTTTTTAATAAAGGAAGTAAGTCGGCTTTCATCAACAATATTCTTCCTGTTGTCTATTATGATGAAGTCATTGCCGCTTCCGCTCATCTTGAAAAAAGGTATGTTTTTCATATTTTCCCAGCCTGTCAGATTCATTAAATCAGGACGCAGACATTAACCGATATCCGCAGACAGATAAAATGAAATATCTATAATATCGAGTTACTCATAAAAAAGACGGTATCTTTTCGCCTCTTGTAAGATCTTCATATTTCTGGCGTTTTCTTGCAACATAAAATTTATCGCCCTTTACCATGACTTCCGGAATTTTAAGTCTCGAACAATAGTTGGATGACATCACGAATCCATACGCTCCGGCACTCATAACAGAAAGAAGCTCTCCCTGGCCGACTTTAGGCATAATACGGCCAAGAGCCATAAAATCTCCGCTTTCGCATATAGGGCCAACGATATCGGCCGTCATCTCCCCTTCACCTGAAATTACAACCGGTTTAATCGCATGGAATGCCTTGTAAAGAGTCGGGCGGACAAGGTCATTCATCCCGGCATCAACAATGACAAATTCCTTATCATCGGTTGATTTTCTGTAAAGCACCTTTGTCACAAGAATCCCGGCATTTCCTACAATCACCCTTCCCGGCTCTAAAATCAGTTTGACCTTCAAATCTCCAATCGATTCTTTTATTGCATTGGCATATTCGACCGGATCAGGGGGTGCTTCATTGTCATAAGTTATTCCAAGGCCTCCGCCCATATCAAGATACTTTATATTTATCCCGTAATCCATAAGATCTCTTATCATCGATTTCAGGCTGGAAAGTGCTTCCATAAAAGGTCCTGTCTCCGTGATCTGGGAGCCTATATGGCAATCAATACCTACGATATTGATATTCGCAAGTCTCATGGCGGTTCTGTATCCCTGTATCGCAAACTCCGTGTTGATCCCGAATTTATTCTTCTTCATCCCGGTTGAAATATAAGGATGGGTCTTGGGATCGACATCAGGGTTTACCCTTATTGCTACAGACGCTTTTTTCTTCAACAGCCCCGCTCTCTTATTTATGACTTCGAGCTCTTCCAGGGATTCTATATTAAACATAAGTATGCCTGTTTTCAGGGCGTAATCTATCTCATCTATTCTCTTACCAACTCCTGAATAGACGATTTTCCGCGGTGAAAATCCGGCTTTTAATCCGCGGTAGAGCTCTCCGCCTGAAACGATATCAAGCCCTCCTCCGAGATTTGAAAACAGTCTAAGAACCGCAAGGCTTGTATTGGCCTTTGCGGAAAAACAGATAAGCCTGCCGATACCTTTAAATGCATCGCTGAATACCCTGAAATGTCTTTTCAGCGTTGCATGACTGTATATGTAAAGCGGTGTGCCGATCTTTTCGGTGATCTTGCGGACAGGCACATCCTCACAATACAATTCATTGTTACGGTAGATAAAGTGATTCATACAACTCCTGATTCAAGTAAATATCAAGTGGTAGAAAATCGTACTTTTTTACGAAGCCGTCAATAAATGACGCTCTCGTAAAAAGTCATATGTGAACGGATTTGAGATTTTTGGGAAACAGATTTTTGAATCACTGAGTGTTAAAAATCACAAGCTGTTTGAGAGCTTTAGCCCGAGTTCTTGTGATTTAGCGAAGTGATTTAAAAATCCCCAAAAAGCTCATTGAGTGAACATATTTCGACTTTTTACGAGTTCATCAATAAATAAATTCAACTATATTAGAATCCCTGCTCCCGGATGCCGCTTCTTCGCTGAAAGCTGTAACTTTGAAAAAATATTTGAAGCCTTTTTCAAGTTGCCCCGCATACTTCATCTTTCCGGGTTTTCCCTTATCGGCCATAATTTCGGCAACAGCCTTATATTTGACAGGACAATTTTTACATTCGCTTTCCTGAACCGGATTTTTTGCCTTGTGAACCACAAAGCCCGTTATGAATATCCCCTTCTTTTCTTTAATTTCAGGAACAGTCCATATCAAAATAACTTTGTCGTCTTCAAGAACTGACACCAGGTCATTTACAGCCGGAAGAGCTATCTGACGGGGCGGAACAGGAGGCCCTTTCTTTCCGCATCCGGACAGAAACAAAGATACCCCTATAGCAGCGGCAATCAGTATAACAGAAATGACTTTGTGTTTCATGCTTCTGCTTTCTTTTAACTCTTCACTTTTCACTCTTCATTTCTTTATCAATATCCTTACCTGCCTTCCTGATAGCCGAAAGGACATTTTTTGTCGCAGTTCCGCCGAAGGATTTTCTCCGGTTTATCATGCTGTCAGGGGTTAAAATTTTAAATATATCATCCGAAAAAAGGGGCGAAAATAATTTCATTTCTGCAAGCGAGAATTCATGAAGCTCTTTTCCTTTTCCCATGGCAAAAGCAACCGCCTTTCCGGCACAGGAATGAGCATCCCTGAAAGGCATGCCTTTTATCACCAGATAATCGGCAAAATCCGTTGCATTCAGAAAACCTCTGGAGGAAGCCCGGAGCATGACCTCTTTTTTTATTTTTATCTCCGGCAGCATCTTTATGTAAATTTCCATGCAGGCCTTTAAAGTATCGACGGCATCAAACATGGCTGTCTTGTCCTCCTGCATATCCCTGTTGTAAGCAAGAGGAAGCGATTTCATGATTGTCAGCATTGAT
>Ga0268284_1001783_pt1 | contig 10333 bp, 9 predicted proteins | sample saktaG_14_FD_190137 | JGI IMG/M metagenome (GOLD analysis project Ga0268284, IMG submission 190137) | Saline water microbial communities from Sakinaw Lake, British Columbia, Canada - sak_2013_06_06_40m | ecosystem: Environmental > Aquatic > Non-marine Saline and Alkaline > Saline ... | reverse complement strand
TTACACATCTTCACATGGGGCGTTCCGACCTCCATGAACTCGGGACCGTTTTTTATATATCCGAGGCGTTCGTAGAAGCCGATTGCTGTCATACGGGAGTGTAAAAAAAGATCCCTAAAGCCCCGTTGAGCCATAACCTGCTCTGCGCCTTCCAGCAACAACCGCCCGAAGCCTTTGCCTTGTAATGACGGTCTTACGGCCATCTGCCGCACCTTTGCTTCCGTGGCGGTGATTGGCACAGTAATAACGCAGGCGACTAACTGGCCTTGATCGTCAAAGAGCCCGAAGTGAAGCTGTTCAGATTCCACGGCCAGATTCTCATCATACAGATTCAACCCCAGTGGTTTTCGTAACACCTCTTGCCGCAAGGCGCATTCCTGCTGATATTCGGACGATCCATGTTTGATTTCTTTTACGTTCATAAAACTAAGAAGTCACAACCTTTGTCAAACTCGGCGGCGAACTGAGCGGAAACGTGTGCCAGTACCGCCGTAGCCTTGCCGCAGGAGGCTCGCGACCGCACACAAATCGCGGCCACGACAAAGCGTGGCCCTCCAGGGAGCACGTGCATGGAGTGACGAAAGGGGGGGCGAAGGCATTGGAGGGACGCGCTCTGTCGCGTCCGCTCGCAAGCCTCGGCCACGACAAAGCGTGGCCCTCCAGGGAGCACATGCATGGAGTGACGAAAGGGGGGGCGCAAGGCATTGGAGGGACGCGCTCTGTCGCGACCGCACACAAATCGCGGCCACGACAAAGCGTGGCCCGCCAGGGAGCACATGCATGGAGTGACGAAAGGGGGGCGCAAGGCCTTGGAGGGACGCGCTCTGTCGCGTCCGCTCGCAAGCCCCGGCCACGACAGAGCGTGGCCCTCCAGGGAGCACATGCATGGAGTGACGAAAGGGGGGCGCAAGGCCTTGGAGGGACGCGCTCTGTCGCGTCCGCTCGCAAGCCCCGGCCACGACAAAGCGTGGCCCTCCAGGGAGCACGTGCATGGAGTGACGAAAGGGGGGCGCAAGGCATTGGAGGGACGCGCTCTGTCGCGTCCGCTCGCAAGCCTCGGCCACGACAAAGCGTGGCCCTCCAGGGAGCACATGCATGGAGTGACGAAAGGGGGGGGCGAAGGCATTGGAGGGACGCGCTCTGTCGCGTCCGCTCGCAAGCCTCGGCCACGACAAAGCGTGGCCCTCCAGATATACGTTTATCAATCATGCCACATTAAGATGTTCATCTCTCCTTGAAAGGACCATTCCGTGGAATCGGCGCACAAATTCGCGCGTATCGGATTGCGACGGACATACTCCCACTTTTCACTGTAACTTTCACCCCGCCGCAGTTGTGTGTCCCAGAATGATTTCTGCCATACAGGCTGCTCTTCGGGACGTGGCCAATGACGGGATGCCGCCGATTTCCAGAATTGAACCCACCTGTCCAGTGATGGGGCATCAAGGCCATTGGGCACACAAAAAAGATGAATGTGATCGGGCATGAGAACGTAACGCCCGACATGCCATGCGTGAGCAGCGCCCCATGACGATTTCATCAATTCGTGAACGTCCGGTTTATCCAAGAGCGGTCGTCTGTCGTGGGAACAAACCGTCAGAAATACGATGGGTGAACGGTTGTTTATCGTGAGGATCGGATGATGGGCAGGTGTTTTTCGGGCGGGAAGTGGGGAGACCATGTCCTGTACCTCGGCCACGACAGAGCGTGGCCCTCCAGTGAATTCGCTGTCGCATTGGAGGGATGCGCTCTGTCGCGTCCGCGCACAGATATCGGCCACGACAGAGCGTAGCCCTCCAGGGAATGCGCTGTCGCATTGGAGGGACGCGCTCTGTCGCGTCCGCTCGCAAGCCTCGGCCACGACAGAGCGTGGCCCTCCATTGCCGGCTGTTAGGGATGCACTCATCCTTGTTCCTTCCTTTCTACGAACGCTTTGCCTCACGCGCAATTGGACATTCTCAAATAAATGCTCTCTTACACATCTCATGGAATGCCGAGGGCGCGGATGAGGTCGATCGTCGCCGTTTGGCGTCCGGCCTGAAGCTGCACCAGGGTTCGCTCGGCTGTGAGGAGTGAGCGCTCGCTCTCAATCACGTCCAGGTAGGTCGCGAACCCTTTGTCGTAACGCTCGCGTGAAAGAGCAAGCGTCAGCCGGGATGCTTCGCGACCGGCTTCTGCAGCCCGTTGGCGTTCGGCCAGCGCATGAAGCGTGTTCAAGGCGTCTGCCACTTCACGGTAGGCTGTCAGGACAGCGGCTTCGTAGCCTGCGGCTGCTTCATGCAGGGTTGCGCGTTCGATGTCCAGTGAGGCCGCAAGACGATCTCCGTCAAGTATGGGAGCGGACAAGCCAGCAGCAATGGACCAGAGCCGGCTACGCCAGTCTAACAGATCTGAAAGACGATCCGATTCAGTTCCAATTTTTCCCGAGAGCGTCAAGGCTGGATACCGCGCAACACGCGCCGCATGCACGCGTTGGACAGCCGCTTCCCACTTGATACGTTTCATCGCGACATCCGGACGCTGTTCGAGCAGAGCGAGGGAGAGTGTTTCAGGGACCTCCGGGGTGAAGGCGTCAACCGGTATTGCATTCGTAGCACTCCCCGGCGCAGCAGCGTCACCGCAGAGCAGGTCCAGCGCGTGGAGAAGAGCCTGTTCGCGCTCGCGCAGCACAGCACGTTCGCCCTCACGGGTCGCAACTTCAACACGGGTACGCGACCGGTCGAGATCCGTGGCGAAGCCTGCATCTGAGCGGATCAACTGGAGCTTCTCGGTTTCAGCGTAAGCAGCGAGCTGGCGGTTCAGCAGCGCGGTTTCACGCTGCAGCGCAAGACGACTCAGATAGGCCTTGGCGACTTCAGCACAGAGCGTAATCTCGGCTGTTGCTCTCTCAGCCACAGAGAGCTCCACGTTCTTGGCGGCAGCTTCGCGCAAGGCGCGGATGCGTCCCCAAAGATCAGCCTCGTAGGCGAACTGGAAGCCAATGCCCAGCCGCGTCTGATAGAGCGGAATAAAGGAAGAGGAGACCGTGCTTTCAGACATGCGCGACCGGCTCACACTCGTGGAACCGCTCACCTGGAGCGCGGACTCCGCACCGACCAGCCGGGCCGCGGCCTGGGCGGCTTCAATACGGGCTGAGGCCTGCATCAGGTTGCGGTTCTGTTCACGGGCGCGGGCAATGAGACCATCGAGTTCCGGATCACGGAAGGCCGTCCACCAGGCCTGCGGCAGGGGACGCTCTGCACGTTCGAGTGTGTTGGAGGAGGCAGACACGACAGCCATCGCGGGTGCAGGCGCTGGCGTGATGAGCGGCTTGTCAGGCCGCGCGACGCAGCCGGCGAAAACCAAAAGGCCTAAGAGTAAACCCGCCCTCCAGGACACAGGAATAAACCCAGGGGGAAACTTCTTAAATTGAGAGTTAAAAGTTAAACGTTGAGCGTTGAGAGTTTGAACGCTTAACGCTGAACGCTGAACGCTGAACGCTAAAGTTATAAGAAAGATACGCCGCATAGTTATTCCTCAAGATACAAATCGAGTTGCTGGCCGACATAGAGCGTGTTCGTGGTGGAGGATGGGCAACGATAGATGACTTGAAGGACGCGCGTATCGACGCGCTCAACGCTTCCGCCAGTCAGCGAAACTTTGGGAATGATGAAGGGCTCTATGCGAACGAATTCCAATGAAAGAGGCTGCTGGGTGTTCCCCTTGAGATAACCGATGGCCTTCATACCCGCGCGAACGCGAGGCGCGACCTGCTCATCGATGTCTGCGCGAATCTGGAAGTACGTGAGATCGCCAAGAATCAACGGCGCACGCGCTGCACCCGGAGTCATAAACTCACCAGGACGGGTGTTGACCTGCAAGACAGTCGCCGCACGAGGGGCACAGACCGTCAAACGCGTGAGCAGGGTTTCAGTCTGCTCCACAGCGGCGCGGGCAGCGGCGAGTTCAGCAGCAGCCACCTGCACATCCGAGCGCCGGGTTTCAAGTTCCTCGCGCGTGATGGCGCGGTTATCCGTGACTTTTTCCAGTCGTGCGAGCATGCCGCGCAGACGGGTCTCGGTGGCTTCTGCGACAAGTACGCGAGCACGCTGTCCAATGAGCGAGGCCTTCAGTTCGCGATCATCGAGTTGCAGCAGAGGCTGACCCACTTCAACCTTGTCCCAGACGCGGACGTGGACCGCCGTGACCAGCCCGGCGACTGGCACGCCGAGCGCAATGTTCTCGCCCTGAGCCTCGACAAGACCGGCGGCCGCGACCGAGTGCGTAAAGGGATTACTGGGCGGATTATGCGGCGGTGCAGGTACAGGGTCCTGCGCCGAGAGACGCAGAACCAAGAAGCCAGCAAACACCATACCGGCGAGAGAGAGATACACACTGAAGCGAGAGAAGAGAATAAACATAGTCGTCCTCCTTATTGGTATTAAGATCCTGGCGGGTGTTGAGCGTGAATTTCTGCTTGCGTCTTGAGGGTTCGAAAGATACGGCCGTCTTCCATCTCAGCCATGTGATCAGCAAAACCGTAGGTGCGGTTATCGTGCGTGACCACCAGCACAAGGCGGTCTTTCTGCGTGGCAGCCTTGCGCAAGAGTTCCATGACATGCTGTCCATTCTCGCTGTCGAGAGAGGACGTCGGCTCATCACAGAGAATGATCGGCGGTTCGTGAACCAATGCGCGCGCAATGGCGACGCGCTGCTGCTGTCCCCCCGACATTTTTGCGGGACGGAAGTTCGCGTGGTCGGCCAGGCCGACCCAAGCAAGAACATCACGGGCCTTGCGCTCAGCAAAGCGATGCCCAAAACCCTGGATCACGAGCGGCACCGAAACATTCTCGGCTGCAGTTAAGGTCGGAATCAGGTTAAATTGCTGAAAGATAAATCCCAGGTTTCGCGAACGGAATTTGGCGACCGCATTCGCACTCATTTTATCGAGCCGCTGTCCGAGGACTTCGATCTCACCCCCGTCCGCGTGAAGGGTGCCTGCAATAATACTCAGCAAGGTCGTCTTACCGCAACCGGAAGGCCCCACCAGCATCGTGAGCAGACCTGTCTCGGCCACGAAGTCGGTCTTTTTAAGCACGACTGTACGAGCTTCGCCTCGGCCGAAGCTTTTATCAACAGACTGGACATGGATACCTAATGAAGACACCATATTTTACCTGAATACGATGGCGGGTTCAAGACGCACAATACGCGCAATCCCAACGAAGGCAGCGATAGAGACGATGACAAGGACTGCTATTCCAACAATCGCGGGGATCTGCCAGAGCATGAGAAACGGAACTTTACCGAGGCGCAAAAGATTGTTGCCGAGAAAGGAGACGAGACCGAGACCGATGCCGTAGCCGATCACCCCGACCAGAATTGCTTGCGAGAGGAGCATCGCGCACAGTTTGCCGCTACTGGTGCCCATAGCTCGGAGTGCTGCAAAGTGCCGGGTGTTTTCAAGCACAAACGAGTAGAAGGTCTGTCCAGAGATCGCGGCACCAATTAAAAAACCGATAATGACAATGGTTCCAATATTGATAGGGATGCCCGTATTCTTGATGTACCACATAATGGTCGACCACATCAACTCGCGATGGGTAAAAGAGGCCAGGCCTGTGCGCTCGGTGATGCGGCGAGCCGTCTCCTCATCCGAGAGCCCCGGCTGTGGCGCGGCGAGGATAAAGCTCAGCATCTTGCGCTGGTTGGGCGCATACTGGATGGCACGGTCGTAGGTGGTGAACACATAAGGACCGCCCGTGAAGGACCGATAACTTTTACAGATGGCGACAATACGGGCTTCGCGGTCATTGATCTCGAAGATATCTCCGACACCGATGGGATGGTCACGACCCGCGCTTAAGCGTTCGACACCGAACACATCAAGGATAACCGTGTTCGGCATGCGCAGATCTTCAAGACGGCCCTCGAGGATGCGGGTCGGAGCGCCGATGAGCGTGTTATTATCGAGACCGACCAGCGTGATCATCTTGGAGGTGCCATCGAGCAGACGAGCCATTGAGATGCCTTGGTAGAGCGGTACAGCCCAGGCGACGCCATCGACGGAGCGAACGCGCGTGATATCCGTATCGCGCATCGGCTTGTTGTCATTGCATTGCTCGACCTTGGGATCGGCAACCCAGATGGGCACGCGAACGTTGAGCAGTGTCGAGTAGGTCCACGACATGAGACCGCAGAAGAGCGACATCCCTTGCGCCATGAGCAGGGTAGCGAAGGTGATGCCGCTGATGAGCATGACATACTTACCTCGGTCACCGAAAAGCATTTTGAGGGCGATACGAATCATACCTTGATCCCTTTCGAACCATACGTTGATTTGATCATATCACGAGCCGATACGCAGGTCAAGGCAACCGGAGATTTGTTGATGTTCCTGATTGACACTTTCCATCGCTTCTGGCAGACTACTCAACATGACATCGCTACTATCTATAGATTTGACTGGTTTTCAACAGGCGATCGCCTGTGCCGGACAATATGCGATTTCATATCTTATGTAGTCATAAGAGGAGGATACCTATCATGTCAAAGAATCATGACGCGAAGAAGGATGACAAGAAAAAACCCACCAAGACTTTAAAAGAGAAACGTCAAGAGAAGAAGGCCAAAAAAGAGGCCAAATAGAAATTATCCTTCTGAATCGAACATCCAACATCGACTGTTAAAGGTTGACTGTTGGATGTTTCTTTTTTTCAACCATACGAGCAGCAGTAGTCAGTCAGGGTGACGACCTTCAGGCTGAACTTGGCGTTAGCGGGAACCTCGAAGGCTTCGCCACCACGGATTGTCTTCCACTCCGTCTCGCCCGGCAGCAACACAACGAGTTCGCCCGCGAGAATTTCCATCAGCTCCTTCGTGTCTGTCCCAAACGTATATTCGCCGGGAAGCATAATACCAAGGGTCTTCTTGGTGCCGTCCGCGAAGAGCACGGTACGACTCGTCACTTTGCCCTCTGAATAGACATTGGCTTTTTTAATCACCGTCACATTTTTGAATTCATTCATGAGCTAGCTCCTAAAGAGTTTTTGTTTCAACATAGGCATACAATAGCTGGCTCACACCTCAAAGGCAAGTCGTTTTTTATTACGTTTTTTATTACGGCCTGTTACTTCCACCGAAGAAGGAACGTATACCATTTGTGCCATATACCGTCGCCGCACGTGTCGAGGTAATCCGGATCAGCGAAACCGAACTGCGGATTGGCATGGAGCCAGCCAATTTCGCGGCCATTGATCTTCTGTCCGTAAAGCGTGTGCATCCATTCGTGAAGGGAGATGTCGGCAGAGTTGCCCCCTCTGTCGAGTTTATCCTGCAGGCGCTGTTTACTCAGACAACCCATCACAGGGCCTGCCCAGCCTGCAGCACCAATATCTTCTTCCGTGATCAGAAGCGCCTGAAAATTCTTGTTGCTCGGTTGATGGTTCGGGACATCATGCCACCCGTTGCTCTCGAACTTGCTCCTGAACGGGGCCGTCGCTTTAACGACCTTAACCGACAGCTCAATGTGAGGCGCAATTTTTCCGAGCAGCGCAACCATACGCTTCGCCTCGTCTTCCGCGAATTTCTTATCGCTGTCCTTCATGTAATAGAGTTCCAGCGTGAACGTGACCATCTTCTTCTGCGGTACCTCAAGAGGTCCGTTGAAAGTCGCAACCGGCGCTTCGCCGTCATAGTCGATGGCTGCTTCCGCCCAGTCGCCATGGTCGGAACGGATCCCATCACCACCGTCGTCGACCTTCAACACCAGTGAGCGAACCCCTTTCAGCGGGACATCCGCCCTGACTGCTGGTATCCCGGGCTTCATCAGCTCGCTGCTCCACAGAATCTTGCCATCCCCGAACACATGAAATTTAACGCTAGCCGGGGTGTTGATCGAATCGTCATCGACACCGCAGAGCGCGTGAAAACGGACAGCCTTGCCATCGAGCGCAATGGTGAAGTTGCTTTCTGCATGCACAGCAATACCGTGCTCGAAACGAACACCATTGATCTGTATCGGGGTACCCTCCATGGAACGATTGAGACCTGGCTGCCCATAGCCCTGCCCTAGCAGTCGCAGGTTCAGGGAAGAAAGAAGGATCGATTTCCCCCCCGAGCCATTCATTTTATCTTCAGCCTTCAACGCAGCGTGACCAGCCAGCAACCCCCAAACGAGAATCATTTGAATCTTCATACGCCTGACTCCTTGTGCTCATGAGAACTGTTATTACTCAGTCTCGGTCCAATTAGCTGGGATGGCAAGAACTCTGGCATCAGCCCAGTCAGCATGATCGCTATTGATGCCGTTGCCGGCATCCGTTGCCCGTATCTTCAACTCCGTCACGCCACTGATATCCACATCCAGCTTCTTAACAACGCCACAGACGAGCACACCAGAGGACGCTAGTTTTTTTCCATCCCCGTAAACCTCGAACTCGACACTTCCACTGGAGGCATTGTCATTCACGCCGACAACAGCCCTGAAGCGATTGTACACCTTGTCCAGCTTGTAGGTGACATCCGTAATGGCATGCACGCCGATCCCTTTGGCGTATACTTTACCGCCAACCTTCAGTTCTTTTCCCATCACGCTGCGATTGGGAACCACGCCACCATAACCAATATTGGCCTTATCCCATTTAAGATCGCTCAGATAAGTTGTCCGAATACCGTCACGCGTGGCAAACGATAGAGGCGCATTTTCTGCAGAGCTGTTATTGAGCAAATCCATAGCTTGCACGGTCAAAGTGTGGCTCGTTTTGGGTATCAGTCCGTCGACCGAAATAGTTGTTGTGTAGGAGGTGCCATAAGGTTTGCCGTCAAGACGGACGGCATACTTATTCACGCCAACATTGTCCGTCGCGGCGCCCCAGCTAAAAGTGGCTGAATCTGATTTCATCTCGACGATTCTTATAGTGCCTGGAACTGAGGGCGGGATCTTATCCAGACGCGTTCCTTTAGCAATCAGTTGCGGATTAGCCCAATTCACTACTGCAGAAGCATCGCCGTCGTTGAGCGGCCGGGTGCCCAGAATAATATAGTTGCAATCACTCACATCAATGCTGAACTTTTGGGCCGGTGAGTCAGGCTTCATCGTGCCGCTGCTAAACAATTTTTTGCCCATTTTCGCACCGCCCAAAATGACGAATTCCACATACCCTTGGACTGAATTCGTATCATCGAAGCCGATCTCCGTGATTAAGTGAGAATAGCCCTTGTTTAACTCATAGCGAATCACACTCGCCCCTCTGACGCCCAAGCCTTTGGGGTAGCTCTTGCCGCCGACCATCAGAGGGCCGTTGTTGACATTCTTATCCTTGATCGCAGGAGAACCGTCCTTCATTTTACCATACGTCCACGTCATCTCACTCAGATCGTAATAGCCAGGGTTCGGCTTCCCGCTTTGCTGAAGGACGTCAATCTCTTTGGCCATCAGCGGAGGCAAGTCGGCCGCAGGCTTGCCGACAGTCTCGACCACAGCAACCTGACCTGCTGGAAGCGCAACTGCGACGACCGAGATTGTTTTCCCATTCAGATACTCAATCTTGGCTGCGCGCTCTACTCCGTTCACTTTCAATTTGGCATAGTTGCCATAGAAACGAGCGCCCCAGTTGATCGACTGCCCTTGATTGTTTTTCGCCGTGGTCTTGGTGTTGCCGTCATGCCGGATAAAAAGATCACGTCCACCCATGGGCACATGGTCAACCTCCACCCACTCAAGCCCCGAGGAGGGCAAGCGTGGAACTGTGTAAAACGTGTTGTTGGGCGCATCCGGTATCACACCCATCAATCCGGAAATTGTATTGCCGATGCATGCGTAGGAGACTTCAGGGTAGCCTGCTTTGCTGTTCAAGATATTTCGCAGATACTTCCAGGCGATCTCTTTCTTGTTGTGTTTGTAAAAGACCTCGGGCAGATAGGTCTGCGCCTCGATATTCAGTGGCGAGGTCGTTTTATTTTGCTCGATGATGCTGTTGTCAACAAAATCAAGGTAGCGGTCGACTCGCGGACCCAGATCGCCCAGCAGTGTCATCGGGATGAAGAAACTCGCCTCTTTACCCCAGTCGGTCTGCACAATGCCATAGAAATTCATACCGTTTGCATAGAGGCCATTCGCTTCATCATACCAGTAGGTTTCAAAGCAGGCATTCACGTACTTGGCTTTGCCCAAATATTTTTGCGCATTCGCCACATCTCCTTTTTTGGCAAGGATGGCCGCATAAGCCAGCAAGGATTGATACTGCGTGCCCACAGAATCACCAGCAGAGATATTTTTGATCGTGGCATCTGGGAATTCAAAAAACGAGGCCAGTTGTGAACGCTCGTCAGCGATACCGTCATTGTTGACATC
>Ga0268284_1001780_pt1 | contig 10347 bp, 11 predicted proteins | sample saktaG_14_FD_190137 | JGI IMG/M metagenome (GOLD analysis project Ga0268284, IMG submission 190137) | Saline water microbial communities from Sakinaw Lake, British Columbia, Canada - sak_2013_06_06_40m | ecosystem: Environmental > Aquatic > Non-marine Saline and Alkaline > Saline ... | reverse complement strand
ATTAACCTCAAGAAGGAGTTCAGGAACCGTCCAGTGTGCCCCACCATATTTCTACATTGTAATTATTTGTGTTATGTTTGTTCCGGTAATAGCGACGTTTTGCTGGAGTAAAAATACATGGTTTCGAATCTGACAGATAATAACATTATCTCCGTTTCAGGGCTTACCAAAAAGTTCAAAGATTTTACGGCTGTAGATAACATCTCTTTTACCGTGAAAAAGGGGGAGGTCTTCGCTTTCCTGGGCCCCAATGGGGCAGGCAAATCCACCACCATACGGATGCTTACAACTTTGCTTGCACCGACCAGCGGCAAGGTTATGATAAACGGCAATGACCCGGCGAAAAATAAAGATGCGGTACGCAAGTCTTTCGGTATTGTTTTCCAGGATCCCAGCCTGGATAGTGATCTTACCGCCCTGGAAAACATGCAGTATCATGCCGTGCTTTACAAAGTACCGAAAGAGATCAGGGAAAAAAGAATAGGGGAACTCCTGCGCTTTGTGGAACTTTGGGAGCGCAAGAACGACATGGTAAAGACTTTCTCCGGTGGTATGAAGCGTAGACTGGAGGTGGCCCGCGGGTTACTTCACCACCCTGCAATCATGTTCCTGGATGAACCCACGCTCGGATTAGACCCCCAGACCAGGAACCACATCTGGAGCTATCTCAAAGACATCAGTGAGAAGGAAAACATGACCGTTTTCTTTACCACGCACTACATGGCAGAGGCGGAAAAGGTCGCCGACCGGATAGCCATTATCGACCATGGCAAAATAGTGGCTATGGGCAGCCTGGCAGAGCTGGAGAATCGAACAAAAACTAATTCTCTGGAGGAAGCATTTATAGCGATTACCGGGAACACCATAAGAGAAGAACAGGTGAACAGTACCGGCAGAATGAGGGCCATGCAAAGGTTATGGGGGCGCCGTTAATGAGCACGATTTATATACTATGGCTGCGGCAGGTTATTAAGTATTTCCGCTCTCCATCCCGTATCATCGGTTCTCTGGGCCAGCCCCTGCTTTTTTTACTGGTATTTGGTTTTGGTTTTGGCTCCATCTACAAACAGGCCGGGCAGGGTGATTATATCCAGTTCCTGGCCCCCGGGATAATCATGATGAGCGTACTGTTCACCGCAGTTTTTTCAGGCATCGACCTTATCTGGGACAGGCAGTTCGGATTCTTGAAGGAAACTATGGTGGCGCCGGTCCCCAGGTGGCAGATTATGCTGGGGAAAACTCTGGGCGGCGCAACCGTGGCCTCATTCCAGGGGGTGATCGTATTTATTCTTTCGCTGTTTGTCGGTTTCAAAGTTCTGAACTTTCTAATGTTGCCGGTTGCGGCAGTGTTTGTATTTCTCGTGGCGCTTTTGTTCACGTCGCTGGGCATTGCCATTGCCTCCAGGCTTGAGGATATGCAGGGGTTCCAGCTGATTATGAATTTCCTGGTGATGCCGATATTTTTCCTCTCAGGATCGTTGTTTCCGCTTCAGGGACTCCCTAAAGCATTGGAATTCATAACCAGGCTCGACCCCCTGACGTATGGAATCGACGGGGTCAGGGAATCCCTGATAGGAGTGGGCACCTTCGGGATCGCTATTGACCTCCTGGTCGTCGTTGTTATTGCGGTGGTCCTGCTGGGGATCGGAAGCTATCTTTTTGAGAAAATCCAGGCTTAGCGCGGCCCCGGGAACTGACGGGCAACGCCTTGCATTACCTGCGGATGGTTAATTGCATGATGCCTTCGCGGGACTAAGGGTTTAACTGTCCTGAGAGCGTATCGAAGTTAGCTTTCAACCTGTCACGCAGGGTACTATAGGTCCGAGTCATGGCTTCCCATCTTGACTTAGTATCTAAGGACACCGACCAGGCGGACTCTGCGGCACTGGCAAATTCTTTATCATCAAAACTTTTTACCAGGTCAGTCAGCCTGTTTCTCTGTTCGGCGTACTGTATATTGGCATAGGAAACTGTAACTTCCTTGGTATTTTGCCGGGCAAGGGTTATCTCTGAATCCAATATTAACAGGCTTAAATCGAGATAAGGCTTCAGCGCTGCCAGGGTTTTCCTGGGCGACGAAAGTTGGTCTTTTTGGATAGGGATGGGTTGCGTTTTCAAGCCGGCCAATTCTGCCCGGGTGGCCGCCAGTTGCTCCTTTGCCGTTTTAAGTTCGGCCTGCACTGAATTGTATTGCTCCTGAGAAACTGAGGGCGTGCAGCCAAATAATAACTGGACTGCGAGCAACAGGAGAAATGCCAGTACGGTTTTTCTGAATATAAATTTAGTCACGGTTATACCTGCCCCAAAGATTCAGGCAGAGGGTTAATCCGCTTCTGCCAATCAGATAGAATAGTGTCAAAGGTAAGTATTGTCAATTTACATGGATTACAATCAATTACCTCAGGTAGGCCTTTTTAATCAGCATCGCCGCCGGAGCGGAAAGCGCATACAAGGCGAGCAAACCGATGAAGGCGATTTTGTAATCGCCTGTATGCTGGAAAACCAGTGAGGTAAACAGGGGGCCGAGAGCGGTGCCGACGGCATAACTGAGAGTAGCGGCGCCGAAGATCTTTGAGTATTCCCTTATGCCGAGGTTCTCACTTACCATCATGGAAAGGGTGGGCAGCCAGGCCCCGGTACCGAAACCCAGCACCAGCGAATAAGTTATGGCGAGCGCGGCGGGGGAGGATGAAGATATGTTAAGCAGGATGATGATGCCGGCGGCCTGTAAGGCTATGCCTATAAGGCTGGCATGGTTTGCCCTGATGTGGTCGCACAGCCAGCCGAAGACGTATTTGCCAATGGCGCTGGAAAAACCGATAAGGCCAAGACAGAGCGAGGCCAGGGCAAGCGGGAAGCCAAGGTCGTTCATATAGGGCACCTGGTTCTGTATGGCGCCCACCTGGCTCAACTGGCTGAAGAAAACCACGAAGATTATCAGCCAGAAAGCTTTTTTGCTCAGCGCCTGTTTTAAAGTTACGCCATAAAGCCGGACCCGCGTGTGGGAGGGCAACTCGTCTGTGCCAGGTAATTTGGGGGCAGGACTTTCCGGTTTTAACGCCAGGGCGGTAACGGGTATCAATATCAGCCAGGAAAAAATGGCCAGGATGATATAAACCATTCTCCAGCCGAAAGCGGGTATCAATACACTGGAGATGAGCGGGCTGAATACCAGGCCGCCCAGCCCGATACCGGCAGACATGATGCCTATGGCCATCCCGCGTTTCTTATGAAAATGGTGGGTGATTATGTTGCTGGCAGGCATGGGCCCGATACCGGTAAGCCCCAACCCCATAATGCCGCTGTAAAGGTAATACTGGGGCAGGCTGTTAACCGTGCTGAGGCCGAGCAGTCCCGCACCGAAGATGATAACGCTGGCTATAACGGTCTTTCTATCGCCCCAGCGATGCAGGGCTATTCCCACAAATGGGGATATCAGGCCTGAAACCAGGAAGGTGATAGTGAAAGCGGCCATGACTGAGCCACGGTCCCAGGCGAAAGTATCCTGCAAAGGTTTTACAAATAGGCTGAACGCGTAGAAACCACAGCCCGCCCATACGAACGTGCAGAGGAAGGCCTCCGTGAGGATTAGGGGTTTCGGGAGCTTATTCATTCAGGGGATAAGTATAACAACTTTTCCTGTGTCGTTGCGGGACTTATTCCCGCGCTGGTAATGAGCTAAGCGAATCGGCAATCTATTCAAAATAACGTACAAAATCCTTTGCCTGTCCACATGCCTTTAATTCTGACCGGTTCTGAGGCCACAGCAGGCCTGACTTAAAAGGTGATACACTTAGGCGGGTAAGGTTATGGATAAAAGAAAGACGCTCAAAAATGAATACAAGCAGGGGAAAATTGTTGGCGGGATATACAGGGTGGCGAATACGCGCAATGGGATGTATTTGCTGGATTATGCCGCGAACCTCCAATCAAAGCAAAACAGCTTCAATTTTATGGTTTCTTCCGGTTCCTGTTTAGACTACAGGCTGAAAAAGGACCTGGCCGAGTTTGGAGTCCAGGCCTTTATCTTTGAGATTCTTGAGGCACTCGAGAAAAAGCCGGAGCAGACCCGGGACGAGTTCATAGATGATTTGAAATTGCTCGGGCAACTGTGGAGTGAAAAATTGGATCCATCAAAGCGATACTGAGCCGCCTATAATTGTTTTCTGAAGCATCGTGGAAACAGTAGGATGAAATTGACTAACGCCCGGCAATTATATACTCTTATCGCTATCAACCGCAATACAGGCCAGGGGGTATTTATGAAAGAAGGGCGTTACATAGCTATTTGCATAGTGTTACTACTGTTTGTTTTAGCGGGGGCTTTGGGGGCAGCGGGTTGCGCGAAGAAAAAGGCCTCCACCGCCGGCGGTACAGCGACTCAGCAAGCGGCCCCGGTAAATGTCCCTCCACCGCCGGCAGTTGACAGGTCCGGCGGGACGCTGCAGTCAGGGGTGGGGGACGTGTCCGGCCCGCAGACATCACAGCCCGCTTTAACATACGGCGCCTATGCCCTGTGGACAGGAAAATGGGACACCACGTTTTTCAGGTATGGAGGCAAAGAGCATACAACGGTGTGGCAACTGAAACAGCTGGAAAGCAATGTCACCGGTACGTATGATTGGGATAGCGGAAAAATAAACATCAGGCAAAGCAAAACCTCCGGCCTGGCGATTGGAACTTGGTCGGAGTCGCCTTCATATAGTCCGCCGGATGACGCGGGTGATATTGAGGTCCAGCAATCACAGGACGGCAACAGCTTCACCGGAAAATGGCGGTACGGCTCGTCGGGAGACTGGATCGGCGAGTGGAACGGCACGAGGATTAGATGAGCAGGTGTATTTGTGGGCAGGCATTGAGTCAGATTTGAAAACTGTCAGTTTCACATCAGGTATTTGTAAGCCTGCTGTCAGGCATGCCCGCGGATATTCCCCTATACTTATAAGCGGGCAATATCAGTAGGAGGCTAAAATTGAAAAACAAGTTCCCCGTTGTTTTACTTACATTAGCATTGTTGATAATAGTGGCGGCCACCGGTTGTACTTCCTATGCAACCAGCGAGCAGATGCAGGCTTTACAAAGCCAGGTCAATTCACTCAGCAACTCGCTGAATTCGACTCAGCAGCAACTGGCTTCAACGCAGCAGCAGTTGTCTTCAACTCAGCAACAGTTGAATACAGCGCAGCAGTCGCTCTCACAGGCGCAGACCAAGCTGCAGCAGCAGAATACGTATTCTACCTCCGCGCAACCCGTCTATCAAACCTATCCATACGGATATCAGGGCTATTCATACTACGGATATCGAACCTATCCATACGTATATCAAGGCTATCCGTACTACGGATATCGAACCTATCCGTACGGATATTGAATTTCAGGATCCGGTAAAAGTTAACACGGCGCGTCCATTCCAAGGGATGGCTGTTTTGGGAGGCTCGGGCATGGGTGTGTTTGCGCGCCATTATCCGGTCAAATTTAGAAACTGTCAGTTACGAATCAGGTATTTATATGTCCGCTGTCAAGTTTACGCGGCACTGCTCCTCTATACTAATCATAAGTAATATCAAAGGAGGTTCAAAGTGAAAAACAAGTCCCTGATCGTTCTGCCGGCGTTAGCGCTATTAATAATGGTAGCGGCCGCGGGGTGCAGTTCCCCGGGTGTAACCAGTGAGCAGGTCATGGCTTTGCAAAATCAGGTCAATACACTCAATAGCTCATTCAGTTCCACTCAGCAGCAGTTGGCCTCAACTCAGCAGCAGCTGGCTTCGACTCAGCAACAGTTGAATTCATCGCAGCAGGCCCTTTCTGCGGCGCAATCCAAGCAGCAGCAGCAGAGTACCTATGTCACTTCTGCCCAGCCCGTCTATCAGCCTGCGGTCGTCTATGGGACCTATTCCTACGGGTATGGCGGCTATCCCTATGGATACAGCAGCGGCTATCCCTATGCATACGGCGGTTATCCCTATGGGTATCGAAGTTATCCATATGTAACGCCGTGGTATCCGTCCCCTGCGCCACGGCCGCCCGCTCCGCCACCGCCGCCGCCCGCACCGTAGCAGCTAAATAGTATAGAGGGAGGAAACAGATAGCATCGGAGCTGTCAAAGTTTCCTCCCTTTATTTATTACCTGCCCCTTTGACACGGAACTGTAATCGTTTTATACTGCGCACCGTCCGGTATATAAATATGGGGAAAGCAGTGTGAATCCGGGCCATATTATAATGGAGGGTAAATTTAACATGCAAAGGCAGGCTATTATTGTTGTTGCACTGGTTTCACTGGCGGCATTATTCATTGCAGGGACCGGCCTGGCAGGCTGTGCGGCCCCGCAGGGGGTAGGGAAAACGCTGTTTATAACCGGGACCTATGGTGCGCTATCACGGGGAGTTTACGATGGACAGCTAACTATCGCTGACTTAAAGCGCCACGGCGATTTCGCAGCAGGCACTTTCAGCGGCATTGATGGCGAACTGCTGGCGCTGGACGGTAAATATTACCGGATAGGGGAAAAAGGGAAAATAAGCCCGGCGGACGATACCTGGACCACCCCCAACGCTACCGCAACCTTTTTCAAGCCCGATAAAGTCATCTCAATAGATAAACCTCTTGACTATATGGAATTGCAGCAATACGTGAGCAGCCGGTTGCCTACTCCAAATATTTTCTACGCTATGAAGGTGACGGGGAAATTTGACTCGATAAAAGCCCGGAGCCTGACCAAATTGAATAAACCCTACCCCACCACTCCCTATGCTGCTATCACGCAGAACGAGCCGGCTTTTGAATTCAATAACGTGGAAAGCTCGCTGGCGGTTTTCTTCACGCCAGCCTATGCCGCGGAACTCAGCTACCCCGGCTATCACGCCCATTTTATTAACAGCGACGGGAAATATGGCGGGCACATCCTTGACTGCCGTATAGCCAGTGGCAAGGTTGAAGTGGCGAGCCTGCCCGATTTTACTGTCAACCTGTCGCAAAGCAGCGAGTTTTATAAGGCTGATTATTCTAAAAGCCCTGCTGTGAGCGGACCCGGCTTCACGGCTGCCGCGGCCACCAGTGCGCAGAAGGCCGTCCAGTCCAGGCTCGACCTGCTGGACAGTGATATGTCCGGTGCGGCGGGCCGTCTATCTACCTTAGCGTTAAATGGGCCGGAGGCGCGGCAGGTGCTTAATGATCTCTATAGCCGGCATCCCGGTATTATCGACCTGGTCGCCACCGATGCCGCCGGCACGATGGTAACCTTTGTGCCCGACAGTTATAAAAAATATGAGGGCAGATTCGTCGGCGATGACGAGAAAATGAAGAATTTCAGCAGGGACAAGAAACCGGTCCTCAGTGCGATGTTCAGGACAGTCGAGGGCGTCGACGCCATGGTGATAATGTGGCCCGTTTTTTCGGATAAAGGGGTGTTTGCAGGATCGCTCAGCGCGCTCTTCAGGCCTGACCAGTTATTTGCCCCGGAATTTGAAAAGGTGACCGGGGAAAGCGGCATCGAATTTGTAATTTTGCAAACCGATGGACTGCTTCTATTTAACACCGGGGGCGATGAGACCGGTAATAACCTGTTTACCCATCCGATGTATCAGCAGTCCCCCGAGCTTTTAGCCCTGGGTAAGGCCATCGTGGCACAGGAGTCCGGTTCGGGCCCCTATGCTTTCATTAGCCATGAAACCGGCAAGCAGGCCAAAAAACAGGCTGCCTGGGTAAGCGCGGGCCTGCACGGCAATAACTGGCGGCTGATTGCCATCACCGAAAGCGGCCGGTAAATGCACGGGACCGGGTTGCCGGTCAGCCGGGGATGGCCCCCGGACCCATCGAAGAAACAATGGCCTGATTGAGCTGCCTTGCATCCGGGAAAGGAACAGGCGCTGCTGCCCTGGATTGCAGCGTGATGGCCCCAGCCGGGCAGGCGCTGACGCACAGGCCGCAGCCGATACAACGTTTACTATCGATGCCCGCCAGTTCATCCTTCATCGCCAGCGCTTCCATCGGGCATCTTACGATGCAATCGCCGCAGCCGGTACACTGCTCTGCGTCAACTGCTGATTCGAAACTGGATAAGGCGGCCAGGCCGGCGTCAATAGATCTCTTCAGGCTTTTCAAATTCTCGCAATGACAGGCGCAGCAGTTGCAAATAAAATCGAGGTATTTGCCGGTATTGCTCACGACATGCACCAGGCCTGCTTCCTCGGCCCTCTTTAGAACGCCGTAGGCTTCCTCTTTTGATATCAGCTTGCCCAAACCGTATTCGGACATATATAGCGCCCCGGGCCCCACGGCCAGGCAGACATCCTTGGGCTTATCGCAGGGGTCACCGAGGAGTTCGTACATATGGCGGCAGTGGCAGGTAACCAGTCCGATATACTTTGCCTTTTCAATATACGGCATCAGCCGGTCATAAGGTTGTACCGTTTTATCGTCGGGTATGTCCTGTTGGACCGCGATAACCCTGGCGAAGGGGACCTTCGGGAATACCCGGGTCCCCGTAGATTCAAGCTTATTCAGGAAGGCCACGTAATTGTCGAAAAACCGGGCTATCTTCCTGGCCCGGTCGTTGACAACGCCCGTGAGAAGCTGATTTTCAATGATGCCGGGTATGAGTGGCAGCATGACATAGTAGCGGCTGCCGGCGTAGGACGTGGAGAAAAGTATCCCTTTGCCGGCCATCCCTTCGAGGAGTTGCCGCAGTTCTTCCGGGTCGCCTTTCACCTGCTCCGCCAGCATATCGGCGGATACGGGCGTATCCGGCAGAATAACGGCTAATTTAGCCTCCTCCTCCGTGAAGATGGTATCCATGAGGCCATAGAAATCGTCACATTGAATGGCAGGAAACCCGCCGCCCCGGCGTTTGAGAGCATCGGTCAACTGGCCGTAGACGAGTTTATCCATAATTTACACCTGGCGTTTATTTTCAGCCAGTATACCACACAGCCGTTGCCGCCATCAGGATTTTATTTATAAAAATAGGCCGCCCTCATGGCCATGAGGGCGGCCCTGCTTTAACTATACCTATTTGCTTCAGGCAGTGCTGATGGCGCCCGCGACCATAATCCTTGGGCCGGCGTGGACACCGATGACCGGTCCTACCGTGGTGCGGATTATTTTAGCATTGGGGAAAACAGAGCTTATCCTTTTGACCAGGTCTTCAAGCTCGTCCGGCGTGGTGGCATCCTCCACTACTATTTCCTCGGGACTGCCGGTCTTTTTCATCAGGTCAACCAGCATATCCACGGCCTTAGCGCGTCCACGTGCCTGGGCGACCGGGTGGATGATGCCATCCTTGAGCGTCAATACCGGGTTCAGCTTAAGTATGCCTCCCAGCCAGGCCTTGGCCGCGCCGATACGGCCGCCTTTCCTCAGGTACTCCAGCGTGTCAAAAATCATGTATACGCGGATCTTCGGCAGTATATCCTTTACCATTTTAGTGATCTCCGCCAGTTTCATGCCTTGCTCGGCTGCCCTTGCCGCTTTGAGTGTGGGCAGAAGCAACCCCGCGCAGGTCCACCTGCTGTCGATGACCTCAATTTTGAGCTTGCTATCCACCAACTGTTTGGCCTGCATGGCGCTCTCATAGGTGCCGCTGATTCCGGCGGATATGGTCAGCACCAGTATCTCATCGGTTTCTTTGGCCAGCTTCTCATAGGCCTCGGCAAATAATCCGGGGGCAGGCTGTGAAGTAGTCGGGTGCACCTTGCCCTCCACCAGCATCTTATAGAACTCTGCCGGTGTAATGTTCACGCCATCTTGATAGCTAACGGTGCCGAATAACACGTTGAGCGGCACAATGGTGATGCCGTACTGTTTCCTTATTTCCTCGGGAATCTCACCGGTGCTGTCGCAGATAATTTTTACCATACCTGGTTTACCTCCTTACACAGATTTTAGCTGCTCCAGTATAGCCTGCAAGTGAACCTGCCCGGAATCCGTAATGCTACTTAATCTGACTCATGATGCTCGAATCGTGCTACAATGGCTGCGGCTTGGTTCAATGGCTGCCCGGCCAGGTCGGGCAAAATCCTGATATTAAGGAGGTAAGTGATTATGCTTAGCTGGCAGGTCAGGTTGCTCGAATTATATTTCCGTTTCCAGCACGCATTGGCGCCCGGGGCGGGGGAAATTGATATGCGGAAGGAACGTGCTGAACTGGACGGGTTGGGGGCCATGTTCAAGCCGCCCAAAGGGGTGCAGATAGTTAAAGAGCTTGCCGGCGGCGTCCCGGCTGAATGGCTTATCCCTCCCGTTGTATCTGATGGCCGGGTTGTCCTCTACCTGCACGGCGGGTCATACGTGGCCGGCTCGCCTGATTCGCACCGCTCACTGGCTGCTAATATCGCCATCGCCTCTAAA
>Ga0268284_1001778_pt1 | contig 10349 bp, 8 predicted proteins | sample saktaG_14_FD_190137 | JGI IMG/M metagenome (GOLD analysis project Ga0268284, IMG submission 190137) | Saline water microbial communities from Sakinaw Lake, British Columbia, Canada - sak_2013_06_06_40m | ecosystem: Environmental > Aquatic > Non-marine Saline and Alkaline > Saline ... | reverse complement strand
GAAAACGCCCCGTCAAAGCTTCGTAGAGGCATAAGCCAAAGGCGTAAATATCAGATGCTGCGCTCCCGCGTCCCCCATCTCCACGCGCAAACTCTGGCGCCATATAGTCCAGCGTACCGGGCACATGACCCATGTGCGTCAACGTGGCCTCTTCGTTGCGCGCGACGCCCAGATCCATAATGCAGGCGACATGCGGCTTGCCTTCCGGGAAATAAAGGTTCGACGGCTTTAAATCGCGATGATACACCAGAGCCTGGTGCAACATGGCCAGCCCCTCAGCATAGCGAATAAAGGCAACCAGGGCCTCTTCATACGGGATTCCTGTTCGCGTGCCGGTCACAGCCTTGATCTTTTTGAGCCGGTCCCGCAAGGATCCACCTGGCATGCCATCCAAGTAGTTCATCACAAGGAAGCCATGGCCGCCCAATGTTTTTGATTCCGTAAAATAATCAATGAACTGGACAATGCGATCATCATCAAATTGCTTCAGTGTCTCTGCTTCGCGCTGGAACCGGTCTGTAAACCGCACGTCCAGCAAATACTTGATCGCGACCAGCCGTTTTTCCGGCATCAGGTTTGCCTTGTAAACCCAGCCAAACCCGCCGCCGCCCACAAACTGAAGCGCCTCATACGTCCGCCCTTCGGTTCCGTCCCATACCGTCAGCTTCAGCGAACCGAAAGCGTCCGAAAACTCCTGAAATGACGCATAGCGGTCTGATGGATTGACCGCCAGCCCTTTTGTCAAGATCTCCTCAACCCCAGCAACCACCGAACGGATCTTGTCATCGATCTTGATCTCGCCCTTGGCCTGAGCCACGCTCCCACGTTCGTACGGCAGATTTCCTGTGAACATCTCGTGAACGCACAGGCAGAAACTAAAGATATCCGACTGCACGGGCGTTTCTTTGGAACCGAGGAAGAGTTCCGGCGCCATATAGTCGAGTTTTCCAAAAACACCCGTGCTGTTCGTCTGCTCCGTGGGACGCGTCGTCTTCGCCACCTCAAAGTCAATCAGCTTGACATCCCCGTTGTCGCACAAGAAAATGTTGGAGGGCGTCAAGTCGCGATGGATGATGTTTTTCGATTGCGCATAACAAAGCGCATCCAAACAGGCTCGAGTGATTCTCAGCGCCTCATCCGCAGTCACCCCGGACTGCAACGCAGTGAGCCTCTGTTTTAACGTCTGCCCCAACAGATATTCCATGATCACGAAATGGTAATAATTGAAGACCTCTTTTTTGGCCAAACAGCCGTGATACTTGAGGATGCCCGGATGATTCAATGCCGCCAGCGCGGCGGTACGGGCATTGAGTTTATGAAAGACCTTGCCGTCACTGTCCTGGACGGTCATGACCTTGATGGCCACCTGGTCGCCGATCTCCACGCCGTCGTACTGCTTCTCAACACAACGCGCAATGTAGATTACGCCTTGGCCACCCTCGCCTCCAGGAAGCTCACCCACAACTTGAAAACAACCAATCTTTGTATTCGCGGCATCTGACATCACTTACACCTATCACTTCGCTTCGTTTGAAATTGTCTTGACGATATTAACCAACCGCAATCTGCTCGCGTCATTGTCCATCGGCAGCGTCTTCAGCTCTGCAGCCTCCTCGATGAGATGCTCCCATATTTTTTTATTCGCATCTTTCATCCGTGTCTTTTTCGCATACAGTTCAATGGCGTTGGTGTTCAAAAAGAGTGCTAGCGATTTTGCATAGTCCCGTACCGCTTCAAGCTGCTTCTCTGTCAGTTGTTTCAGCTTGCCGGCCGTCAATGTCTGGCTATCTGCCCACTGAACCAAAGCCAGCCTCGCTTCTTCATACTTTTTCACCAACGGAGGCGTCTCCACGTTCCGTGGCGCATGAGTGACCATGAAGGTGTAGTAGGTCTTGGCTTGCGCCTCATGCTTGGCCATGCTGACCAAGTTCAGCACGGCCTTTTCCCGTTCAGAGGCCTCCATGTCCTCTCTCCCGGCCGTAACCGCAACCGCCAGGCGTGCCGCCTCGTCCTCGGCCCTCTGCTTTTCAGCAGCTAACCGCTGGCTTTCGGCTTCCACCTTTTGGCGTTCATCCGCTTTTTTTTTCTCAGCGTCTGCTTTCAGTCGCGCCGCGGCAACCACTTTCTCCGCCTCAGCCTTTCGGATGGCCTCTTCGGCTTTGCGCTTCTCTTCCGCAGCCTTCTGAAGAGCAGTTTCCGACTGGTCCGCTTCAGCCTTTAAGCGCTCAGCTTCAGCCTTTTTTTCAGCGTCGGCCTTGACTGCGGCCTCTTCTGCTTGACGTTTTCCCGTTTCTGCCTTCAGCCGGACTTCTTCTGCCCGCTTGGCATCCGCCTCCGTGTTCCGCTTGACCTCAGCCTCTTCTGCCGCACGAATCTGCCCGAGCGCCTGACGACGAGCCTCGTCTTGTATCTTTTCGATCAGCGCAGCCTGCTTTTCGGCGCTGTATTTCAAATAAATGCCAAGCCCTGCCCCGCCTACCCCAGCAACTAGCAGCGCTCCGATCGCGATCAGCAAGAGAGGAAGTCCCTTTTTCTTCGTTGCGGACGTCGGTTTTGTAACCGAAATAGGCGCGAGCGGTGTCCGATACTCGGTCAGCCTCGTGACACCATCCGCAACAGGATCCAACGGCGTCTGAGGCGTCAAATTGGAATCGGTCTTCGCATGGCCCCAGTCCGGCGGAAATTGTTTGATCAGTTCTGCGCTCGGAAACGGCTCTGGCAATGCCCCGACCCGGATCGCAACAACCGTCACATTATCCTTGCCTCCATTCTTAAGAGCAGCCTCAATCAACTTGGGAACTGCGGTTTCCAGAACAGACTCCGAATGCACGATTTGGGCAAGAACTGGATCATCCACCATCTTAGAGAGCCCGTCACTGCAGACGATAACCGTATCGCCTTCCGCCACCTCGAAGGGCGTTGCCTCGACCTCCGTCTTCGCGGCCAGTCCGACCGCACGCAAAATAACGCCGCGGAATTTGGGATTTAAATCTTTTTCGTCCTTGATGCCCGCTGCGTTTGCCAAGGAGTGGTCGCGCGTAATTTGCTTTATGGTTGTGCCCTGGATGCTATAGACGCGACTGTCGCCCGCATGAAGCGCGACAGCTTTATTCGGATGCTCAGGATCAAAACAGACCCCGACAAAAGTCGAGCCCGTACCACTTTTGTTGCGTTCATTCGAACGCTTCAAAATCCACGCCGAGGCATCGTTGACCGCCTGGCAGACCCACGCCTGTGACGCTGCGCACGATAAGGGGAGCGCCGAGTCAAAAGCTTTCAACGTCTTATCCAACGCATCCACAATAGCTTTCGACGCGACCTCGCCATCTTCAGCGCCGCCCATGCCATCGGCAACAATAAAAACGCCATAGTCAGGAAAGATCTGATAGGCGTCTTCGTTGTTCTTGCGCTTATTTCCAACATCCGTCAGCGCGAAGCAGGTAAGATGTGAATAACATGCGGCCATACAGCCTCCCTCCTTAAGCTAGAGTTTTAATTAATGTACCACTATCAAACCTCCTCTGTCAATGAAGCTTTAATCGTGAAGCGTTAATGCGTTGCCCTGCGATTTAGTTTTTTTAGTTAAGGCAAATATAGAGCATATTTTGGGAAAAACAAGAACAATCAAATTAATTGCATCTCCACCCCCTATTTGGTATGCTTTGAAATCATTGTCAGAATTTTCATTTTAACGAGATGCGATTTGAAAGGAATTCACTATGCCGGATTATGATACACTGAAAGTGGCCATGAAGAGTGGCAAGGTCATCGAAGTTAAACGATTGGTCGAACTCCTCCTCACCGAGGGTGCTCCTGCAAAGGATATTTTGAACCTCGGCTTGCTGGACGCTATGAATGAAGTCGGCCAGCGCTTTAAAAAGAATGAAGTGTTCGTCCCGGAAGTATTGGTCGCTGCACGCGCCATGAAGGCCGGCACCGAATTGCTCAAGCCGCATCTCATCAAGGCGGGCGTTCAGGCTGTCGCAACAGCCATCATGGGCACCGTCAAGGGAGACTTGCATGATATCGGCAAGAACCTCGTCGTCATGATGCTCGAAGGCGCAGGCTTCCATGTCGTCGATGCCGGCGTTGACGTCTCGCCTGAAAAGTTTATCGACCTGGCCAAGCAGCACAATGCGAAAATCATCGGCCTCTCCGCGTTGCTGACCACCACCATGCCCAGCATGAAGACCGCGGTTGACGCGATCCGCGCTGCAGGTATCGACGCAAAGGTCATCATCGGCGGCGCACCCGTCACACAGGCCTATTCTGACTCCATCGGCGCAAACGGTTATTCGCCAGATGCCGCTTCCGCCGCTGATCTCGCTAAACAACTGATCGCCTAAGGGTACGCGGTATTGTAAAAAATACCGCTCCTCTTTCCCTCCAATCCATCAAACTGACAGATTGCTCTGTCTCGGATGGGTTTTTTGTCTCAAAAATAAGCAGAGAAAACAAATGACTGGCAAAGAACTTCTTTTTAACACGATTCGCAATCAACCTATGCCGCGTGCAGCCTGGGTCCCGTTTGTCGGCGTGCATGGGGGAAAACTGATTGATGTGCCAGCGGATGCCTATCTTCAATCCGCAGACTTCATGGTCCAAGGACTGAAAAAAGCGGTTGAACTTTATAAGCCAGACGGCATCCCGGTCTGCTTTGACCTGCAATTGGAAGCTGAAGTCTTGGGCTGCAAGCTCCATTGGGCAAAAGCCGTGCCTCCCTCGGTCACCACCCATCCGCTCGCAGAGGGCAAGACGCTCGCAGACCTCCCCTCCTTTGATGAGACCCAGGGACGTCTGCCGATTGTGTTGTCCTGCTTGCGCACGCTCAAAAAGGAAATTGGCGATGAGGTCGCCTTGTATGGCCTGATCTGCGGTCCCTTCACATTGGCGCTCCATCTGCTCGGAAGCGAAATATTCCTGTTGATGCTTGATGATCCTGACGCCGTCAAGCGCCTCATGGCCTATTGCACAGAGATCGGCAAGAAGATGTCGGACTTCTATCTGAACAATGGCGCAGATGTCATTGCACTCGTGGATCCCATGACGAGCCAGATCTCGCCCGATCATTTTGCTGAATTCGTTGCCCCTTCAATCAATGCTATCTGTGACTTCATCCGCGAAAAGAAGGGCTTGTCTGCTTTGTTCGTCTGCGGGGATGTCACCCGCAATCTCGATGCCATGGTAGCGACCACGGCCGACTCACTGCATGTTGACGAGCAGATCAATATGGAGCATCTTGCCAAGATCGCCGGCGACAAGAACAAAGCCTTCGGCGGTAACATTAAGCTGACGCTCACACTCTTGCTCGGCAATGAGAACGATGCCCAGCGCGAAGCAATCACGCTCTTCGATGCCTGCGGCAAACAGGGCTTCATCTTGTCGCCCGGATGCGACCTGCCTTACGATGTCCCGTCAAAAAACCTCGTGGCTGTCGCGGAGATGGTCCACGACGATTACGCACGAGAAATGGCGCGTATCTCGCTCAAGACGCTCGTCAACACCCTGGATCTGGCCCACGTCACGTTACCCTATTATGCGGCGGAAAAAAAAGTCATCATCGATGTCATTACCCTTGACTCGACAGCCTGCGCGCCCTGCCAGTACATGATGGAGGCCGTCACCATGGCCGCCAGATCCATTAACGCTGCGGCGTTCACCATTCGGGAGCACAAGATCAAGGATCCCGTCGGCATCAGCATGATGGTGAAGCTCGGGGTCAAAGCCCTCCCGACGATCTGCGTGGACGGCGAGATCTGCTTCATCTCCATCATCCCTGACCAGACAACCCTCGTCGAGCGCCTGAAGGCTGCCTTGAATCAGAAGGCTCATCCGACCTCCTTGATTGCGCGCCTCCGCGTAGCCATCGCAAACCAGGAAGATCCGACCGCCCTGATCGACCAAATCGAGGTGCTCCTCCACGAGCGTGCCTAATGCAAACAATGCCCATCTGGCTGGTTGTCGGATTCCTCGGCGCAGGCAAGACCACGGTCCTGCGCCGCTTGGTTCATCATGCCAACGGACGCGGAATCCTCTTCATCGTGAATGAGTTTTCAGCCGTGGATATCGACGCGGGTCTGGTGGAACGTGAAGGAGGAACCGCCCTTGCCGTGACCGGCGGCAGCATCTTCTGCCGTTGTCTTGTTACGGAATTCATCAGCACCCTTTCGCGCGTCTCGGAAGGCATTCCCATGCCATCCGGCGAGATCCTGCACCCGCAAGGCGTGGTCATCGAGGCCAGCGGCATGGCTGATCCGCGCTCCATGCGCCGCCTGCTCCAGGAGAGTGGACTCGACAAGCGCTTTCATCTGGCGGGCGTGACCACCGTCGTCGACCCCGGGATACTCATGAAGCTCTTGCTCGTCCTGCCCAACATTCGCGGACAAATTGAGAGCGCAGATCTGATTCTGCTGAATAAGACAGACCTGCATTCGCCAGAGACTATCGCCCAGGTCCGGGAGAAGATCGCGTTGATCAATCCATCCGCCCGGCTTGTGCGCTGCACGTATGGAAACATCGCGCCTGACCTCCTCCTCGCGGACGGCCAGGCCGCACGCATCGCAGAGATGGACACCGCCTTCGGACTCTGTAAAGATCCCAACTTTGAACGCGAAGTCGTCACCTTTGAATCGCCCGTGAACACCGACCGCCTAATAACCCTTTTCGCGGAATCCGGAGACAGCCTCTATCGCGCGAAAGGCTTCATTCAGACAACGGACGGATGGGTCTACCTGGACTGGAGCGCAGACCGACTCACCCTCGAACCTTGCCCCCCTGCCCCATCCTCCTCCCTCATCCTCATCTGGAATCCTGCCACCGCCACGTCCTTCATTGCTCAACTTCGCGCACTCGACCAGCCCCTCAAATACATAAAAGAGTTACGCCCCTGGCCCCCTCTGCCTCCTGACGCACGATTCAACCGATAATTAACACGCTTTTGGTCTCTTGACAGCCACCACCCGAAAGGGTAGACTTCTTCCAAATACGTGGGCTGTCTCCTGCGCGAGGCAGGCTCAACAACACTGCTGAGCTCCAAAAAGAATAGAGGCAAACTAATGACTTGCATGAAAATATTTAGGAAGCGCACGTTCCGATTGGCGTTGATCTGCCTCCTGGGAGGGGTCTTGGGTCAGACGGGATGTTCCAACCCGTCTAAGCCGAACGTGGAAACCACGGTTAACCAAAACTCACCGTGGTGTCGCAACTGGTTTGAAATGCGGTTGCTCTCGCTGCAGAAAGAGGGTGAATCAGCCATTGCCGTTTACGGAAGGAAGACAGACAACCCCAAGCGCATAACCGAAAAATGGACGACTGGATTTGTCATCCAATGGCCAGACGACCATGGTTCGGCGTCTTACACCGTTGACAGTATCGATCACGACGGTGTGACCCTTTCCTATACGATGACCTTCGACCACCGGTCCTTCGGCAAGAACCTGAAAACAAAGGACAGCGGCACGTTCAGGCTTTCTTGGTTCGCGACTGAATTCTTACGATACGAAGGCGTTCAACCCACGTTGACGGTCTCTCTGCTGCCCTCATCCAAAGCAACACCCGAGGAGATCACACGCGTAGGCGACACTGCAAAGCGAGTTTTCGATCAACTGTGTGACATCAAATCCGAGTTGTGGCCTGAACCGGTTGCGATTAAAGAGATGGCGGATATCTGGCACGTGGAGTTCCAAGCAAAGGATCGCGTACTCTCCGTCAACGGGAAGCAGACGACCGTCAAACCAGAAGCCTGGGAGGGCATGAGGATTCCACTGATGAAGCCGAATCTGACCTGCACACTCCTGGGAGACCCCATAAAAAAACCCGAAGCCCAAAAGCCACCAAAGGCGACACGGTAGCCCTTCCCCGACTCACTTCTGGTTTTCATAACGTGAAGTGAACGCCACCTTTCATGCCCAAGTCAATGAAACTGGGATGCGCCCACGGGCGCAAAAAGTTGAGATTCGACTTGAAACCTCCAATCACCCCGTATACACTCTAACCAGCAAGCAAGCTGTCTTTTAAAGTCAGGAGTGATCACCATGAAACTAGATGCTGAATTCTGTGAATCCAAATGTCCTGTTTGCACACATGCGCGCAACGGGAATGTGATTGCAAAAGCTTTCCAGAAACTGGAAATGCTGCTGACGTTCGGCGGTTGCCCCGCCGGGCGTGATCGTCAAAAGAAATACGGTGTCAAACCCAACGAAAAACGCTCATGACTATTCCAGCCGCTGACAACATGGGACTGCAAGAAGGTGACACTGGCATCCTTATTCCGCTCACATGCAACACCAATGACAAAGGCTCTCTATTTGCGGGATCTATCTTTTCAGGTGCAACTTTGGCCGCATACCGTGCGACTGAACGCCTCTTCGCGTCACGCGGGCTGACAGGTGATCTAGTGGCAAAAACTGCAACGATCAACTACCTCAAGCGTATCGCGACCGACGGGTTTGCGCAGGCGACTCCCATCAGCGAGCCTATCCTCAAACCCAATGGCAATTACACCGTCTCCATGCGCGTATGCGTTGTCGATACAGATGGCACGTGCGGCGCTGAATTATCAGCCGAGTTTATTCTGCTTCCCAAACGTCATGGCTGAAGTGCGGGCTTGCTCGTAAATTCAGTGGAATGTTGGAATATGGGAAAGCCGAATATCGGCTCTGGAGGGCCACGCTTCGTCGTGGCCGGACGCGACAGAGCGCGTCCCTCCAGTGGGCCTTCTTCCAGTATTCCAACATTCCATTATTCCTCTCCAAAGTTGCCCCCTTCGTTTATTCCCGGGCCTGTCCGCCGTCGACGTATTCGCGTAGGCGGAACCCCGGGCGGCGGGCATCGAACTTTCCGAGGCATCCATGAACGGATTTCAAGATAGATGAAAGTCAATCCGACTGAAAAGTAAACGAACATCAGCACGTAAACAATCCAAGGGACATGACCTTCAAAGGGGATGATGTTCGTTGTTTGGCAGGGACGCGTCATTGAGAAAAGAATGGCGATTTCACCGAGACACCAGCCATCCACCGCCAGCTTGCCCATACACCCTGGAATAATTAAACCAAACGGCGTCGGCCACGAACAGGCAATGGCTTCCAGTGTCAGCGGAACCGCATGGTCCAGTCGCCCAACCCCTTTTGCCGCGCCAATACCGAATGCGGAAGCCACAGAGCCAAACCCAAAAAGAACAGGCCCGGAATCAACATCCATAAAGTCGCTCTTATTGGCACGCGGCATCTCTGAAAACCCGACCACCCATCCCGTATCCTTCCAGAAATGTCGGGCATGGGCATCATACCATCTGGAGGCCACGATCGGATCCAGTTCCGAAGCAAACTGGAGAATTCCCGAGTTGTTACAGCCGCGCCCATGCTGAAGGATATCACCCGTCTTTGAATCAACCGCAAATGCAGGAACACCCTCACGCGCACGTAACACGGTATCAAGGTTCGAAACGAGACTGGCGGCTAGGGCATTGCAATTCGTGCCATCCTGTTTGGCGGCCCGTTGCAATGCTGCAACAGCCCACAACACATCGGACGGATAACATTCACCTGGATAATCATCCAACATGTTAAACTTTGCAACACTCAATTCGGCTGCAAATGAACTGCGTTGCGTTGCGATAAGCTCATGGTACTGCCTATCGCCCGTGATCTGTTCATAAGACGACAATCCCAAAAGAAGCAGCATACGATAAAAGACGTTCTCGCGTCTTAAATAGTTGTCGTCGCCCCATTTTTTGCGAACCCACGTGGCGGTCTCCGGCGAAGCGACCACCTGTGCCGCTAGATCAACTGCGAGACGGATCTTCCCATGCGAAGCGTCAATACGCTTTTGCTGATTCAATTCGTGGGCTGTTACCAGAAAGAACACAGAGCCAAACATCGGCCACTCGGTCTCGGCAATAGCATCATGATCCACGTTGACCGCATATTGACTCTTCAAATACTGACGCGCCCAAGCTGAATAGCGATGAGCAACCGAAGGGAACCAATACGGTACCAGTCGGCATTCTCCTGATTTGCGCAACTGCGTATCACACAAAAGCACAGCAACCGTTACCGCTGGATACAAGAAAAACAAAGACGAAAAAAGAATCACAACGACTGAGATAATGAACTTCACGATTTGTCTCTTCATAAATAGACCCTTCGCCAATGGCCGTTGACACTGTTTTCAGAATGATGTCAAAAACATTCAATCCAAGTCAATCTTGTTTCTTGTTTAAGGGTGTGATTCATTTTAGTTGGCACATCCTTAAGCTGCGTGGAGGTTTGAGCGGAAGCGAGCGACAAGAGCGCACATGTATGCGGCATTCTTGAAGCGCCAGTGCATGCCGGACTGCTTGCAGCGCC
>Ga0268284_1001777_pt1 | contig 10361 bp, 8 predicted proteins | sample saktaG_14_FD_190137 | JGI IMG/M metagenome (GOLD analysis project Ga0268284, IMG submission 190137) | Saline water microbial communities from Sakinaw Lake, British Columbia, Canada - sak_2013_06_06_40m | ecosystem: Environmental > Aquatic > Non-marine Saline and Alkaline > Saline ... | reverse complement strand
CATTGGGGTTCACGCAGGCCTCCGGCGGCATGACCCCTTTGCCGGATACTTTGCCGCGGTTCATCAGGATGGCGCCCATTGCGGCAGGTATACCCGTGCCCTCTCCCAGTGCCTGGCTTTGGGACGCCATATGGAACCTGAACTCCTTGTATTTACCGTCCTTTTTACCCTTGACCACGACCGATGCACAGCCACGCTGCGCCCCGAAATTGGTTTCCTTCAGGATCCGCTCCCTTTCCCTGAGGATATAGGCAACGGCGAAATCGTAAGGCACCACGTCCCGGCCATTTACTTTGACCGGCTCCCTTGAGCCGAGGCCGAGCATGCACATATCGCGTGTCAGGTCGTAATACTCGTTGGGGATGACAGAGCCCTTGTTGGTGACCCTTTTCAGCTTTAAATATTTTGGCATGGTTATCTGCTCAGGGTGGGGATATGGATAGAGCGGCACTTTGCCCAGGATGGGGAATTCGAAGGTCTCCCTGAGCGCTATACCTTCTTTCTCGAAATATTTCACATATTTAAGCTTGCCATCGAGGAACATCGGTATATCGATGGACATGCAGTGAAAGCGGTGGCCGATGACCCCTGCGCCCTCCACCTTTTCGCCTCCATGGGCGTGGAAGATGTCAACCGAATCAGTCTCGTCAAGCAGGCTGTCATGGGCGAGTTTGCCCATGATGTTGGTTACGCCGGGCGAGTTGCCCATGCCGATCAGTGCAGTTATCCCCTTTGATTTGATCTCACCGTCCATTTCGAACAGTTCGATGGTGACATCCACGTCGTCGCAAACATCAACGTAGTTGATGCCCGCCTCAGCAACGGTTTTAAGGATATTTTTAACGGTGCTGTAAAACGGTCCCACGCAGTTCAGGACAACGTCGGCCCCCTTGATGGCCTGCATGATGCTCTTTTTATCAAAGGCATCGAACTTTACAGACGTAACCTTCTTCGAATTGATTTCTTTTTCCAGAAGCTTTGCCCTGTCGATATTAAAATCGCCGATAACGACCTCGGAAAACTCGTTGTTGCACGCCAGTGTTTTAACAGCTATGCTGCCCACTGTCCCGCAGCCCCCCAGGACAACTACCTTTGCCATATTTTCCCCTCCTATATAATTATCAATCCGGGATTTATCATTTCGATTTGAGGCCGGGCAATTAGCATCCCTCATCAGCCCCGGTCAGGATAATATCCCCCTGCCAGGCATATGTCAAGCCTGCCGCCCCCGCCATGTTACTGCACTGTGCCATCAGCACATTCTTTACAGAGATTAACGCCTATGTTAATATAGGCGTTAAGGAGGCTATCATGGGTAAGATAAAGTCAATCGGGATGGCTGAGGCCAGGCCAAAACTCACCCAGCTTGTTGAGGAGGTCTATGCCGGTGGAGAACCATATTTAATAGTCTCCGGCAGCAGGGTAAAGGCAGTTATTATTGGGATTGACCGCTATAATGACATGGTCGGACGCATGGAGGACCTCTCCGATGCCGCTGAGCTTCTCCACGCTGAGCTAAACAATGAGCCGGCAATGCCTTTTGTAGAACATCTTGCCCAGTCGAAAGAGTTGAAAAGTGGTATATCGGCTTGAAATCAGCCACGTAGCCCATCGGCAAATTCGCAGGCTTCCTGCTTCAACTCAGGAGAGGATTAATAATGCTATTGCCGGTTTGGCCGGGAATCCAAGGCCAGTTGGCAACAGGAAGTTGACTGCGCGAGAGGGATATAGAGTCCGGGTGGGTGATTATCGGATTCTTTACCGGATTGATGATGAAGCTAAAAGCCTTGTCGTTTACCGGGTAATGTCACGAGACGATGTTTATCGAATTTAACCGGGTTCGAATGTCCATAATTAATCGATACTGTCCTTGGTGCTGGGCAGGGTGCCGGCGATGCGGGGGTCGAGGCGGGTGGCCGTATCCAGCGCGCGCGCCAGGGCTTTGAAGAGGGCTTCGGCCTTGTGGTGATCATTTTTGCCGCTCAGCACCCAGGCGTGGATATTAATGCGCGCCTCCTGGGCGAAAGAGACGAAGAAATGGTGCACCAGGTCGGAGTGCATCTCAGATATTACGGCCTCCTTGATAGACGTATCGATGATGGCATGGCCACGGCCCGAGATATCCAGCGCCACCAGCGCCACGGCTTCGTCCATGGGTACGACGGCATGCGCCATGCGGACAATGCCCTGCTTGTCTCCCAGCGCCTGGTTGAAGGCGCGGCCCAGTGTGATGGCCACGTCTTCGACGACGTGGTGCTGGTCGGGACCGTTGGCGGATATTTTGAGGTCGAATATGCCGTGCTGGGCAAGCTGGCTTAGCATGTGGTCGAAGAAGAGTATGCCGGTGGTTATCTCATATTTGCTGCTGCCGTCGATATTGACCTCGGCCTTGATCGATGTTTCTTTAGTGCGGCGGGTTACGCTCGCTTTGCGTTCGGCCATTTGATACCTCTCTCTCTATGGATTCAAGCCAAAGGGTATCATATATCACGCAGAGCGGCAATCACGCGGACCGTGTCCTGCGGGCGCCCGGCGCTGATGCGGATGTAATCCTTGAGTTCGGGCGTCTCGAAATAGCGTATGAAGATGCCCTTCTTCTGCAGCGCCAGGTAAACTTCCCTGGCGTCGCGCTCCTGCACGGCGCAGAGTATGAAATTCGCCACCGAGGGATATGGTTTGAGCCAGTTGAATTCCCGCAGTCCGTTGTAGAGTATGTCCCTTTCCTCAACCATTGCCCGGACGGTTTTCTGCAGGTATTCGAGGTCGGCCAGCGATTCGAGTATAGCCACATAGGCGGCCATATTGATATTGTAGGGCTGCTTTATCTTCATCAGGTAGGGGACTATATTCGCGGGGCAGACCCCGTATCCGGCGCGCAACCCGGCGATGCCCGCCCATTTGCTGAAGGTGCGCAGCACGATGAGGTTGGCGTATTGGGGAACAAGTTGGATAAGCGAATTGCCGCTGAATTCCACGTAGGCCTCGTCCACCACTACGATCAAGTCAAGTGCGAGCAGCTCCTTTATATCAGCCTCAGTGGCCTGGTTGCCCGAGGGGTTATTGGGCGAGGCCACGAAGATGATCTTTGTTTTGCGGTCAACCGCCTTTTTAATAGCAGGCAGGTCGAGTGAGAAATCTGCTTTGCGCGGCACTTTCACTGTTTCACCCCCGGCGATGGCGGTGCAGAAGGGGTACATGCCGAAGGTAGGTGGGCAGTTGACGGCCTTATCGCCCGGTTCGATGAAGAGGCGCAGGATGATATCGATGAGGTCGTCGCTGCCGGCGCCGGCCACGATGGACTCAGCTTGCATGCCGGTATATTTGGCCAGGGCTTTGCGTACCTCGCGCTGGTCGGGGTCGGGGTAGCGGTTATAGTCCGCGAATTTAGCCAGCGCTTTCTGCACCCGCGGCGAGCAGCCGTAGGGGTTCTCGTTGCCGTCCAGCTTGGCGGTCTGCGCGGCCGGCACTTCGGAGCGGCCCGTCAATACCTCGGCAGGGTCGACGGGCGTGTAGGCCGTCATGCGCTTGAGCCCGCCGCGCACCATGTTTTCAACGTCTTTTGAATTAAGCATCTCTTGTGCCATGCCGCAGCGGGTTTATTGAAACGAACTGCAACGCTGCTATTTTACCATTTCAGCGGAGAACGCTGCAGGGGCTCAGGTGCGCCCGCCCCCAAAAATGTCATTGCGAGGCCGCCGCAGCGGCCGCGGCAATCTGTCAATCCCGCTCAGGAGCGTTTTCCTTCAGGTGCGCCCGCACCCTACAGGTCCCTGACCTTTTTCGCCGCCACCAGGCCGATATAAAGCATCCACAATATCAGCCCGACGTGCAGCACATCGTTGGCGGAGAACCAGATACCCTGCGCCCAGAGCGCCTCCGTGTAACCGAGTCCAAAGTAAATAAAATACGCCCCCATCACGGCGCCCAGGAATAACCACGTCATCATCAGCGCCAGGTCCATTTTCTCCCGGTGTTTAACATATCTTATCGTGTTGATGATGAAAAAGATCACGTAACTCGGCCCGGTAAACATGATCATCAGCTCAAAAGAAACCATGAACTGATCAGGGACAAAAGCGCCTGCCAGGCAGATAACGAAATAGAGAGCAGCGTTAACGGCCGCGTAAACCATAAGCGCCCTTTTCAACATCCGTTCCGCGGAGGAATACGCCACTGCTATCATCATAGCGTTAATGCTGGCCGCCGTGAGCAGCAGGTAGTAGACCTCCCACCAACTGGTCCATGCGCAGGCTTCCCTGCCGGCGCACTTAATTTCATAGCTGAAGGCCTGGTAACTGGTGCCGGCCAGCAGTGCCCCCGCGCCCCACAGGAGCAGTGCGATGCCCCACCACAGGCGGGATTTGTGATTCTTCCTGGTGCGCAAAAAATAGCAACCGATGATAATAGTCAGAACGCCCAGTAGATAAATCAGAATGGATGAGGTGGGTTGCGTGATAATAAATTTTAACGGACCCAGGGATACATCCACATAGGGCTGCATTTTCAGCCAGCTTTCCGGCGTTTGCTGAGGGCAGCAGTACGGTATGCTGTCCAGGCGGTTGCAGCCGGATAAAAATAGTGGAGACAAAAACAATAGAGGGGGAATTTTGTTAGTATTCATTCCGGTCACCTTATATTTTATAATTATTCTTCTTTATAAAACTGTCATTGCGGGCCCGAAGGGCGCGGCAATCCCATCGACTGACACTCTGCCGGCTTTACAGCCCGAATACCCTGCGGGCATTCTCATAGAGGAAGAGTTTCTTGCCCTCATCGGTCAGTTGCAGTGCGTCCAGGTCCTTGAGGCACATGGCCGCGGTGACCATGGGGTAGTTGGTGCCGAACATGACCTTCTTGCTGCCGTTTTTTTTCATGTAGGTGACCAGTTCGGGCGGAAATCTTTTGGCTACGTAGGCCGAGGTGTCGATATAGACGTTCTCGTGTTTGGTGGCCACGGCTATCATCTCGGTGGTCCAGGGATAGCCGATGTGCCCGCCCACTATCTTGAGCTCGGGGAACTCGATGGCCACTTCGTCGATGTAGGGGATGGGACGGCCCGGCTCAGAGGGGCAGAGCGGGCCGGTGTGGCCTACCTGGCAGCAGAAAGGGATGCCGAGTTCGATGCACTCAGCATAAAGAGGATAATAGCGCCGGTCGGTGGGCGGCAGGTTCCATAACCACTGCACGATGCGCAGGGCCTTGAACCCCTGTTCTTTGACCAGACGCCTGAGCTCGCGCACGGCTTCCATCGGCCTGTACAGGTCGACCGAAGCGACGCCGGATAGCCGGTCCGGACATTGCTTGACATAAGCTGACACCTCTTCGTTGGAGATGAGCGGCCCAGCCGGGCCCCACCACGCGCAGATGAGCCCCCGGGAGACCTGCGCCTGGTCCATCAGGCTGATGGTAAAATCAAGCGGTATCTCAGAGGTCAATTTTTCCTGCCCGGTCCACCTTCTGAGGGAATCAAACATGCGGTGGTTGCTGAATTGCATGGTGGGGTGCTGCATCCATACATCGATTGTTTTGAATTCGGCGCTCATCATTTATCCTCCCGCAATCCAATAAAACTATTTGACCTTTTATGTATCCTTGCTTTTATTCAGCCTCAGCCTGATGGCGTTGGCATGGCCGGTCAAACCCTCGTTATCAGCCAGCAGCGCGGCCGCCGGGCCCAGCCTCATTAGGGCACTATCGTCGAGCGCGATGATGCTGCTTATTTTGAGGAAATCCTGTACCGCCAGAGGTGAACTGAAGCGGGCGCTGCCGCCCGTGGGCAGCGCGTGGCTGGGTCCGGCCACGTAGTCGCCCAGTACTACCGGTGAATATTGCCCGGCACAGATGCAGCCGGCGTTCCTGATGTAGATGACATAGTCCTGCGCCCGGCGCACCATCAGCGAGAGATGCTCCGGCGCGTACAGGTTGGCCAGGTCTACGGCCTGCGCTAATCTCTTAGCTATGACTATAATGCCCCGCTCATCCAGCGCCTGGCGGGCGATGGCGCCGCGCGGCAGCCTGGCAAGCTGCTTCTTCAGTTCTGACTGTACCTTATCAGCCAGCGTTTCAGATGTTGTAATGAGGATAGAGGATGCCATGGCGTCATGCTCGGACTGCGCTATCAGGTCGGCCGCGCAGAATGCGGGGTCGGCTGAGTCGTCGGCTATCACCACCACCTCGCTGGGACCCTGCAGGGCATCGATATCCACCGCGCCGTAGACTAACTTCTTGGCGGTCATGACGTAGATGTTGCCGGGTCCGCAGACTTTGTCCACGCGGGGCACCGATTCAGTGCCGAAGGCCAGCGCGGCCACGGCCTGGGCGCCGCCTATTTTGAATATCCTGTCCACCCCGGCGATAGCGGCGGCCGCCAGGGTATTGGCCGGCACCCTTCCGTCCCGGCCGCAGGGCGTGGCCATGATTATCTCCCTTACCCCGGCCACCCGCGCGGGTATGGCGGTCATCAGCACGGTTGAGGGATAGGCGGCCGTCCCGCCCGGCACATAGACGCCCACCCGTTCAAGGGGTAGCACCTGCTGCCCCAGTCCATCCTTGAGGAAGCCCTTGCCGTATCTGCGCAGGCAGGTTTTGTGGAATCTCTCCACGCGGCCCGCTGCAAATTTGAGCGCCTTGAGCAGTTCAGCATCCACGGATTTGCGCGCCGCGGCCATCTCCCGCGGGGAGACCTCCAGCGATTTAAGACGCGCGCCGTCGAAGCGCTCGGTGTAAGCAAATAGCGCCTTGTCGCCATCTTTTCTGACACCTTCGATTATCCGGCGGACGGCGGCCTCGACTTTGCTGTCAACGCCGGCGGGATCGTAGGGGATGCCGCGTTCCAGCGCTTTGACAGCCTGCCGGTAATCCCGTATCACCTTCATTTTTTGCCCGCTGCCTCCCTGAATAGCTTAATTAAACCCTCTATTTTTGCTTTTTTGCCCTTTGCCGCCAGGCTGCTCTTGTTGCCGATCAGGCAGGCCGTCGATTCGAAAAGGGTATCGATGATCTTGAGCCTGTGCCTGGCCAGCGTCTGTCCGGTCTCGGTATTTTCGATGAGCATGTCGGCATCCTCGGGCAGGTAAACTTCTGTGGCGCCCCAGGTGGGTATGACACGGTAACGCGCGATATGCCTGTCGCGCAGGTATTTATCAGCGATATTGACGTACTCCGTGGCTATGCGTAGCGGCACCATCCTGCCCCTGCTGATGAGTTCGCGTATCCCGCCAATGGAGTCCGCGGGCATTTCTTCGCTGACCACGGCCACTATGCGCACCCAGCCGAAGCCCAGGTCGGCCAGTTCGGCCACGGGACTGGATGGAAACTGGCAGAGGTGGTCGAGTAGCCAGTCGCGCCCGGTGATGGCTAGGTCGAAATTGCCGTTGGCTACCTGCTGGGGCATGTCCTGCGGCCGTATCACCTTGATGCTGAGCCAGCCGATGCCGCAGGCGGGACGCCGCCGCATATCGTCCCTGGAATATCCTTCCATACGGATGCCCGCCTTCTCAAGGAAAGCGGACGTGTGAACCTGCTGATGTCCGTCCGCCAGGGCCAGCCAGACATTGCCGCGCGGGGCGCCTGGCGTAAGGCCGTTATCAATAATAGCTGCCGGCTTGTCCGGCTTCCGCCAGGGTTTATCTTTGATATCGGCGGCCGAGGCGAAACGCTTTAGCAGACCGCTGAAGTCGCCTGCCTGCAGGCTGTCCCGGCTGGCGATGATGCAGGCATTGCTGTCGCACAGCTTGCTGACCGGCTTTAAATTGAGGCTGCGCAGCGCGTCCTCGTCACTGGCGCGCAGTACCGAGAAGTCGGCGTTCTCGGGAGGGTAGGCCTCCGCGGAACCCCAGCAGGGGAAGATGCGGAACCTCTTCAGCCTCATTTTACAGGCGGCCGCCTCCGCCAGTGCGGGGTATTCGGTGACTATGCGCCAGGCCGTAGCGCCGCCGGCCATCTCTTCAGCCGATATATCCGCGGAAGCGGAGCATGCCAGGTAGATGCCCGCGCTGTCATAGCCCAGGTCAGCGACCTTGAATACGCGGCTGGCCGGGTACCTGGCCTGCAGCTCCTGCAGCCAGTCGGAACTGCAGATGCCGAAATCGTAGTTGCCCACGGCCACCTGCACCGGTATGTCGCGTTCGTTGAGCATCTTGGCCAAAAGCCCGGGCACGGACTGCGAGCGCATGCGGTAGATGCGTGTGCCGGCATTATAATCGTCGAAGCCCAGCCCGATGGCGTTGAGGAACCCGGCGGTGCGCGCCAGCAGTTTGCCCTTGGGCAAAGCCAGCCTGGCCGGCGAAGGTGTGCTATTTGCCAAGTTTGCTGAAACCCCCGATGATGTTTATCACCTCGCCCGCCGTTTTGACCCGCTTTTGAGTTGTCTTTTTAACATCTTTGAGGATAAAGCCCGCCGGTTTGACCTGGATATCAACCGTCCAGCGCGCCTCTAACTGTCTGCCGCAGAAATCGAATTCGGCGGTCAACCCGGCTGTACGCAGGGAGGCCGCTAATTCAAAGGCGGTTTTAACGGCGGAGCGGGACTTCTTCGTAACTTTGACCGAGACGGTCTTTTCGGCCTTCTGTAGCGATAGCGGTTTGACCATAGCTGTGATTGCATCAAGATAGAAGGCAAAGCCGCAGGCAGGTATGTCCCTGCCCCCGACCAGGCCGATCAGGTTGTCGTACCTTCCGCCGCTGCATATCCTGGCGCCGCCCGAGGTTATCTTGAAGCACAGCCCGGTATAGTATTCGAAGCCCCTGATGGAAGTGAAGTCGATAGCGTAGCTGATACCCATGGTGTCTAACAGCGTGGTAACTTCCGCGAAACCGTCTATCTCCTTTTCCACGCCTTTAGATATAGCGGGCATGGCCTTCAGGTTGGCCAAAAAGCCGCTCGATTTCCCTTTCAGCTTCAGCAGCGTGGATAGGGCGTCCAGTACCCGGCGGTTTTTGCTCTTAACTGATGTGAAGGCCTGCCAGTTGCCCTCGAGTATTTCGTCGAGCAGCGCTGCCCTGGCATCGGAATCTAACTTGAGCTCCGCAATGAGGGCTTTCAAGATGCCGGCGTGCGACAGTTTGAGCTCAATGCGGGGGAGTCCCAGCGAACGGGCGGTCTCCAGTGCCAGGGCGATAACTTCTGTGTCCGATGTGCGGTCACAATCGCCCAGCAGTTCTACGCCGCACTGCCACTTCTCGCGGTTCTCGGCGCCTGTCTCCTCAAAGGCGAAGACGTTGGTTATGTAGTAGAGCCTGGCCACTTTTTGAGAGGACAGGTTCTCGCTGTAGAGCCGGGCGGCCGGTATTGTGCCGTCGGGGCGCAGCACCACGCGCTCGCCTCCCCATCCGTCCCAGTCCAGAAAGGAATAGACCCGCCCCAGCATGGCCGGGGTCAGGGTCCCCGCCGCGGTGAAGAGGTGTATGTATTCCAGGGTGGGCGTCCTTATCTCGCGGTAGCCCCAGTTAAGGCAAGAATTGCGGAAGGCGTCCTCCACCTGCCGGAAACGCTCCATGTCGTCCGGCAACAGGTCGCGCGCGCCTTTACATCTTTGACTTTCCATAATTATTTATCCTTTCAATAAAGCGGGATAATTCTACACTAATGGTATCGCAGCTACAATTGGGGCAGACAGTGATGGCCTGCGGCCAAATTGAATACCCCGGCCTCTTCTGCTGTACAATAGAGTAATCATGTTCAGAAAAATTATACGGCTTATATATGGCGCGCTCTTCTGTTGCGGCGCTGTGCTTGTTCTCTGGGGCGGCAGTGCGGATGCCGGCAGCAACCGGGTCAGGGTGCTCGAGGTCAAAGGCACTATCGTGCCGGTGGTTGCCGACTACATAAGCCGCGGCATCAGCGAAGCCGAGGACAACGGGGATATGGCCTGCGTGATCATTTTGAATACGCCGGGCGGGTTGCTGGATACTACCGAGAAGATAGTCGGGCGGATCATGAATGCCAAAGTTCCGGTTATTGTCTACGTTGCTCCCCAGGGCGCCTGGGCGGCTTCGGCCGGTACCTTTATCGCCGTCTCAGCGCATATCGCGGCCATGGCCCCCGCTACCAGCATCGGGGCGGCGCACCCCGTGAGCGTGGGCGAGGAGATGTCCGAGACGGCCCAGAAGAAGGCCACTGAGTATTCCGCGGCCTGGATATCCAGCATCGCCGAGAAGCGCGGGCGGGATCCCGCCGAGGTGGAGGCGGCGGTGCGCGAAAGCAAGTCGTTCACCGCATCACAGGCGGTGGAAAGTAAGCTTGTCGATTTCACCGCTGACGGCCTGGACAGCCTGCTCAAACAGGTCAACGGCAGGAAGGTTGTGCTTGCAGACGGGAAAGAAGTGACACTCAATACGGAAGGCGCAGAAGTAGTCAAAAG
>Ga0268284_1001776_pt1 | contig 10363 bp, 9 predicted proteins | sample saktaG_14_FD_190137 | JGI IMG/M metagenome (GOLD analysis project Ga0268284, IMG submission 190137) | Saline water microbial communities from Sakinaw Lake, British Columbia, Canada - sak_2013_06_06_40m | ecosystem: Environmental > Aquatic > Non-marine Saline and Alkaline > Saline ... | reverse complement strand
AACTTGAATACGGTGTTTGTACACATTCTTCCGGTAATCATGCTCAGGCTTTGGCGCGTGCTGCCCGATTACGAAATATAAAAGCATATATCGTAATGCCCGAAACTGCACCTAAAGTAAAAGTTGCTGCAGTTAAACAATATGGAGGCGAAATTACATTCTGCAAGCCAACTCTTGCTGCCCGGGAAGAAACTATTAAGAGAATTATAGATAGAACGAACGCAATTGAGATTCATCCTTACAATAATGTAAAAGTTATCGCAGGTCAGGCAACAGCAGCTAAAGAATTAATTGAGGATTATAAAACGCTTGATATCATTATGGCCCCTGTTGGCGGAGGAGGCTTACTAAGTGGGACAGCTCTTTCTGTAAAATATTTTTCGCCCAACACAAAGGTGATTGCAGGAGAACCAGATAATGCAAATGATGCCTATCAATCATATTATAAAAAAGAGTTGATTCCTTCAATCAACCCAAATACAATTGCTGATGGGTTATTGACTTCTTTAGGTTCAATTACATTTCCCATCATTTTAAATCATGTTGATCAAATTGTAACTGCAAGTGAATCGGCCATTATTGAAGCGATGAAATTAGTATGGGAGCGCATGAAAATAATTATTGAACCTTCATCTGCTGTTCCATTGGCAACCATTCTTGAGAATAAATTCGAGCATCAAAATAAAAAAATTGGCATTATTATTTCAGGAGGGAATGTTGATTTAGCTAAATTACCCTGGTTGTAAATGGAAGCAAAAAAAACCAAAGGTATTCTTTATTTGATCCCAACTAAGTTGGGTCCCTCTTCTTATGAACGGGTTTTTCCTGAATACAATCGCAAAATTATATTAGGCCTGGAAAATTTTATTATTGAAGATATAAGATCGGCTCGCAGATTTCTTAAAAGTATTAATTATCCTGGGAATTTCGATAACGTAAATTTTCAGGAAATAGGTAAACATATAAAAGAAGAAGAAACCTACTCCTATCTTAAGCCGATGCAGGATTCCATAAATATTGGATTAATGTCTGAGGCTGGAGTTCCTTGCGTAGCCGATCCAGGAAATTTAATCGTAGCTCAAGCTCACGATTTAGGCTACAAGGTTGTTCCACTGATTGGTCCCTCATCCATTTTGCTTGCGCTTATTGCCTCAGGATTTAACGGTCAGAATTTTAGTTTTTTAGGCTATCTTCCGGTTAAACCCAATGAGCGCGATAAAAAAATTAAAGAAATTGAAACAGATTCGAGAAGAACCGGACAAACGATGATTTTCATAGAAACTCCCTATCGCAACGATCAACTTTTCAAATCAATTACAGAAAATTGCAATGCGGATACAATGCTTTGTATTGCCACTGATATTTCGCTTGAAACAGAATTTATCAAAAGCAAAAACATTGCTAATTGGAAAAAATCACCGCCTAACTTACAAAAAAGGCCTACCGTTTTTCTAATCTCAGCATAAAAAAATAAAATTTTCATGACAACACCATGACGGTTTCAATCATTTAAGAAACTTTTGACCCAGTTTACTTAATTGACTGATTCAAATTCAAAATGCAATTCTATTAATTATTGATATCAGGTTCTCACTTTTATTCTAATGATGATGTCCTTCCGGGCCATGAACATGACCATGATTTAATTCCTCATGAGAGGCTTCTCTTATTTCAAGGATTTCACCTGTGAAATGTAAATGTTTTCCAGCCAATGGATGATTAAAATCCATGGTGACTTTATCGTCTTCAAGGCCAACAATAACCCCATTTAAAGGCTCACCATGTTCATTTTGCATCGGGATAATTTTACCCATTTGAAGCATTTCCTCATCTATTTGACCGTCAAATTCAAAGATGTTTTTATCTAAAGCTACAATGGCTTCTTCATTATAATATCCGTAACCTTCATCCGGGGATAGCCCAAAAGAAAATGTTTCGCCAACACCTAAACCTTCAAGGCTTTTTTCAAAAACAGGTAATAGTCCGCCAATTCCAAATAAATATACAAATGGCTTGTCTTTTTCAACTTTTTGGACCAGTTCTCCGTTTTCGTTATTTAACTTCAATTCATAGGTCAAGGATACAACCTTGTTTTCTGAAATTTTCATTTGATAGTTCTTAATAAGACATATTTTTACATAATAATTCAAACGCAATTTGCGAGCGGCAAAGGTACAATCAATTATTGTTCAAAAAAAATATCCATTAATTTGTAATGATTTTTAATTAAATTCGTCTTCACTTTATATTCATAACTTTTAAATAATATTATTTTGAGCGAAGAGGTATTGGTCATTGATAAACTTACCAAACGATATGGAAAGTTAAAGGCCGTTGACGAACTTTCAATTACAATTGAAAAAGGCAATATTTATGGAATACTTGGCCCTAACGGAAGTGGCAAAAGCACAACTCTGGGGATTGTTCTTGATGCCATTAATGCTACATCTGGCAGCTTTAAATGGTTTGGAGAAACACCAAGTAAGGCCATGAGAAAAAGAGTGGGTGCCATTCTGGAAACTCCGGTATTTTACCCTTATATGAGTGCCGTTAAAAATCTGGAAATCATTGCAGATATTAAAGAAGCCTCGTATGATCAAATTCCGGAAGTTCTAAAAACTGTAGATCTATTAGCCAGAAAGAATAGCAAATTCAGAACCTATTCTTTAGGAATGAAACAACGTCTTGCAATTGCTGCTGCCCTAATTGGAAGTCCTGAAGTTCTGATTTTTGATGAGCCAACAAATGGTTTGGATCCACAGGGAATAGCCGAAATCAGAAACCTGATTAAAAAAATTGCAAACGAAGGGCTGACCATTGTTTTAGCAAGTCATTTACTTGATGAGGTTCAAAAAGTCTGTACTCATGTTGTGGTGCTTGAAAAAGGCAAGAAATTGTTTGCCGGAAAAGTAGATGAGCTTCTGGGGAGTTCAATACTTGTTGAAATTGCCGGGCCCGAAATGGCTAAAATAGAAGCAGTACTTGACAAATCTGAATTCGTCGCTAAAGTAGATCGAGATGATAAGATGTTCATCGTAGAACTGAAAACAGGATTTGACAGTTCAGTCATCAATAAATCCTTAGTTGAACAAGGAATCACAATTTCACACATTTCACTTCGAAAGAAAAGTTTAGAAAATTATTTTTTAGAATTATTAGCTGAATCACATGATAAGACTTCTTAAAATAGAATTTAAAAAGGTTGCTAATAATAAAACCTTTTGGATATTACTAGGTTTATATGCCCTTATTTTGGGCACTATTTTCTTTGGCATTCAATCTGTTATTAATGAATTTATGATTGATGCAGGGAAAAAAGCACCAATTCCAGTCACGAAAATTACACTCTACGACTTTCCTGGTATTTGGCAAAACCTAACCTATGTAGCTGGTTACTTTAAAATAATCCTGGCGATTGTTGTGATTATTTTTATTACAAATGAATATTCATATCGAACGATACGCCAAAATATTATTACCGGTTTGTCGAGATGGGATTTTTTATTGTCAAAACTTTTAATGATTTTGGTGATAAGTACGGCAGCCACACTGTTCCTTTTCATCTTAGGGCTAATTCTTGGATTTACTAATACACCTGAAGTGACACTTTCGATGATGTTTGTAAATCTGACATTCGTTTTCACCTATTTCCTTGAATTATTTGCCTTCATGGTATTTGCACTTTTTCTAGGTATTTTGACAAAACGATCGGGACTTACAATTGGGTTGCTTTTTCTATATTTTTATATTATAGAAAAATACATTAATTATAAACTGCCGGATGGATGGGGCGACTATCTGCCTTTACGTTCAATCGGAAATTTAATTGACATTCCCAATACTTCTTTGATGAAAATTTTTGGGCTAAACTTCAGAACATTTGTGTCATTACAAGATGTAATAGTAGTTCTTGCATATTCCTTTATATTTATTTACCTGATGCAACTTACTTTAAAGAAAAGTGATTTGTAATACTTTAAATGATTCGCTAGTCATATTAAAAAAATGCATTATATTTGGATAGCAAAGATTCAATAATGCGCGATAAGTTTAAAGTAAAAAACCAAGAAACCTTTGAAGATTTCAAAATCAGTAGATCTAAAAGGATTTTTGATATAGTCTTTTCAGTATTTGCTATCACAATCCTAACTCCGGTTTGGTTGCTTGCAATGGTTTTTATAAAACTTGAATCAAGGGGCCCTGTATTTTATATCTCACGAAGAGTTGGAACGGGATACGATATTTTCAATTTTTATAAATTGAGATCAATGTATATGGGTTCTGATGAAAAAAGAGCTGAACTCTCTGAACTTAACCAATATTTAATTGACCAATATAAAAATGGCAAAAGTTTTTCTAAACAAGACAAATGTTTGGATTGTGAAAGACTTGGCAAACCTTGTTCTCCAATTCTACATATCGATGGTGTCGAAATTTGTGAAAATCAATACCTTAAACGCAAACGAGAGCAAACAAATTCCATCACATTTTTTAAAATCAAAAACGATCCTCGTTTAACAAAAATCGGGAAAATTATCAGAAATTTTAATATTGATGAAATTCCACAATTTGTAAATGTGATAAAAGGCGATATGTCTATTGTCGGGAATAGGCCATTACCATTATATGAAGCTGAAAAACTTACTGACGATCAATGGGCTTTACGATTTTTAGCTCCGGCAGGAATAACGGGTCTCTGGCAAGTGCGACAAAGTTCTATCCCAAAATTATCCTCGGAATCGAGAAAAAGTCTCGACAATCAATATGTTTTGAATTCATCCTTTTGGGGAGATATAAAACTTATATTCCGTACCATCCCGGCCGTTTTCAAAAGCCAACGTAGTTAATCTTTTTAATTTATTTTATTTAATGCTGCAAGTCGTTCTAATAACGGAGGATGCGAATAATAAAAAAATGTATAAATAGGATGTGGTTTCAAATTACTTAAATTATTCACAGATAGTTTTTTTAATGCATTACCCAACGAATCAGCATCATACTTTTCACCAGCGAATCGATCAGCTTCAAATTCATGCTTTCGTGACAAATGATTTGTTAGCAGACCTAAAACAAGTGACACCGGACTGTAAAGAATTGCAAAGACTATAACACCAATATGGAAGCTTGTATTAGTAGACCCAAGAGCTTCAGAAAGTAAAGGATTTCCAATAAACAAGGAAAGAATAAAAAACATAAATCCTGTTTGAACAAGTGAAATTCCCAATCCTAAATAAGTATGTTTTTTCTTATAATGCCCAATTTCATGAGCCAATACTGCCACTAACTCCTCAACAGTATGGTTTTGAATTAAGGTATCAAATAAAACAATTCTCTTTTTGGGTCCGAAACCACTAAAATATGCATTTGCTTTTGACGATCGCTTTGATCCATCAATCACATAAATATTATCCAACGCAAATCCGGCCTTTACTGCAAAATTTTCAATTGCTGTCCTTAATTCTCCTTCTGCCAATGGCACTTGTTTATTGAATAATGGGACGATTAATACTGAGTAAAACATACTCATAAAAATCATAAATATGCCAATTACTCCCCATGCAAAAATCCAAAAATACGATGTAGTTTCAGTATAAATCCAAATAATTAAAGCTAACAAACCTCCACCAAGAAAAGCTGCGAGCAACCATCCTTTTAGTTTATCAATAATATAAGTACGAACAGAGGTTTTATTAAACCCGAATTTTTCCTCAATAACGAATGTATTATAAAGATCGAAAGGCATGGATAAAATATCCGCTAAAAATCCGATGATACCAAAAAATAGCAACCCAAGCAAGATTTGATTTTGTGTAATGTTACGTAAATAGTCGTCAAGTATTACGAAACCCTTCCAATAGAAGAGTCCAATGATCAATACGGTTGAGAATGTGCTTAACAGAGTGGATATTTTTCTCTTGGCTTTAGCATACTCCTGTGATTTTTTATACTTCTCGGCATCGTAAATTCCTGTCAGTTCATCGGGTAACTTATCCGACCAATAACGTGCATTGAGAAAATCAAGAAACTGCTCCAACAAATAATCAAATATAATTACTGTCAGTATAATGACAAATAAAACCTCAGCAGAGATCATAAAATTAGAAGTTTAAGCCTTACGATTAAATAAAGAAAGAAGCAAAAAAGTCGATCAAGATACTTACATACTCATTCCACCGCAAACGCTGATCACCTGACCGGTTACATAGCTTGATAAGTCGGAACCAAGGAATATGGCAATATTTGCAACATCTCCTGCCTGGCCTGAACGGCGTAATGGAATTGTTTTAATCCACTCCTTTTTAACGTCTTCAGGAAGTTTGGCAGTCATATCAGTTTCAATAAAACCGGGAGCAATTGCATTACATCGTACATTTCGCGAACCCAATTCCTGAGCAATAGATTTAGTGAAACCAATTAATCCGGCTTTTGACGCTGAATAATTTGACTGACCCGCATTGCCATTAACTCCAACCACAGAACTCATATTGATAATACTTCCTGAACGTTGTTTTAACATGACTTTCTGAACTGCCTTTGTAAGATTGAAAACTGATTTCAAATTGACTTTGATTACCAAATCCCAATCGGCTTCGGTCATGCGCATTAATAAGTTATCGCGTGTTATTCCAGCATTATTAACCAAGATATCAATACGGCCAAATTCTTCCATCACTGCATTAATTAAGGACTCTCCACCATCAAATGAACTTGCATCGGAAGCATAACCTTTAGCTTTAAGACCCAAGGCTTCGATTTCTACCTCAAGGCTTTTTGCATTATCGTCATAAGCCAAATCTGAAAAAGCAATATTAGCACCCTGAGCAGCAAATTTCAAAGCAATTTCTCTTCCGATTCCGCGTGATGCACCAGTAATTAAAGCAGTTTTTCCTTCAAGTAATTTCATATAGTTTGGTTTTTAGTTTTAAAATTAATAAACAAATTTATTCTATTTTTTTAAATAATGTATATCTAGCCTAATACGCATTATTTTGTGTACTGATCAATAACAGTTGAAATTGCACGCTGACAAACAGGACAAAAATCATTACTATTTCTAGTAAACATAATACAATCAGTCGAGGAACGATACATCCCGAATTGATAATATGAAGCCCCTTCATAAGCACCAACTTTTCCTGTATTCTCCATTTCCCTAATCATGCGAGTTTCTTCTTTTTTTTGTCTGTTGAAAAGATCTTCAAGAACCGATTCCGGTGATTTAGCTGCACGCAGGCGATCCCTTTCTTTTTGTATTTCGATGGCATGTTTATCAAACACCTCTTTATTCCATGGAGTTGGGATTGGAGTTCCATCTTTTACCATATCCTGCCATTTCAACTTCCCATCCAATAGGGCTGTAATATTTGCTTCCCAAGGTTCTACCTTAATTTCAGGCATCTGGTATGAAACAGAGGAAGAATAATATTCATCAGCCAGAGCTGCAATATGGTGACCAAATTCATGTACAAAAATATAATCTGAAAATTGATTATCAACAGCAACAGATGCATACAATTGATAAATCCCGCCACCTCCATAGGTGCGCTCATTAATCAAGATATACATAAAATCATAAGGAACTGCAGAAGCAACTTCTCTGATCGCTCTGTTGTCATAACTTAAAGCATAACGCTCACTATCAAAACTACTGTAATGCACGGTCAATGGGGTACGATTGAAAACCCCGGGATGTGGTTTATTCACACCCGAAGTAGCTGACGGTGTTTCAACAGCTCTGATATTAAAATCTTTTTTACGAGATTTGAATGGTTCAACGGCAAACAAACTGGCAGTTAGCCGTTCAATATCTTTATGAAATTTATCCATTTCAGCCGCGGTGTAACCATCTCCCAAAATCACGATATCCACTTTTTCTTTTGGAGATCCGTTAATTAAAAAATCCTTTGTTTTGTAGGGTGAAATTAAATCGGCAGGTGTAACTTTTCTTGAGGCTGGATCAATATTTGTTTCCCAAATAACGGTAAAATTATTCTTCTCATTTCTTTTCTTCATCTGAATTTTCACTGGTTTAAGTGGCCATGGAAACCGAATTGATTCATGAAAGGTACCCCATTGTTCGCTAGCTTCCGGAATCGATTGCCATTCTCCAAAAACACTTGCAAAACCCCTGCTGTAAATTATTGAACCATTCTCAGGATTAACAACATCAAACTGATACAAACCGAAATTTACCTCATCAACTAAATGGGACTGGCTACCTGCCCATACTCCATCCGAAACGATTCGATCAATGGCAAAATGTTCCTCAGTTGCAGTTCCACTGTGGAAATAATCGACCCGCATGGTTTTGTCTTTAAAATAATTATTAAACTCAGCTGCATTGGCGTTAAAAGTTGAATTTGCAATAACAAATATGAGAATTAAGTGCATCAATTTTTTCATGATCCTATGTTTTAAAATATAGAGAATATTAAAATTTTTAATTTACAACTTTTATTAATTCGGCTCCAAGCTCTGTCAGATAGCCAAAAGAATGAGCAATCAGGTTTTGTTTTTTAAGAATTGTTTCAACATGATGAGATTCTTCTTCGGTTACAGCAATTAAAAGCCCGCCACTGGTTTGCGGATCACATAAAATATTTTTTCGTTCTTCTGATATCAAATTTAACTTATGTCCGTAACTATCCCAATTTCTATTTGTACCTCCCGGAATGGCACCTTCTTTCAAATAAGCTATTGCCTCGGGAAATATCGGCACTTTATTATAATCTATCACTGCTGAAACATTGCTTCCTTCACACATTTCAAGTAAATGGCCCATTAAGCCAAATCCTGTAACATCCGTCATAGCTGTGACCCCTTCAATTTCTGCCAGCTCTGCTCCTACCTTATTTAAAAGCATCATCGAATTTTGTGCAATTTGCAAATGTTCGTCTTTAATTATTCCTTGTTTCTGTGCCGTGGCCAGTATTCCAACTCCCAAAGGTTTAGTCAGATATAGTTTTGAACCGGCCTTTGCACTGCTGTTTTGTTTTAATTTTGATATTTCAACCCTACCGGTAACGGCCAAACCAAATATAGGTTCCGGATTATCAATGCTATGACCACCGGCCAGAATTATACCAGCCTCTTTACATACAGCTCTTCCACCTTCCATCACTCTAGCTGCAACTTCAGCAGGGATTTTATTAATTGGCCAGCCCAAAATTGCAATGGCAAGCATTGGTTTTCCACCCATGGCATAAACATCGCTAATGGCATTTACCGCAGCAATTTTCCCAAAAATATAGGGATCATCAACAATGGGCAGAAAAAAATCAGTGGTACTTATGATTGCTGAACCATCGCCCAAATCATAAACCGCAGCATCGTCACGATCACTGTTACCCACCAGCAAATTATTATCAATATCCTGAGGGATGCAAGTTTCTAAAATTGAATCCAGCACTTTTGGTGAAATCTTGCATCCACAACCAGCACCATGACTATATTGCGTTAATTTAACTTCAACTTTCATTTTTTATGACATTAAGAAGAAATTTTGCAATTTCTTTATGATTTGTTGTTTCAAACTCTATTTGTATAATTTTATGTGGATCACGACGTGAAAGACCCCTTAAATAAAACTTATCGTAATACTTTAAGGTGGTCATTGCCACATTAAAAAAATCATCTTTTTGAAGAAATTCCTGAGCCAATTTTGACTGATCGTAACCTAATCTTTTTTCTATTCTTTCAATTGAATAGGCTAGCTCAGCTTTATCAAGCCCCGCATATTCAAGCACAAGATATTTTGCACGTTCTTCACGTGGAATATTCAGAAAAAACACACGACTTGCCTCCATCTGGTCAAATAATGCTCTCGAAATAAAAACAGAGCCAATGTGATGGCTTTCGTCTTCCATCCAAATCAGTTTATCGATTTTGAGATGCCTCATTTCTTCGTGCAAATTATTCTCAAACTGCTCAACACTGGGTTGCTTGCCCATGCTAATTCCACCAAATGCCGACCCACGATGGTGAGCAATCCCTTCCAGATCAATGACCTGTTGTTGCTTTTCACGTAAAATTTCCAGAATTCTGGTTTTACCACTTCCGGTATAACCGCCAATAATATTTAGATGAAATGGTTGTTCAAAAAACTGACGGACATATTGTCGATAAAACTTATAACCTCCTTCTATTAAATATACTTCCGATAATCCATTCTCGATAAGATGTCGCGCGAAAGAAGCACTTCTCATCCCTCCCCGCCAACAATGCACTACAACTCTTCCTTCTGGCGCAATTTTTCTTGATTCATCAATAAAATTTTGAAGCTTTGGTTTAACAAATTTAAGTCCAATGTTCATGGCAATTTCCTTCGACTGCCGAGTATAGGCAGTGCCGACTTTTGCCCTTT
>Ga0268284_1001775_pt1 | contig 10364 bp, 14 predicted proteins | sample saktaG_14_FD_190137 | JGI IMG/M metagenome (GOLD analysis project Ga0268284, IMG submission 190137) | Saline water microbial communities from Sakinaw Lake, British Columbia, Canada - sak_2013_06_06_40m | ecosystem: Environmental > Aquatic > Non-marine Saline and Alkaline > Saline ... | reverse complement strand
ATGGATTGCATTCGACTGCCTGACTGTTCTTTTGCTTTGTCCTTTTTATCCGGTATTGTTAATATTTTCAGATCAAAAGGAGGCATTTTATTTATGAAATCTGATGTATTCATATTTGTCGAAAAAGAGGATGTTCCTTTCGCAATCGAGAAATCTTCTGGTTCCATTTTCCGCATGGACGCCAGGAACCCGGAAACATGGTTTGAGATTGAAGATCCGGACAGCCGCTGCAGAATCAGGTTGAATTCATCTAAAATTTCAGAGTCAGAGGCTATGTTGTTGTCTGACGAAATGTCGGAAGACATCGCGGCGTTGAAGAAGAACGTTACCTCCGCAATCATTGCCGCCGATATGTGATAAAAAGAATTCGGCGACATGAATATTTTTCAAGGAAATTTCGGTGGTGGCGATTTGGCAGTGAGTAAAAGCTTAATCACAGGAGTTGTCGCCGATACCTATGGATTGGCACTCCCAGAACTGCTGGCATATACCATCCGTCTGAACAGATCATCCAGAATGCCCCAATCTGGTTCGGTGGCTTGCAATCCATTCAGGCAGTCATCCAAATGGGTCAGGCGGTCATCCAGAAACTGGTGGAGGATATGATTTTTCGGCCCGTTATCCAGTTCATCTCCAGCGATTTTTTTCTTCAACAGAATGTCGATTTCATGAATCACTGCGGCGTCAAGGACCAACCCATTCACCAGTTTTCGGAACTCAACCGGTGGCGGTACCGTGCCATATCGCACAATCCATTCACAAGCCAGAACCGGACGCAGCACATAGAAATATTTTTTTGTCCAGACACTTTCACCCTGAAGATATTCCCGAAAATTTCCTTTTGCCATGTGCAGGTAATGATACATGCCGTTTTTGGGGGAAAAGAAGGCCGGTATCAGATTCCGCAGGCTTTCCGCCAGTCCCTCGACATCCCGATAGACAATGGGTGAACGCAGCCATTCCAGCAGTGGCGGATTGGATTTGCAAAACAGCTTCAGTGCCTTTTTCAAATCCCATCCCTTGATATCCAGCGAGTCAGTAATCGGGATTTCGATGACATCCCGCTGATCCCGAATTGACAGATACCACTCCACCGGATGAACATAGAGGAACCGAACGTCGTAATCACTATCCCGGGAAGCAAAGCCCCAGGACCGGCTTCCGGATTCCAGGGCATACAGAATCCTGACCTGATGGGATTCTTCAATCATTTTCAGTTGTGACAAAATGATATTAATCATCCAAATTTCCACGATGCTGTTTGGCGAACGGATCGGTAATCGCCTGCATTATTTCCACAATCGCCACGGTTTCGCCCAGATCCCGCATGGCCTGCAATGTTGTATTGCCATCAAGAACCCTGAATTTGCCGTTATCCAGTGGGACAATGCAGATAGGATTGCGTTTTTCACCCACACCGGTTGATGCCTGTTCCATCAGAATTTTGGCCCGTACCACCCGGTCCGGGTCAGCGGGTCCCCGTGCAACCAGCAAGTCCAGATTCAGCATCCGGCTGTATGGAATAATTTTGAAATAGGGATTGCTTTGGGGTACACTCAAATCAATATTTCCTGTTCCATCCGTGTGATCAATATCCATAAACCCTATCCTGATTTCCATTTGACCCGTTTGGATTTGATTGTTTATCCGGTACCCCCTGGCTTGTTGTTTTGCCTTTATTTTTCAGCCCTGATCAACGTTCCGGCTACTGGCTGTTTAGCCGCAATCCCTATTTAAAAACACTTGGTCGAAGCGATGATCAAGGCCCAATAACTGTAACTAAAATCCTACTTCGGTTTTGAATCAGGAAGTTTTTGTATTGGAGGGTTTTTTGGATAGGGTATAATGTACAGAGAAAATTATCGGGAGGAATTATTCTCAGGCGTTCCCGGGAACGAGCCAATGCTACGACGAATCGTAACCCCTCTCTTACGTCAGGAATCGTCTTTCCCGGTGAACACATTATATATTTGAAGGGGAGCGATTCTGGGCGTCCATTCCCTCCACCCCGAATGGGAATACAGAGAGCGCCTCCATCCATCCAGATTACGTTTTAAACATAAATTCTTCAGTGATAGAAGTCAATAATGAATTTGTATTGCAGGTGGGGAGAACCGTGTGAAGAACACATATACACTGCTTGATGGTCAATTGGAGGAAAAAAGGAAAAATATCAGTGCGCGTGGTGGGCGAATTTCCACCGGTCCTGCGAACCCAACACTGGATAGTACCCCCCAGTCGCTCACTCAGGGTTCTGGCACGCCTTCCGACGTGCGTCCGCGCACTGATAAAGAAAAAACTCTGGGATAGGGCGCAGTCTTATCATCTCGATGAAGAGACCCCCTATCGCAATCGCGGGCCAGAGTTTTTTCCGGTGAGTTGGTAAAGTTTGCCGATTACACCAACCCTTAGCATGAATGGCCTACACATACTCGTCCAGACATGAGAGCGGAGCGAATTGCTGTGGAGTGGCCCGCCTTATCACCAGCAACTGAACCTTGCCCCCAGCGGTGACTTTGGCCACAGCAACTCTGTTTAAAAAATACGTCAGACTGATTTTGATGTCAATAAGATCTAATTGTTTTCACAGGGGCCGCCGCCCTTGAAGTACAGGGTGGTGATGCCTCTCCAAAATTGGGGTACTTAAATTTTCACGGTTTGATTCGACAAAGAGGGCAGTAGGCATTTCGTATCACTCTTTTTTTTCCAGCAAGAACGATTCCGTATCCTGCAACTCTTTTTTTAGCTCGATAACCTCTTGCCTTCGGTTATCAATGAACGAATCGTATTGCCACTGAACCCCCTGCAGAACCTCCAGCGCTCTCTGGTCCAGTTCCTCCGTCGATGCCATTTCAAAGTTATTGGCAATCATGACCGGCGGCGTTTTTGCCAACATGATCTTCAGCGCTTCGGGAAGATTGGCGCCCATTTTTGAGATTTCGAGCGCCGCCTGCGTAACGTCATATTCCCGGTCTTGGAGTTTGGACAGGATATCTTCCAAGTCAGCCCGGTCCTTCAACTCCAAGATGAACGGCATGATTTCCCGCAGCGCCCGGGTAAGTTCATTGACTGACTGGTAACTGGATTTTAGGTCTGCGGCGGTTTCAATTTTGATGTCTTTTTCACAATCCTGTATCTGTTTTAATCGCTGAAGCGATTGGTAAAGTCGTGAAAGCACTTCTGCGTGAATTGCTACAATTCTTGAAGAATTTATTTGCTGAACTATTTCTCTGGTTTTATCGGGGGCAATACCATCAAAGATTGTTGATTTATTTATTGTTGATTTTGTTGATTGTTGTTTATGCTCAATCCGGCTAAAAGCCATGTGACAGGAAGCATATTTGACACCATTATCAACAGCAAATTGCTTAAGCGTCGCAGTCGGATTATTTTCTTTAAATTTTTGCCAGACGCTGAGAAGGTAGTTCCAATTTTGAGATGCTCTTGCCATTTAACCTCCCCTTAAAAAAACAAATGTTCAACATCCGTTTAAATTTCATTACTGACCTCTGCAGAAGCTGAACCTTTTCCTTTGTGGTACCAGTCCTTAGAAGTCGTATCCAATGAATGGCTTCCGACCCTTTTTGTTACAGATTTTCATCCACAGGTCATACTGTTCATCCGACATGCCGTTTTCGTAATAATCCAATGGCAGATAATCGGTTTCCGCAGTATATTTTTCGTGGTCAGTCAGATTTAATTCTTTTTCCACACAATCACATTGGAGGGAGTGGCAATTACAGAATGGACACTCCTCCATTCTGCACATCGGGTATCTATGGATTTCACCGACACGGGCTCCACAAGCTCCGCATGCATCAGGCAGTTCGATGGATTTAACTTTATTTGTTAAACGGCTGTATCTCTCAACGTCTGTAAGAATCACCCTTTCGATCAGCCATAACAGGTTTTCTCGATCTTTTTCCCAAACCATTTCTTCAGCAATCGCCTCCAGGATGTCGCCCTCATCACATAACTTTTGTACTTGCAGCATGTATGTCACAATGTCAGACTTATGTATCTTGGACGCGTCAATTGGTTTCGAGTAATAACTATCTCTCGGATCACTCTCAAGAAATGGTAGCGCCTGGTACGCACCTATCCCTGTTAAAGCATAGATATCCTGGTTATCTTTCAACGGCGACATATTGATATCTTGAATCGCACCTGACCAGCGATAGCCAAAGGTTTTATCGAGAAATTTCATGTTAGAGATATCGAAAAATCTTGCTGCTGTTTCTGTGGTTAAGATAAATTTTTTCATAATTTACTCCTTTTACGATTTGAAGGTTACATCCGCCGAGTATTCAACCCCCGGTATTGATTGAAAGGTCCGAAGCCGTGTTTTCGCACCTGCCGCCAGGACGCCAATATTGATATCCACAAAATTAATTATCCGCACATGGTCTTTACCGGCTAATGGCCTAAGTGCTCTCCCGATATACTGAATCAACCGGCCTGAAAATTTTACAGGTGTTGCCAGAACCACACTTAATATAGCGGGCAAGTCGTAGCCTTCCCCAATCAAAGCGCCTGTGGCAACCAATACTTGGACATTGCCAGCCCTGAGCTTATCGTTTAAAATCTTGCGGTCTTTGGTGCTGGTATCCCCGATCAGGGTATCAGCATCAATTCCGCAGCAAGAAAGAGCAGCCCTCAATGCCTCACAGTGTGACTTCCGGTCTAACAAGACAAGAGATTATACCTCTGCCTCCGGCCGCCTCGTGGTGGGCATATGACGCAACCAGTTTATTCCGATCACCATCAAGGCAGAGTCCAGATAACATCCGGGTGTAATCCTTCGATGGATCAAGCCCAGTTTTGAATTTTGTTTCGACTCTGACAACCTCGGCACGGCAGATATGGTCGGCATCGATCAGATGTTGTCCGTCAACCCGGTGAACTTCATCGCCCAAGTAGAAATGAATCAGCCGGGTCAACCGGTCACGCCGGTATGGTGTCGCAGATAATCCGAGCATGTATTTACAGTCAAAACCCGTTACAACTTTCAGAAAAGTCTTTGACGGGCATCAATGGCATTCATCCACGATCAAGAACCTTACATGCTCATAAACGTCCTCGATATGCTTGGCCAGCGACTGAACCAGCGCAACAGTGATCTTGTTCCCGATCCGGTTCCAGCCGCCGCCGGCAATTCCGCTCTTAGCCCTTGAAATTTTTAAAAAGGTTTCAATTTTGAAGGTCCATTGTTCCAATAGCTCTTTCGTATGGACCACGACCAGCGCCGGTTGCTTCCGTTCCGCAATGACAGCCAGCGCCATAAACGTTTTGCCGCTGCCTGTGGCCGCCGCCAGGGTGCCGAATGGCTTCTGCAGGACATCATCGACAGCTTCCTGCTGGAATGACTTCAAGGTGTCGGTGAAATAGAAGCTTACTTCCGGAAGAGAGCGCCGGCAGTTGGTAATTTGAAGCTGCTCGCCGTGCTGCCTGGCGATTCTGCAGGCAGATCCGGAGAATCCCCTCGGGAAAACCAGCCCTCCCGGGATGACATGAAAACATTGAATCAAGCGGTCTGTCTGCCAATTGGAATACCCCCGCCGCTCATTTTCAAGAAAAGCCTGGTTTCGGAATGTCATCTGGCACCGGATTTCCTGAATCGTTTCCGGTTTCGCGTCGGTGATGGTGGTTTGTCTGTAGATCCGGATTTTCATTTTTTATTGTCCTTGTGTGCCACGCGCATCGCAAAAAAACCCCTGAGGGGGATTTAGCTGGAAATGCTAAACATCCCCCCTTTAGGGGGTAGTCCGTTTCCAGCTTAATTATTTTATAAATTCAATAAGTTATGATCATTTCCAACCTTTTTCCCGTTTCCAACCTTTTTCCCAATAATTTCAACATGTTTTATCTGGAAACACACTTTTTCACCGTTTCCAACCTATTTGGCATAATTTCAGCATGTTAAGTTGGAAACACTTTTATTTCCATCCATTTCCAATCTTGTCGTTTCCAGCTTAATCACCGGATTTCACCACGCTGATGACGGAAGTTGACTGGCCGCGATACTGCTTCGAACCATCTGACAATGCGCCCTCTGATAGTAAATAATCCAAGACAACCGGAACATCATGTCTCGTTTGAAAACCTGGGTTCTTTTCTTTAATCTTATCAAACAATTCTTTCGGAATTCCCTTTAATAAGTCACGGCGCTTTTCAGATTTTCCGTATTCAACAAACGCATCATAAAACGCTTCAGACATAGCTTGACGCCGATCAAGCCATAAATCGACGTATTCTGGGACGCCGGTATCGGGATCTTTTTTAAAATAAATAGGAGATGATAGCTCTCCAGAATTATTTGTCTTGGTCAAATCCATCTTGAAATATAATTTCATGTCGTCATCAACCCCAAGTTGATTTGCGTCAAATTGTTCAATGGGCTTCATGCCGATTACAAACCGCAAACCATCATTGAAGGCGGACGCACCGCGGCCCATATTTTTAGTCAAACCAACCTCTGTGTTCGAATTTTTATTCACATGGTGGAGGAAAAGAATATTCAATCCATATTCTATCGACAGACTCTCCAACATTGCTACAAAGCTGGTAGCGGCTTCATTTGAATTTTCATTCAACCCGTAGAATCGTGACATTGGATCAAGAATCAGTACATCGAGCCCGTCATGCACCTGAATCGTCTTTTTTAGCCAGGTGAACCATTTCGATTTTTGAGGGTTCCCGTTTTGGCCAAGCTCCATCAATGGTCCCACTCGCCCGACCACCGATGCAGCGTGGAACTTCTCAGGGTAATCCCCGTTACCGATGGACCATAAACGCAGGTCGAGCTCTACTTGATCATCTTCGCCAGAAATGTATAGAATATTTAACGCCTTTGGTGCTGCAAAAGGCCCCCAGCGACCCCCAGCGGACAGCATCATCCCGAACTTTAAAATGAAGAAGGACTTACCGGTCCCACCTGCCGCAACCAACGACCCCACTACGCCACGCCTTAAAAATGGGCGACCGAAAGCAGTCACGATAAAATCAGCCTGCTTCGGTTCGCTTAAAAGGCGCCCTGATACAGCAGTTTTCGACGAATGCAGTGGTGGAAAAGCTTCTGATTCCGTGCCAATGTTGGAAATAGTATCCTGAATGTATTCAATAACGCCTGCCGGATCAGAGATAACGCGCCGTTGGATTTCATCGCTCATTTCCTGAATTTTTCGAAGTCTGGAAAGCTCTTTTAATCGTGCTTCAGCTCCGGCGATGTCAATGCTGATGGGGACTTCATCGCGGAATTTGAGTAAATCCGAAACGCGGATATTTTTCGCGTCCCCATTCAATCGCTTGAGTTGACTTCCGATTGTCGCAAGGTCGGTGGTGGATCCGCCAGAATCCAGGACGCTGCTTGCGGCCGTGAAGATGACACGGCATTTTTGCGAAAAAAAGTCATCCACAGACAGCTTTAAACAAAAAAAGGCTCCGCTATCGGAATCGTTTAGGATTGACGAAAGGCAGCCATATTCCAGGTCGTCATCATGCGGAATTTCGCTTGGAGACATTATTGATTAGCCTTTAGGGTTTTCCAAGAAGTAAGGCCCGAGTCTTCAGTCAGACTACCGAGTTTTCAACCGGGTCAACAATCTGATTTATCAACGGATATATTCCATCTGGCCCGGTTTCTGGTTCCGGTTCATCCTGGCAAAACTCCGATCGTTCGGTTTCTGCCCGTTTTTCTGCTTGTTCACGAATCTGATCTGCTGAAAAACCCGCGCTCATTATTAGATCCCTTCATCCAAAATTTTTTGAATTTCATGACCTCGCCACGCAGTGGTTCGGGGTCCGAGTTTGACAGGTTGCGGATATCTCCCGCTGCGGACCCCAGACCACCAACTGGACCGCGAGACAGGAAGTATCGGGGCGATGCCCTTTTTCAAGCTGCCAATAATCTGTTCCTCACGTAGTAAAACGTTTTCAAGGTTCTGTGGTGTAACCTTATGAAAAGTATTATTTTTTTCGTCTGTCATGGCCCCTCACTTTTGTTCGTGATGGTTTTTTGGTCACAACTTCCGGAAGTCTGTCTTCATCAATACATACCCGACCTCCAAACTTCACAAGCAAATCTGGGTATTTACCTTGATGATGCCACAAATACAGCGTGCCAATTTTTACTGGGAAATCTAAGGGTAAATCTTTGATTGCGATCAGTTTCATGGGATACTCCTTTTTAATAAAATATAAGATATAATTAATAGCTTATAACAGGCAAAAAAATATCAACTCGGCCAATCAATACTCTTATAGATTGAGCTCAGGTTGAAAATCATAGCGATTGCGATCTCATCGTTGAACTCAAACGTGTTCCCTTTTTGTGGTATAACCCGAGTAATGTAAAAATCAGCATCCTGCTTTCCGTCTTTTTTTATTAACACGATGTTCCATTTGCCAACACCAAATTTCAGACGCCCCGGAATCCGCGAAACTTCATTTTTCGTCTCAATGTGATTGAAAAACCTCTTAACCAATTGAAGTGAAATCCCAGCTTCAGCCAAGGTTTTTGCGATAGCCAGAAACACAACGTCATTTTCAGAATACCTACGCTCGTTACCCTTTCCGGTTTTGACGTCAAACCCTGGGCAGAAACCCTGTTCCGTGTAGAATTTAACACGGAGCGGGGGAATATCCAGCATTTGTGCAACATCTTTTCGGGAGAACATAAGCGTCCTTATTAATAAATATAAGCTATTTTTTATAGCTTATTAATAAATCATAATTTTTATTTCTTGTCAACCATGATTATTAATATTTTATATTTATCTGATTTAATTTGAATTTACAGCACGTTTCAAGGGAATAACCTTGGCGCCAGCCTTCAATCCGTCCAGATAATCTGCCCAAATCTGCATCATTTTTTTTCGTTCTTCGAGGTGACTTGTGCGATTGTAGGCTCGTCCGTTCGGGTCACGAACAGCATGTGCAAGTTGATGTTCTATGAAATCAGGTCGAATTTGAAGAATCTCATCCAAAATGGTTCTGGCCATTGCACGGAAGCCGTGTCCGGACATTTCATTTTTTTCAAAACCCATGCGCCGCAATGCCGCCAGGATCGCGTTGTTTGACATGGGCCGTTCGTTTGATCTGGCAGATGGAAAAACATATCGACTACCGTATGTGAATGGATGTAGGGATTGTAAAATTTCAAGTGCTTGACGGCTCAGCGGCACGATATGGGACGTTCGCATCTTCATCCGTTCTGCAGGGATCGTCCACAATGCAGCTTCAAAATCAAACTCAAGCCATTCAGCTTGCCGCAATTCCCCAGGCCGGACAAATAAAAGCGGTGCAAGCTGCATCGCACATTTGACAATGAATGTTCCCGTATATCCGTCGATGGCTCGTAGCAGCCCGGCAACTGCTTCCGGCTCAGTAATGGCGGAAAGGTGCCTTTCTGCTACTGGTTGAAGTGCACCCTTCAAGTTGATGGTCGGATCATTCTCAGCCCTTCCGGTCGCAATGGCATATCGGAAAACCTGACTGGCAATTGTCCGGACGCGGTGGGCGGTCTCAACAGCCCCGCGAGTTTCAATGATTCGAAGGGCTTCAAGGACTTCATGGGATTTTATATCTTTAATGGCCTTGTCACCTATAACCGGAAACAGGTTTGCTTCCAGACTGCGTAAAATCTTTGTGGCATGTCCGGGTGTCCAGGTATGGATGACTTTGTCGTGCCATTCACGGGCAATATTTTCAAAAGTGTTTACAGTCTGTTCAACCAGCTTGGCTTTCGCGGCTTTTTTTGCTTCTGACGGGTCAATACCTGAATCAACCTTCTTTTTGGCTTCTATACGCTTCTCCCTGGCTTCGGATAAGGTGACTTGGGGGTATTTTCCAAGAGATAGGTTTTTTTCGATACCCCCAAAACGATATTTCAGCCGCCAAAGTTTTCCGCCGGTCGGAGTGACAAAAAGAAACAATCCGTCACCATCAAAAAGTTTGAACGGCTTATCACTCGGCTTTGCATTTCTGACTTTTAAATCTGTGAGTCCGGATGTTGCTCTTGGCATTTCATACCCCCCCGTGCTATGATAAATGGAGTTTTACACGACGTAGGGGTATTTTGTAGGGGTATTTTTTTTGGCGTGACCGAGATACCCCTAAAGATACCCCTAAATATGTTGGATTTAGGGGTATCTCATAACACTTCGTTGGACAAAGTGCAATAAAAAACCCCTGATTTCTCAGGGGTTTTGGATGATTCTGGACTTTATTGGATCGTTAATTGGTGGAGATGAGGGGGATCGAACCCCTGGCCTCGGCATTGCGAACGCCGCGCTCTCCCAGCTGAGCTACATCCCCACAATTTCGATATGTTTTGGTATGTAACAAATCAAACCGGTAACGTCAAG
>Ga0268284_1001774_pt1 | contig 10370 bp, 7 predicted proteins | sample saktaG_14_FD_190137 | JGI IMG/M metagenome (GOLD analysis project Ga0268284, IMG submission 190137) | Saline water microbial communities from Sakinaw Lake, British Columbia, Canada - sak_2013_06_06_40m | ecosystem: Environmental > Aquatic > Non-marine Saline and Alkaline > Saline ... | reverse complement strand
AAAATAATATACTCATTAATCTTCAAAAACATACAGATGCCAATACCAATTATTTCGAACAAGGAATTAAAATTTTAGAACTTTCGCAAAAGGCTTATTCTTCTTACCTTAAGCAAGATAACGCCGGCAAAAGAAATCTTTTAAATATTCTGCTATCGAACTGCACCTTAAATGAAGAAAAGCTTTATCCTACTTATAGAAAACCCTTCGACTTACTTGCCAATAGCCCTTCTCGTTCTACTTTCCCTATTGGTCAGGTTCAGAACTTTTTGTTGGGGTGAAATTATAGAAGAATTACAAAACACCTATAAACTAAAGGAGTTAATTAGCCTTCCTGTAAGAGTATAAACAATGTTAAATTACTTATTTTCCCTTATTTATCAATAAAGTATATTCCCTACTCTTATTCTAACCTAATAGATTAAATTTCTGACTACAAACCGATCTGCATCTTTTAGCTTTTACCCCCAAAACACCATATAGAAATTGATGACGTAAGGCTCCACAGAATTGAATTAAATACGGTACAAAATATTTACCAAGTATTTCTTGCCAAACTTTATTAGAGATTAAAAGATCGTCTTCATTATTTATAAAAGTTTTGCGTAATTGTTCATCTTTTTTTAATAATTCTATAATCAATTTTTCCATTTCAGATTTTGGACTTATATTATTCTTCTTATTATCTGAAGTTACATAATCTAATTCATAATAGCGACCTTTATTCCCATAAATTGAAATTATTTTTAATATTTTAATAAGTTTTTTATCTTTGCTTATAAAATCACGATCTTCTTTTAATTGGGAAATCCATTTTGTATTAGAAGTTTTCCCTCGAAATAACCCTTGATAATTTTTCATAATTTCCTTTCTTAGTCTATTTAAATTATGCCCATAATGCATCATATCCTCTTTTGCGGGAAAATGTTTTTTAAAACGTTTTCTGTCCTTTGTGTTATCGTATTTTTTATAACATATCATACATTTCATTAATAATTCGAAGCCTCTTGATAAATGTAAAAAAGATAAAGAATAAACTAAGTCATTATTTGTAAAATTAATTTTACTAAAATAATCTAATCCACAATTAATTAAATTGACTGATTCATTAATAGCCTTTTCCAAAAAAAGTAGTTTTAATGAATCGTCAGTGATTTTTAAATCTTCAGAGATGGGATTTTTGCAATAATTTATTTCCATTTTTATTCCTATCTATTTTTGTACATAATATAACCCATTAACAAATACAAACTTACTTTATTGACAAATCAAATCAAATAATTTTTTAGCTTCATCAATATCTAGTTCTTTAAGAGTTTTATATTCATTTAAAGCGGAATTTCTATCTCCGGCTTTTACATAAGTAAGACCCAAACCATAGTGAGCATGAAATTTATCAGGGTCGATATGGATTGCTTGTTTATAAGCTTCTATTGCTTTATTATAGAGACAGAGAGCATAGTAAGAGTTACCCAAACCATAGTAAGAACCATAATCATCAGGGTCGATATGGATTGCTTGTTTATAAGCTTCTATTGCTTTATTATAAACTCCAAGTTCTTGATTGCAGTATCCAATCATCCAATATGAAAGAGAATCAAGTGGACCTTTCTTAATCATTAAATCTAAAAAATACAATGCCTTCTCATATTCTTTTTCAAGCATAAAATCTAATGATTTATCAAAAAAATAAGAAGCAGCATTTTCATTTACTTTTACAATCTTTTCACTAGGAATGGCAAAATTTAAATTCTGCCCTCCTACCATTTGAAAAGTAGCTATTCCGATCACTTCTCCCTTCATATTTAAAACCGGACTACCACTGGAGCCCGGTGAGATAGGAGCAGTAATCTGAATAATCCTTCCATAATCAGGAATATCTCTTATCGCTGAGACAATCCCATCACTGACGGTGTTTTCTAGTCCTAATGGACTACCATACACAATTATTCTTTCCCCTACTTCGGGGATTGTTTTGCTTAAGGATAAAGGATAGACATATTGAGAAGGAATATTTACGGAAAGACGGATAATATCATTTTGTTCATCTTCTGCTACGATATAAGTTATAGGATAAGTTTTTTCATCTGCGGTCTTTATCTCGGCAGAGCTTGCTCCCTGAATCACGTGATAATTAGTGATAATATCGCCATTCTCGTTTATAAAAAAACCACTACCCAGTTTTAAAAATTCTCCTTTATCATCATATACAAAAATAATAACCGTAGAGGGTTCGATTCTTTTTATAAGAGAAGGTAAACTTTCTATTGGTTTTTCTTGAGGTACATTTATAAGAGAAGGCGGACTTTCCACTGGTTTTTCTTGGGGTGTAGTAGTAATAGGAGGCGGACTTATAGGTATTGGAACTTTTTTACCGGTTTTAACCTCTTCTAAAAGTTCCAGAGAAAAACCATTTTTATAAACATCTTTAGCATAATATTCCTGTTCTTCTTCTGGTAACTTTTCTAATAAATCGATAAACTCTTTCTCATATGAGTCAAGGTCTTCTAATGAAGAAAGATAGAAACTAAATATAGAAGGAAATTTATCTTTGATATAATCTTTTACATTAACCGTTTGAGAAGAGACTGATAAAAATAGAGAAAATATGATGATAAGAACAAAGTTTACAATAATTACTGAAAGAAGAATGTTTTTTTTAATAATAACTTCACCTTCTATTTTTAATTATTATTTAGCTAAATTTTCAATACTACTCTAATATAATAATACAACATAAGTTTTAAAAATCCTTCTTTTTTTGTAAAATAATTCATAAAAATAAAAGCCCTTCAGCAAATGCCAAAGGGCTGGAAATTGTCAGCTCCCCCTATTGGAAACGTTTAGAACTTTTAAAGAGGATATGGCAATAGAAAATATTAGATTAAATCAATTAATTCTTCAATATTAAAGGTAATCTTCAAAAATTGTAATCTGTAAAATGTATATAAATAAAAACTTTACAATTTTTTTACTAAAGAGCTTTAAGTTTTTAAACTTGGTGGAAGCTGTTAGACGAGTTTCGCAACTTTTGTATGAGGGATGAAACTGAAAAAGTGTATCAAAAGTTAGAGGAAGTAATTAGAATCTGTTAGGATTAAAATTTATATTTATTAATTATATCTAATATATATCTTTAAAGTTCGAGCCATTCTCTATATGATGTAGCGTTTTTAGAATTCTTATCTCCTTTTATATTTTTTACTATCTGATTAATTGATTGAAATACTTCATCTTTTCTCCCTTCTATCTTATTTTTGATTTTAATGACTTCTTTATTTATAATTTTAAGATATTTCGGTAAATAACCTTCAGTAATAACATCAATCTGATAGGTTTTTATTTCTTTTGAATAAGTTGAATGATATTGTTTTCTAAACTGTATATGTTTTGATTTTTTTAAAATAATATTTTTCCCCTTTATAAATGCAGAATATAAGTCTTGCTGTAAAATTAATAAGGGATAATAAACTGTAATATTTATTGATTCTTCTTCTGGACCATCAGGTAAAGTATATGATTTAAAATCCTCTTCTATCTCATAGTCAAGTACTTTTATCAAAGAGTCAAAAGTATTATGTTGTTCATCGCTATGAAATGCCATCCATTCATTTTTACTCTTTTTTTGTTTTTGTTGAAAAGTACAGTATTGTGTAGATATTTCCCCCTTACAATAATGATGGAACTTTTTCAGTTCTAAAAAATCAGAAATACTGGTAAAATAGTCATTGTTTAAAAATTTTATCGGGATGCCTGTTAAAGCAATGTCCTCACAAAAATATTCTGATTCATAATCAGGGTAATCTCTAATAAAAAATACAGTTGGCTGTTTATTATTTTCGCATTCACATAATAACTTAATCCATAAAGTGTTATAGAAATCATCTGTATCAAATATTTTTTCTACACCTAACGTTTTTATATCAATTTCTCTTGACTTTCCCGATACAGGGTCTGGGAAAATAGAATTTAAATCTATCACACCATAGAATTTTTCAAAAATTGGTAAAACCCTCTGTTCTAATAGATAGCCAGATTTTTGTATTGCATCTTTTATTTCTTTAACAGTAATTTTATTATTTAATCTTTCTTTATTGATTGTCATTTAAGCTATCTCCCTCCCGTTCGCCTCGCAAAAGTATAAACGAAAAGTGCCATCATAAAAGCACCAATAAAAGCTTCTGAACCTGCTAAAATTCTCCCCACTCCTTCAAGAGGCCTAAAATCACCATATCCTAAAGTAGTAAAAGTAATTAAGCTAAAATATAGACAATCAGGAAAATTTCTTATTTCATTATTTTTTAAAAGTCCCTTAGATGCTAAATCAATAATATTTCCAGAATTTTGATAAATACCAGTTCCTTTTAATTCAATTATTTCAGGATTACCGATACCAATTAAACTAAAAGATAAAGCAAATATAATTATTATTGCTAATGCTGTTTTTACAACATTCCAAGGTCTCTCTCCATAACCATAAATCATGTTTGAAAAAGCTGATATTATCCATTTTTTGAAATCCTTAGTATATATCCATTTTAAGATAGGGAATATTTCCCTTTTTTTCTTCTTTACTAAATCTTTTTTAAAAGAATAAAATGAACATGACAATCTCTCCATATCTTTTTCTTTTTTGAAAGCCCAGCTCTCATCTTCATATCTTCCAATACTGTGGAAATTATTCTTAAGGAGCAAATAGATTTCTTTAGTCTGAGAAAACTCTTTCTTTTTTTCCTGGAGAATATGTTTCTCTATTTGTTCTTTTTCTATCTTTGTATTCTTAAGTAAAGCATCGGTAAAATCAATAGATGTGCCTTCACCTAAATCTAGTTTCAAATAGGCATTTTCTAAGTAAGCACGTTTAAAGGAGACATTTACCTTATTATTTACTACTTTAAGATCTAACTTCTTTCCAGGCAATACACTAACGTTTGCAAAGGTTACACCTTTTACAAAAGATTTTACCCAAAAGTTCGCATCTTCCTTGAAGGTTGCCCCCCCAAAGTTAGCCTCTCTGTAAAAGGCAGCCCCCCTAAAGTCAGCCACTCCTTGGAAGGTTGGCTTCCAAAAGGTATGATTTCCCTTAAAGATTACCTTATTAAAGTTAGCCTCTTCGTGGAAGGTTATATTCGAAAAGTCAGCCCATCTTTTGAAGTTTGCCCCCCTAAAGTCAGCCACTCCTTGGAAGGTTCCCCACCAAAAGTTAGTATCTCCTTGGAAGATTGTCTTCTCAAAGTCAGCCCATCCTTTGAAGGTCGTCTTTACAAAAAAAGCATCTCTCTTGAAGGTTGCCCTCCTAAAATCAACCACTCCTTGGAAGGTTACGTAAAGGAAGTTACTATTTCCTTGGAAGATTGCCTTCTTAAAATTAGCCTCTTCGTGGAAGGTTACCCACCCAAAGTCAGCCTCTCCTTGGAAGGTTACCCCCCCAAAGTTAGCCTCTCCTTGGAAGGTTGCCTTCCCAAAATAAGCCTCTCCGTGGAAGGTTGCTCCCCCAAGACCAGCATATTTTTTGAAAGTTGTCTCTCCAAAATTAGCCTCTCCGTGGAAGGTTACCTTCCAAAAGTAAACATCTTCCTTGAAGGTTGCTTCCCCAAAGTCAGCATTTTTAAAAACAATAATATTTAAATCTTTTTTAAAATCTATACCTCCAATAAAAATAAAGTCCTTAAAATCATAATCCCCATCTTCTTTTTTAATCTTATTAACATACATTTTTAATGCCTTTTTAAATTCTTCTTCAGTTTTTTCCTCTGCACTGGCATGAAAAATGCAATATTTTGATTCTTTATGAGTTAGTCTTCCGCAAATCGGGCATTTGTTGGAATTCTTTTTTTCTTTGATCATATATGACTCCTTTTGGATTATACATTTATTTAAAAAATAATTTGTATATTATAATTATACAGGGTTAATCATTTTTCATAAAATCCTTTATTACTGTTGATTTCCATCCATCTTTGACCCAACAAGAAATTTCAAGAGGATTTTTATTAAAAGAGTTCTCTGAATATTCATTTAATGATTCTATGGCAGAAATAAGTTGATCTTTGCTAATCTTTGGAATCCACTTCCCCTGGTTATAAGTTCTTATAATCTCTTCAATAAATGGTTCAGTCCTTTTCATATAAGAATTTCCAAAGCTTGGAAAACAGAATTCATCAATATATCCTTCTTTTTTTAATATTACTCTATCAATTACCTCGTTTATGCATTGAAAATAATCAAATTGACATAACTTATCTGATAATTTTTTTACATCTGAAAATACATCCAATACAATGTTATTATTTTCAAGAAACCCTAATACTGTATGGCATAGAGAATTTTTAATTAACCATTTATTATCACTTAATTTTCCTATTGCATAATAAAACCAAGAAAGATTTTTAGCAAAATCATATCTGGAACCATTTTTGATAAATGGATTTGTCCTATTTATTAACAATTTAGCAAAATTAGATTTTTCCTGTAGAATACTATATGCCCCCATACAATAAACAAGGAAAATTATTTTGCTCTGTATCCAAAAAACATCAAATATTCCTTTTAATTTATCAAAATCCAACTCAACAAATACATCTACATATAATTTATGTAAAAAATCAATCATTCTTTCAGCAAAATCGAAAGCATCATAGTCATTTGATATTTTCCAAATTATAAAAATTCTATCTAAATAAGGAATAAAAACTTTATTTAAATTTTCAATCAATAAAGATTTACCAGAGAAATTCTTTCTTTCTTTTTTAAGAGTTGAAAAAATTTGCTCAAAAATATTTTTCAAGAAACGTGTTTCTATAAATGAATTTTTTTGCTTAAATATTTCAAATAATTTTTCTCCCAATTCTTTTTCGCTGATTTCTAAAATATTAATTTTATCAAATCTAGCATTATTTAAGGATTCTTTTTCTTGAATTGAAAGACATCTTTTAGTTGATCCTTCTTTGAAAAATACTCTCCCGTCATATTCATAATAACAGACACCCTTTGATCTTTTGGCGGATAATATTAGAATTTTTTTACCTTCATATTCTTCAATTTGAATCGAAACTTTAATAGAAGGATCAAATTTTTGTCGAATGTGTTGAACCAGGGTTCTTTGTGTTGAATCAAGATTACCCTCTACCCCAACAACATCATTTTCCGGAGAAATTCCAAAAAGGACCATTCCGGCACCAATATCTGTATTTAACATACCGCATAGTGCCTTGCAACCTTCTTTCATTTCGCTTAATGATTTCTTGAATTCTACTGATTGCATTTCACCAGCTTGTAGAATTCTCTCAATATCCATTATCCTCTTTCCTCCTAATATAAGTTTAACCATATTTTTAAAATAGGGGCAAATCCTATTTATTTACCATTTATTAAAAGACCATTTTTCAATAAGAATTTTTCTAATATAGTCTTCTACTAACGGTTCGGTATAATCAATGGTAATTAGCGTTATGCCTAGATTATTACAAATCTCTGCTTTTCGGGCATCACGAACTCTTAGATCTTGAAGTGCTTTTTGACCTCCCCAAACTTGAAGTGGTTGAAAATGTTGTTCTCCCTGATATTCAAAGGCAAGTTTCAATGATGGTATATAGATATCTAATTCTAAACCTTCTAACCAACCAGATCTATAATGACAAAGTATTTCATGATTATATAAAATTCGATGAACTATTTGATAAAGAATGGTCTCACTTACCCAGCCCTCTCCAACTTTTTTAAAACCAAATTCTTGGCGAACAAGATTCTCAATTTTTTTAGTAAACGCCCTCTCAAGTTGCTGTGCTTCTCTTCTAAGCCGAATCATTTCTTTCTCTTCACCCATCTTAATATTGTGCCAATATGTTATTTCATTCGGAGTAATATCATTACGGTCAGGTCCATAAACAATAGCAATCAATCGGTCATATTCTTGTTGATACTTAAGTTGAGCTTTTTTAAATTTTTTTATGTCTTCTTGATATTCAGATGGACAGACTTCAGGTAAATATATATCACTTCCTGGATATATTCCTAACCTTAAGTATGTCTGATTATAATACCAACCAAAATGCTGTATAAATTCAACTCCATACATTTCATGACAATATTTTAAAGATGGGGTAATCAAATTACATCTATGACATAGACCTTCAACAAATTCTAGAGATTCCATTGGATTACGTGCATGCTTTAACGATATTTTCGCAATAACATTAGGAAAAAACCAACTATCTAATGGAGCCATTCTTAAAGGGTTTGAATTTAATGAAGGTTCAATTAATTTCTTTAGCCGAATTAGATTTTCAATTATTGGTTTTGAGCAAAGACATAAAACTACTGGCGATGATTCATCTTTGGCAAAAGCGAAAAATGTTCCGTAAGAATTTGGATAATAAATTACTGGATATGGCAAATTCTCTCTAACTATTACACCTAGAGAAACAGGAGATTTTTCTACCTTCTTTGGTCTTTTCTTTTTAATTTTCATTAAACTTCCAATTTGATTTATAATTAACCTAGAGGATTAACCAATTTATAGAATAATTATTGATAAAAGGGGGGTTCACATTTGACATAACTAATTACTTAAAAAGAACCTATTTTTTAGTTATTATAAAATAATAATCACAAATTGCTTTTAATTAGACATTACGACAAATCTTTTAAAAATCCTTCTTTTTTCTAAAAAACAAAAAAGCCCTTCAGCAAAGGCTAAAGGGCTGGAAATGTCTGGCTCCCCCTGTTGGACACGTTTGGAACTTTTTGTTGGGGTGAAATTATAGAAGAATTACAAAACACCTATAAACTAAAGGAGTTAATTAATCTTCCTGTTAGGGTTCTAAATCCTATTTAATTGTTTATTATCCCTTATTTATCAATAAGTATATTCCACCTACTCTTATTCTAACCATATATTAATAAAGTAGGAATTATTATATCAAGGAAATTGAGATAAAAGTAAATACAATAAATTGTATTAAGAATATGAGAAATTATATAATACTCTAAATAAATATATCTAGGCTTTTTATAACGAAAATGTTTTTAAATAAAATATTCTAATACTATTAATCTTTTACTTTTAAAGAAAGAATCCTTATCTGTGGCGCTAAATTTGTGTTTTCTTCAACTTTACTCCTTCGTTTAACATTCTTGCTTCATCTTCAAACCATTTACCAGTAATTTCCAATTCATATTCTTTTTTTATTAACTTAAAGTTTTCTCCTGCAACCAGAACTTTTATCTTATACGTGCCTGGCGATAATAAAAAATATAAATTATTGTATCTTTTTATTATATTTAAAGAAAAAATCGTTTCTTCTTTTTCTTTTATTGATAATTTTGGATTATTCTCTAGGGGAATTAAATGCCTTTTCTCTGGTTCCAGAATTCTTCCTAATTCACAAAACTTAAATGTGTCTGAAAAAATATTGTCATAATATATTTTTCCTATTATATCTTGATTTAAAAAAGCTGAATTCCAATCCAAATTATCAGATAAGAAAGCTTCTATTCGAAAATATTTATCACCTTTTTTCTTCATAATTTCTTGAATAGCTACTTCTACATTCTTTGCTGTACTTTTACCATTATTAATTACTCTAAACCGATATTCAAAATAAATTATTGTATTACCGGTTTTCCCGTCTTTTTTTTCACGCAGTGTATTTTTAAAGCAATCAGGCGAATTCAAGTTAAACTCAAGTTCAATAATTGGCCTTAAAAAATACTTCAAAATACCATCTTTAAATAAAGCAACAATGGCTAATAAAAAAGTTGAAATTGCTGAAAACCATATAGCATAATTATTTCCAGTCATATTTTATCTTTCTCCTCCTATATTTTTATTATATAATTTTCTTTATAAAACATAATTTAGGATTGCGGTACTTCAAATATGTTTCCTAAAATGATTCTTTCTCTTTTTAAAAAGAGTATAATAATGTTTTCTATATTTCTATATACTATAAATCTTTTTAAAATCCTTCTTTTTTAAAAAAATTATGTTCCTATTGCGTATCGAGTATAGCGTGAAGAAAAAAACTAGAGAAAAAGATTATAAAATAAAAAAAGCCCTTCAGCAAAAGGCCAAAGGGCTGATTATTGTCAAACTCCCCGGGTAGGATTCGAACTTACAACCTCCGGTTAACAGCCGGATGCTCCACTGTTGAGCTGACGAGTAAGGTTACAAGTAATTATGCCCAAACCTCATCCGAGTTATAATTTTTTAAAACCCAGTCTTTCAATTGCTCCTTAAATGCTGCATAAAGGACGAAGCTAATATAAATGGAATTACTTTTATTAATTTTAACTTCTTTAACTTCGATGAATCTTCTAAATCTTCTGGTTTTTTACTTTTTCTCCTCAATAGCTTCTATATAATCCCC
>Ga0268284_1001773_pt1 | contig 10384 bp, 11 predicted proteins | sample saktaG_14_FD_190137 | JGI IMG/M metagenome (GOLD analysis project Ga0268284, IMG submission 190137) | Saline water microbial communities from Sakinaw Lake, British Columbia, Canada - sak_2013_06_06_40m | ecosystem: Environmental > Aquatic > Non-marine Saline and Alkaline > Saline ... | reverse complement strand
ACGAAGCTGGCCTGAAACTGGCCCGCGTGCTGGCCGAGGAAGTCGCAGAAAGTCTTGATGGCAGCGATAGGCAAACAGGCTCCCAGACTGTTAGGGAAGACGGCGCGTCCCGCCTGTCCGCCAATGAAACGACAGGCCCGAAGCCCGTCGGCCATGACAGGCAGGATGCCTGTCCTCCTGCTAACCGAACCGTGCCGGGTGAACCGCCCGTGAAAGGAGAGCACCATGTCTGAATTATTTGAACGGAAAGTCGGCATCGTTGCGTGCAGTGGCGAAGAACTTGCCGAAGGCACCGTGGCACGGTTGGCCGCACTGAAAGTGCTCAACGAACTGCGGCCGCATGAAACGGTCACCATCTGCCTGCCGCTGTTTCTTGCGGGTGGTGCCGGCGACCGCGCATTCGCCCGGGTGCATCCGACGATCACGGTGGACGGTTGTGACCTTCGCTGCGCCGCTCGCGGCACCGAGATGTATTCGAGCAAGCCGGCCGCTAGCATCGTGGTCAACGAGTTGCTGGCCGAATCCGGCCTGGAGCGCCCAGAAGGACGCCGCCGCATGAATGCCGCGGGGAATAAAGCGGTCGATGTTACTGCCGAACGTCTGGCTGCGATGGTGGATCAAGTGTTGGGCAAGGTCACGGATATGGTTTCCGCGGCTGAGGAACCGACCGAAGCGGCAGTCGGAGAGGAGCGCGAAGTCGCGTGTTCATGCGGATCGGGCATGGCCGTGACCAAGCTCGTCATTGATGGCCAAACAGTGGAGTGGGTGGCGTTGCCGCTCATCTTCCGGCACTTTCGCGAAAATGGACTCGGTCATGACGAGGCAGCCGCGCACGAACTGTTTGAGACCGTGAAAATTTACAATGCCGTGCCGCCGGAAGCCGAGGAGAGTTTTCGCAAGGCGATTATGTTAGAGTATGCCACCTATTGTCAGAAGGAGAACCAATCATGAGCCAAACCGCCACCTACCACACAAGCGTCCGTTGGACTGGCGATCACTGGGGTCATGTTGTCATGGGCAACGGCCCGGAGATGAAGTTCTCAGCTCCGCCAGACGCGCATGGACACGCCGGAGTATTGACGCCTGAAGACGCGTTTGTTGCCTCCGCCAACACCTGCATCATGATGATGTTCCTCTGGGCGGCGGAGCGCTTCAAATTGAAGCTGCTGTCCTATGAGTGCCGCAGCGAGGGTACCAAACTCATCGAACTGGACCGCACCGAGATCTTCACCCGGCTGCATTTCCGGCCGCTGATCCGCATCGCTGCAGCGGGCGAACCGCACGCGGTGGTTGAAGCCCGAACCCGCCGCGCTCTCCAAGCGGCGCAGAAATACAGCTTGGTGGCCAACTCGGTGAAGTCGGAAATCGTCATCGAGCCGGAACTGATGATCGAAGAGTAAAACCAATCCAATCGATGAAAACACCTGCTAAAATTGTTATTATCCTGCTTGTTGTGGCGGCGGTGGCGGCGGCCATCGTGCTTAAAGGCAACAAGTCTCACAACGCCCCCAACCCCTCAACACCAGTGGCCGCCACGGCCGCGGAATCGTCGGCCGCGGCTGTAGCCGATGCGACCGCCAAGCTCCCCAAGCTCCTGGATTTGGGCGCAAACAAGTGCATTCCCTGCAAGGCGATGGCACCGATCCTGGAAGAGCTGAAGAAGGAATATGCCGGCAAAATGAAAGTCGAGTTCATCGACGTGTGGCAGAATGAGGACGCCGGCAAGCAATATGGGGTGAATATGATCCCATTGCAGATTTTCTTTGATGCCAACGGCAAGGAGCTGTTCCGCCATGAGGGATTTTTCGGCAAGGAGGACATTCTCGCCAAGTGGAAGGAACTTGGCGTGGACATCGGTGGCGGCGGTTTGTAACCGCCATGCCCACCATCCTGATAATAACATTTACATCGCAGAATACCGCTTCACAGCAGGCGAAAATGATCACTGATTTCAGGCAGAGAGTTTCATTCAAGCTGTGCAAGCTGTAATCCGCGTATTCTAACACTCAGGCCTGAAATGATCGAACAACTCTTCACCAACCTCAGCCACGCGGTCGAAGGCGCGCCACTCATCGCGCTGGGGGCAGCCGTGGTCTGGGGCATTCTGAGCATCGTGCTCAGCCCGTGCCATCTGGCGAGCATCCCGCTCATCGTCGGCTTCATCAGCGAGCAGGGTCCGGTCACCACGCGCCGTGCGTTCTGGACCTCGACCTTGTTCGCCGTGGGCATCCTCATCACCATCGCGGCGATTGGCGCAATCACCGCGGGCGCGGGACGCATGTTAGGCGACGTCGGCCGCTACGGAAATTATTTTGTCGCGCTGATATTTTTCGTGGTGGGACTACATTTGTTAGGGGTGATCCCGCTGCCGTTTTCCGGACCGGGACAAGTGGGAATGAAGCGCAAGGGGATGCTCGCCGCCTTGATTCTCGGATTGGTGTTTGGCGTGGCCCTGGGGCCATGCACGTTTGCCTACATGGCCCCGATCTTGGGCGTCACCTTCAAGCTGGCCCAGACCGCACCGTGGTATGGCGCGTCATTGCTGCTGGCTTACGGCATCGGCCACTGCGCGGTGATCGTATTGGCCGGCACCTCCACCGAGGTGGTGCAGAAATTCCTCAACTGGAACGAAAATTCGAAGGCGGTCACGCGGATCAAGGGTGCGTGTGGCGTGCTTGTCGTGTTAGGCGGCATCTGGATGATTTACACGGCTCCCTGATAAACTAACAGCAATGAGCTCCGACAAATGTTGCTGTAAGCAAAGCGTGAATCGCCTTGGTTCATCGCCATGCATTCGCACTCTCTCGCCCGAGTGGGATGCGTCTGATTTTCTGGGCATGATTCGGGTGCGTTTCGGTTTCGGGCGCATGTCCTACGGCATGGAACCGGGGTTGTACGCCATGGGCAGTCCTACCCCGGAGTCACCGGTGCTGGCGACAGCCAACTACAAGCTGACGGTTGACGTGCTGCGCCGTGAACTGCGCGGTCGCGATCTGTGGCTTCTGGTTCTCGACACGGCCAACGTCAATGTCTGGTGCGCTGCGGGCAAGGGTCTGTTTGGCACGGCGGAGTTGACAAGGCGGATCGAAGCGACACGGCTGGTGGAACGTGTGACGCGCCGCAGGATCATCCTGCCGCAACTCGGCGCGCCGGGAGTGGCTGCGCACCAGGTGAAGAGCCAGACGGGCTTCCATGTCGTCTATGGTCCGGTGCGAGCCAAGGACATTTCCGAATTCCTCGACAACGGCCAGGAAACGACGCCACAGATGCGGCGCGTGACATTTCCGCTATGGGAGCGCTTGGTGCTAACTCCCATTGAACTGCGCCAGCAGCTCCTCGCTGCGCTGATTCTGGTGCTGGCCCTTGGCCTGACACCCGTCATCTGGCACGGTTGGGATCGGGGCTTGTGGAATTATGGTTGGCGTGGCGCGGTAGCCGGTGCCACATGCTGGCTGGCAGGCTGCTTGCTTGGCCCCGCTCTCCTTCCATGGCTTCCTGGCCGTGCTTTCTGGGTGAAAGGCGCGTTTCTCGGCGCGACCCTGGCGGCGGGCCTGGCCTTGACTGGTGTTGTCCAGGGACTTCTTCCCGGGTTGGGTGCCATGCTTTGGCTGGGCGCGGGTGTTTCCTTCCTGCTGATGAACTTCACCGGGTGCTCGACATTCACTTCGCTATCGGGCGTGAAGCGAGAGCTGAAGGCGATCCCCGCCCAGATTGCCGCCGGCACCCTGGGGCTTGTTCTGTGGTCAACCGGCTGGTGGATGTAACCAACACCGTATTTCCTAACTGAAAACCATATATGCGCTATCTGGAGAATGTCGTCACCCTGCAACTCAATGAAGCGGTGTGCATTGGCTGCGGCCGCTGCGTCGAGGTCTGCCCCCATGCCGTGTTCCATATTCACAGTCGCCGGGCCGCCATCGTCGATCGCGACGCATGCATGGAATGCGGCGCGTGTGCGCGCAATTGCCCGGTGGATGCCGTCACTGTCAGTGCCGGTGTCGGCTGCGTCACCGGGCTGATCAACCGGGCGCTTGGCCGCAAAGGCGATTGTTGTTGTACCGAGGACTCGTGCTGCTAGAAGTGCCTCAGATCCCTCTGGGTGCTCCAGTTCACATCTTTCTGACAAGACTTCATCCCGCTTGCCTGTACTTGCGCTACTCCACCCTTTTGTGGATTTGTGAAGTGATCGTGCACCATCAGTAACTGTCTTTTCCGATCTTCACTTTGCCGCGGAAGATGTAATAAACGGTCGTGGTATATGCGAGCACAATGGGTGCGCCGATGGCGGCGATGAGCGTCATGATTTTGAGCGTCTTCTCTGTGGAGGACGCGTTGTAGGCGGTAAGCGAATGCGCTGGATCGGGCACCGAGTAAACCATGTGGGGGAACATCCCGAGACCGAACAAGGCCATCAACAACAGCATGGTGGCACAGGAACTTAAAAATGCCGCGCCGTCGCGGCCGCGGTGGATTTCGCGCGGGAGGTTGGCGATGGCCAGCACCAGCAGGACCACCACGGCAAACAGCGCCGGTTGCTCGCGCAGGATCTGGGTCATGCGTGGCACATAGAGCAAGGTGGCCAGCGTGGTCAGCGAATAACAGACGATGAACGCGATGATGAGCGGGTTGATCCATTCCCGGACGCGGGCCTGCAATGGTCCCTCGGTTTTCATGTGCAGATAGATCGCCCCGTGCATCATGAACAGCACCACCGTGGTAACCCCCATGAGCAGGGCATAAGGATGCAGCAGGCTGAAAAAAGTTCCGGCGAATTCGCCCCGCGCGTCGAGCGGGATTCCCCAGACGATGTTACCCATGGCGACTCCGATCAGCAGGGCGGCGGTCGTGCTGCCGGCGAAAAACCCCCGGTCCCACCAGCGGCGCCACCACAACCAGGGTTCCTTGCTGCGGAACTCAATGGCCACCGCCCGGAAAATCAGTGCGAACAGCAGCAGCATGAACGCCAGATAGAAGCCGGAGAAAACCGTGGCATAAACCGGCGGAAACGCCGCGAACAAGGCCCCGCCGCCAGTGACCAGCCAGACCTCATTGCCATCCCACACCGGGCCGATGGCATTGTAGAGGACGCGCCGCTCGTCATCGTCCTTGACCCTGAGAATCAGGGCGCCGACGCCCAGATCGAAGCCGTCCAACATGGCATAACCGGCGAACAACACGCCTACCAATACAAACCAGAGAAGATTGTAGTCCATAACTTGAGGAGTTCAGGCCCGCTGCTGTTTGAGCCAGTTGTCAGGGAGTTCGTGGCTTTCTTCCAACGTCTCGGGGCCATGTTGGATCTTGCGGTTGAGCAGGAAGAGAAAGAGCACCAACAATAGCAGATAGATCAAGCCAAAGCCGATCAGCGAGGTCAGCACCTGATGGGCCTTGACCACCGCCGACAGGCCGTCGCTGGTCCGCAGGTACCCCCAGACAATCCACGGTTGGCGGCCGATTTCCGCCGTGAACCAACCGGCTTGATTGCCGAGTTGCGGGAGCAGCACCGACGGCACGGCGAACCGCAGGAACCAGCGCGTGAGGAAACATTCAGTGTCTGCGAGTTTTCCCCGCCACCAAAGCCATCCGCCCCACAGCGACAAGGCAATCAGGGCAAACCCGATGGCCACCATCAGGTGAAAACATTGGAATGTCGCCTGGACCGGCGGCCGCAGATCCGGCGCAATGTCATCCAGGCCGGTGACCACATGGTCGCGCCGGCCCGCAACTAACAGGCTCAGACCCGCCGGAATTTTCGGTCCAGCCGTGCGCCCATGGGCCGTGTCCACCCAGCCGAAGGGATGCAGCGGCGCCGCCGCTTCAGTTTGCCAGATGCCCTCCATGGCTGCCAGCTTCGACGGTTGGTTGCGGGCCACCCCACCCGCGGAGCGATGGCCGGTAACCAGGGATAACAGGGAGGCGGCCAGCGCGAGAACCAGGCCGAACTTGAGGGAGCTTGCGGCAAATGCGACATGCCGCCGCCGGAGCAGATAGAAGGCGGCCACGCTGATGACCAGAAACGCACCCGCCGACCACGCGGCCACCAAGGTGTGGCTGAGCCGGTCCATCGAGGACGGGTTGAACACCACTCCCCAGAAATCATCAATGACCATGCGCGCCCGACCAAGATCCGCGCTTACGAAGGCGTGTCCCAGAGGAACCGCTTGCCCACCGATTTCGAGGTGGGATCCCGCCGGCGTCTGTTGCCAGGAATTGGCCACGATGATCCAGACCGCGCTGAAGTGCGCCCCGAGAGCCACCATGCAGGTGGCGAAAAAATGCAGTTTCGGCCCCACTTTGTCCCAGCCGAACAGCAGGATCGCCAGAAACCCGGATTCGAGGAAAAACGCGAAGATGCCTTCCGCCGCCAGCGCGCTGCCGAAAATATCGCCGACGAAGCGGGAGTAAGTGGCCCAGTTGGTGCCAAACTCGAATTCCAGCACGATGCCCGTGGCCACGCCCAACCCGAAGATGAGGCCGAAAATCCTGGTCCAGAAGCGGGCCATGTTGTGAAAGAGCGGATGGCGGGTGCGCAGCCACATCCCCTCCATCATGACCAGCACGATCCCCAGCCCGATGCTCAGCGGTGGATAGAGATAGTGGAATGCCGCCGTGAAGGCGAACTGAAGGCGTGATAACATTTCAACATTCATGAGGCAGGGATCGTGATTTGATGTTCATGGGTGGGGCATTCCTTCCACGTCGGCCAGGCACAGGGCCTTGAATTCATCGCGCGGCAGGACGCGGTCCTCCAAGTCACGCGGCGGAATGCCCGCCGGCTTGAAAAAATCACGCCCGGAAGCGTGGCGCTGCGGCGGGGACAATGCGGCCGGGACATGGCCTGAGGCTAGATCAACAGGACCCGCTCGGCAAGCCGCATGCCGTGCACCGCTCGAATCCAGCGCCAGTGGTGAGTTGAGAAATTTTGGCGGCCGGAATTCGTCGCCTTCAAGCTTGCGCTGGACACCGGGCCTGTGTCATTCCAACTTCCGCCATGGCCATTTTTGTTTATCCTTCGCCAAATCCCCACCAGGCAATCCCCGCGGCAGATTTTGGTGTGGCGCTGATGGACAATGTCGTGTGGATTGATTTGTTGAAAGCGGCCCCCGAGGAGGTTGCGGCGATTGAAAAGGCGCTTGCGATCGGGCTACCCACCCGCGAGGAAATGCGCGAGATCGAGAGCACCAGCCGCTTGTATTGTGAGGACGGGGCGCGGTTCATGACCACCCCGCTGTTGTTCAGCACGGAGTCGGATGCGCCCGAGTCCACCGAAGTGAGTTTCGTGTTGGTCCGGCGGTTTTTGCTCACAATCCGGGATGTGGAGCCGCAAAGTTTCCGCCAGACCGCCGCCTTCTTTGCCCGCAGGGCCAGCGCGTCGCGCGACCAGGTGTTCGTCTCACTGATAGAAACGATCATCGACCGGCAGGCGGACTTTTTGGAGAAGCTTTCCAAAGAGACCGAAGAGCTTTCGCAAAGGATTTTCGCCAGACTTCCCAAGGTCAAGGAATCGCAAAGCAACCTGCGCGAAGCCATTTTCCAATTGGGCCGCAGCGGCAACCTGATCGCCCGCGAGCGGGACTGTATTGTCTCACTGTCCCGGTTGGTTCAGTATGCGGGCCATGAGGACTTCGATGACGCCAGTGAAGGCCCGGCCTCCCAGATCTATCCGCGGCTCAAGCCGGTCACCCGGGACTTGCAATCCCTCTCGGAGTTCGCCGGATTCCTCTCCAGCAAAGTGAATTTCATGCTGGATGCGACCTTGGGCTTGATCAACATCGAGCAGAACCAGATTGTGAAAATCTTCTCCGTGGCGGCCGTGATTTTCCTTCCGCCCACTCTGGTGGCGAGCATTTACGGGATGAATTTCGTGTATCTGCCGGAAAAAGACTGGCAATGGGGTTATCCCTTTTCCCTTGCCCTGATGATCATCTCGGTAAGCGTCCCATATTGGTTCTGCCGGCGCAAAGGGTGGCTCTAGCCGGGGTTTTGCACTCAATCCGGCGGTGGATTTTCACATTCATTTCAGGGCGGCAAGTATTTCCTCTTGCAGAATCCGGGGGAGTCATCGCACCGTTTCCGCGCATGGAACTATCAAGGCATTTGACACCCAGCCCCACGGATTTGATCGATTGGTTGAACGCCGAAGGCTTGTTGGAATTGGATTGGGATTTCCCGGATGACGGGGATTTGTTCGCCGCCGGACTGGACTCGATGACGGTGATGCGGGCGGTGGCGACCGCGTTGGAGGAGCAATACGGGCTTGTCCTCGGACCCGAGGACCTGACGCGGGCGAATCTGGCCACCCCGCAAGCTTTGGCGGCATTGATCGCCACCAAGTCCTCGTGTGAGTTGAAACCGTAGCGCTTCAAGCCCGCGTGCCGGTGCCTAACAGCGTCTGGAAGTTCGGCGCGGAGCTTTCCCGGTCGGCGACGAGGGTTTCCACTCCTGCAAAACCCGCTTTTTCCATCATCGAGGCAAGGGCGCTGGCGGAAAACCCGAGCCAGCGGTCGGCATAAAGCTCGCGGGCTTCCTCGAAATGGTGCTGGACCAGGTCGAGCACAATCAGGCGCCCCGCTGGTTTCAGCAGGCGGAAGGCCGCATCAATCGCGCGCTGCGGGTGTTCCGCATGGTGCAGGGCTTGGCTGAGGATGGCGAGGTCCACGGATTGTTCCTCGATCGGAGGATCTTCGAGGTCGCCCAGCCGGTATTCCAAATTCGCCAGGCCGTTCTGGATGGCGAGCATTTGGCCGAACTCTACCATTTTCGGCGAAAGATCCACCGCAATGACTTTCTCGGCGCGTTGGGCGAGGAGTTGCGCCAAGGTCCCTTCGCCGGCTCCAAGGTCGGCGACAACCCGGTAGTTGAGCACCTTGATGAGCGCCTCGGCGAGCGCCTTCCACGAACGCCCGGGGACGTAATCCTTGCCGAAACGCCCGGCCAGTTCGTCGAAATAGGCGCGGGCGCGGTCCTTGCGCCTGCCTAACAGATGCCGCAGCGACGCCCTGTCCGCAACGACTTCCGGCACTTCCTCCGCCGCCAGTTGCGCGACTTCCATGAGATCCGGTGCCGCGCTGCAGGAATACATGTTGTTTTTCCCGCTGCGTTCGTCGCTCACCAGTCCCGCCATCTTGAGCAGCGACAGTTGGGTCGAAATCCGGCTTTGGCCCATCCCGAGGACCTCTTGCAACTCCGCCACCGACAGCGCTTCACTCGCCACCAACATCAAAATCCGCAACCGCGTAGGGTCGGAAAGCAATTTCAGTGATTTCAGCATTGACGCCATGGCTGACCGCTTATATCATCGAATCACGATTTGACGATACGAAAATCAAAAAACACATGAGCACCTACATTTTTTCCTCAGAGTCCGTTGGTGAAGGCCATCCTGACAAAGTTTGCGACACCATTTCCGACGCCATTCTCGACGCTTGTCTGGCGGTCGATCCCAAGAGCCGCGTGGCCTGCGAAACCTTCGTGAAAAGCAACCTGGTCGTCGTCGGCGGTGAAATCACCATCCCGAAAATCGGCCAGAAACCCATCGGCTCGGTCATCAACATTGAACAAGTCATTCGCGAGGCGGTGCGTGGCATCGGCTACGTCAACGACGACGACGTTTTCCACGCCGACAGGATTTTCATCAACAACTACCTCACCACCCAGTCGCCGGACATCGCCCAAGGGGTGGATGCGAAGAAGGCGGAAGGCAAGAAACACGCCGAGCAAGGGGCGGGCGATCAAGGCATCATGTTTGGCTACGCCTGCAATGAAACGCCGGAACTCATGCCCGCGCCCATCATGTTTGCGCATCGCCTCGGCCGCGAACTGACCCGCATCCGCAAGGCCGGCAAACTGGCCAAATGGCTGCGCCCGGACGCCAAGTCCCAGGTCGCCGTGGAATACGTCGATGGCAAACCGACCCGCATCGTCAACGTGGTCATCTCGACCCAGCACGCGGCGGATGTGTCCCATGCCACGATCGAGAAATTCTGCATCGAGCAGGTGATCAAGAAGGTGCTGCCGAAGAACCTGCTTACCAAGAAAACCGTCTATCTGATCAACCCGACCGGCAAGTTCGTGGTCGGCGGCCCGCAAGGCGACTCCGGTCTGACAGGCCGCAAGATCATCGTCGATACCTACGGCGGCATGGGGCGTCACGGCGGCGGTGCATTCTCCGGCAAGGACCCGTCGAAAGTCGATCGCTCCGCCGCCTACATGGGCCGCTGGGTGGCCAAGAACGTGGTGGCCGCCCGCCTCGCCACCAAATGTGAAGTGCAGTTCGCCTACGCCATCGGCCACCCGGAACCGCTGAGTGTCCACGTCGATACCTTCGGTACCGGCACCGCCAGCGACGAAAAAATTCTGGCCGCAATTCTCAAGGTCTTTTCCT
>Ga0268284_1001771_pt1 | contig 10387 bp, 8 predicted proteins | sample saktaG_14_FD_190137 | JGI IMG/M metagenome (GOLD analysis project Ga0268284, IMG submission 190137) | Saline water microbial communities from Sakinaw Lake, British Columbia, Canada - sak_2013_06_06_40m | ecosystem: Environmental > Aquatic > Non-marine Saline and Alkaline > Saline ... | reverse complement strand
CCCGGGTCGTGTTCGAACGAGTGCAGCTCTATGATTACGAGCACAACCTGATCATACTCGGTCGGGCAGGCGCGGGCAAAACACACCTCATCACTGGACTGTTGTTGAAGTTCTGCACTCAGCTATCGCGCACATTCCTATCTGCCACTTTGTCGGGGTTGACGCGCGCATATCGTTCTATTGCAGCCACGAAGGGCGAGACCGAAACCTCGGCATTCGATTTTATAGCCAGCCGCAAGTTGCTGGCAATCCATGACACAGACACGCGTACCCTGACCGATGCCGAACGGTCTTTGCTGCACGACCTTGTGGATCATCGATGGCAGCGCCGACTCCCGATATTGCTCACTGCGAATGCCACGCCCGATGCATTCTCAGAGCAGCTCGGCAACCCGATCTGCTCGCGCCTGTTTGAAGACGCATGGCCGTTCGACGGCTTGCCCTACGGCGTGCTCGACCATGAAGATTTCAGACTTCAATCATTCACCAATGCCAAACAGTAGAAACTTATGCCAGACCAAATGCACGCCAGCGGCGAAGGAATGATCCCCGGCGGCGGCGCCGGCGGGCGCGCGCTTGAACGTACGCTCCAATTGATCGCCGAAATTGAAAAGCATCTAATCACAGTTGCCGCCGCTGCCGCAAAAACCCGTGCGGGGTTTGCTGGCACACGCGATATGATTCTTGGAATCAAACAAGCGCTGCTTGATCTGCGCAACGTGCAAACGTTGCAGACCAAACTGTTCCCCAAGCAAGTGACCTCCCTTGTAGAGCCGATGCGCGCACTCAAAACGCTTGCTCGCGAAGTGTCCGACAGCCACCTTGGCTTGCTCGGCCGCGTCCGCCAATGGCATACCCTCGTAACGGCAATTCAGAGCAAGTATGCCGCGATCGCGACCACGGCCGCGGCCGTTCATGGCGCAATCCCCCAGGGATTTTACTCGCGCAAGTCGGCGACAGAAACTCTTCACGAAGTGCGCGCCAATCAGGAGGCACGTGCGGCCGTCACGGTTGCGCGCATGCGCCGCCAGCGCAGTGGCGCGCTCGAGGGCGGGCCCCAGAACTGGAGTGCAGGGCTGACCGCCCAACTCACTTACTGGGGGCGGCTCCGGATCTTATTTGGTGCCATGCAAAAGATCACTAAAGGCGCCCGCTCTTTTATCGACATGGAGGGCGTCGTTAGTCGCGCCGTGCGCACCGCCGTCAAGGACACGAGCAACTACAACGAGGTGCAACTTGCCCGCGAACAGATTTTGCGCGGCTCGATGCAATACCTCACCCAGCATCGTGGCACCATCAAAGAGTACACCGAAGCGGTCTATAAACTGACCGAGGCGGAAATGAGTCGCAACGAGGCGCTGAAGTTGGCACCGACAATCATGAGTCTTTCAGTTGGGCTTGATGCCCCCATAGAGGCCACGACCCAGCTGCTTGTTGGTTTGAATGAGCTGTATAAAACAAGCATTCCCGGCACCGATAGCAGCCGCATGAATAAGTTTGCCGGCATGCTGGCGCTCGCCAGCAAAAAAGAAATGGCCAGCGTGCAGCAGCTTACTGCCGGCGTGTCGTATTTCGGTGTCGTTGCCAATCAAGTAGGCATGCCAATTCAACAGTTGATCGCTCTGATTGCAAAGTTGAACACGAACATGCTGACCGGAAGCAAGGCAGGCACCGGCCTGCGACAGGCGCTCAACTCGATTGTCAAGCACGCCGACAAGCTGCAGTCGGCTTTTGGTATCAGCATTGACCGCACAAAACCGCTCGATACTCTCGACATTTTGCGTCAGTTACGCCCCCAGCTTGAAGGCGCAATTACCACCGATACTCTCCAAAACCTGCTCGGCGTCAGCGACGTGCGCGCGCTGCCAAGCATCTTGCTGGCCTCGCGTCAAGCCGAAAACATCAATCGGTTGGCTGGCGAATTGAAATCCGCCAGCCTTGAAAACGTCTTCTCCATGCGCGACATCATGGAGACGAATGTGCCGGCGCAATTAGAAATTCTCTCCAAGAATTTCGACTACTTGATCGGCGCATTTTTGCGCGGTGCAATCGGCGGCGACCGCATGGCTCAATCGCTGGCCCATCTCAATCGCGGCATGGCAACGATGCAACCCGTCGCCCTCGCCGCCGGCAAGACCATTCGCGGCGCGTTCACAGACCCAACCTTGCTTGGTGTCGGCGCAATTTACGGCGCGCTCAAACTCGTGCAATGGCGTATTGCAGCGGTCGCCAAAGCGGCCGCGGCTGCGCAGGCCGCCGGTACCGCGTTCAATGCCGGTGGCGCGACCCTTGCGGCGCTGGGAGGCCCGGCGGGCATTGCCGGAATTGCGCTGCTCGCGGCCGGCGGCGTGGCGTATGCAGCCGAACGACGCAGAGCCAACCTCGAGCGCGCCGTCGAAGATTCATCCCGCGCCGAAGACGCATACCGCAGTCAGTCCGAGAAATTGCGCGACATGGCAGATGCGCTGGACACCGGCGCAGCATCAACCGACCAGTTTGCCAAGGCGCAAGAACTGCTGGGCCGCAGCGTCGCCGACACGTCTGGCAACATCGCCGCGCAGGTCAAGTCTGCCAAAGAGCTCGCGTTGAACCTCCGTGAGCAGGCCGATGTGCTTGCACGCATGGCGCGCATTGAAGGCCGCAACGTTGTCAGTGCGATTGTCGCCAAGCGCACAGGCACCGGCATTGCGCCAGGCTGGGCACGCGGCGTGGCAGCCGCCTTCGCACCAGTTGCAGGGGAGGTGGCTAAAGCCGTTGAAAGCACGCGTGACTTGTCAGATCTACTTGACGATCTTCAGAAGCTCCGCGATTTCGGGAACCGCGCCGGCATGACGCGCGGCGCCATAAAGCAAGCCGCTCAGGATGCCGCCGCACCCACGCGTGCGCAGCTTGCCTATGCGCGCGCACAGGCGCAACGGCTACTCACTCCGGGATCCGGCGTGGCCGTGGCCGCAGACCAGCGCGGCGGCGTCTTGCAGGCCGTCGCGCAACTTGACGACGCCGCCCGCGTTGTAACCGGGGCACTCGATACGCTCTTCACCGTTGAAGAGACAAAGGCGGCGCAGGCCACAGCGCAGGTCAGCCGCTACGCTGAAACGTTGCGCAATTTGCGCGATCAGATTGCCGACTATGATCCAAGCATTCAGGACCGCCTGCAGCTAATCGAACGCGAAGACATCACCGATGTTGAAAAATACCGGCGCAGCATTGAACTGCTCACTGAAGAACTGAAACGGCTCGATCAGGTCACGACCGACGCGCGCGCCGGCGCCGCAGGCATTGCCGACCCGCGCTCAAAAGACGAACTCGCCGCCGCGAGCAAACAGATCAAGGCTTTTGCGAAAGAACATGCCAAGGCAAGCGAAGACCGTTACCACATCGAGCAGCAGATTGCCGCCCTGCGGCTTGATGCTGAAAAGCGCGTGGCAGCAGCCCAGGCCGAAACGGCCAAGCGGCAATCGGCGGCGCTCGATACCTACCGCTCGACAATCACCAGGCTCAACAGCGAGGCGGGCAAGATCAACCAGCAGCTTTTGTCGGGTGCAGCCGAAATCGGCCAGCGTCTTTTCGTAGGCGTTGACCGCTCGACTGGCACAGGCAAAGACAAGCGAACCGTGCGCTTTCGCGGCGCGGCGGCGGCGAAAGAAATTGCGGCGAATAATCTGATGCGCTTTCAGAATGCGCAGATCATCCGGCTCATGCAGCGCAGCGGGCTGCATGATGCATTCGCAAAGCGCCTCGCCGGGGCCGGCCTCGGCGAAGCAGATACCGCAAACATGATGGGCGCGTTCCGCAGCTCACCTTCGCTTTATTGGCAAACCCAGCGCGCCGGCGCGAAGTCAACCGCCGAGGGCGCGGCAATCGCAGAGCAAGAGCAACGGTTCGCTAAAATCCTGGCTGACGCCTACGCCGATGCCCAGCGCACCGGAACGCCCATGCCACCATTGGCCACACTGACGCAGCAGGGCTTGCCCGGGCTGGCAAACTTTTATGCCGGGGGGCGCTATAGTGCAAACTTGCAGGATGAGACGTTCTGGCAGCAGTTGGGCGGCAAGGGTGACGCAACCGGCGGACTGATCGCGGCGCTCGGCGGCAATCAAACCGAGCTTGGTCGCAATAGCGCCGCGCTGGCCGCGCTCACCGCGACAATAACCGGCCGCGCGCCGGCGTTCACCATAGACGCGCCGTGGAAAAACGCACTGCAACCAGCAAACCTTCCGCCGGCGATGCTGCGCCGGCCTGACTTGCCCTTGGTCCCCGCCACCAATGTCACCATCTTTCTAGACGGCGAGAAGCTCGGCCAGTTTATGGTCAACAGCGCCGGCCAGCAAGTTGTGACCGCAAAGCTGGCCGAGCGTGCCGCAACTCAAGCCGCGCAAATTCTCACCCAGGCTGCGGCCGCCAATCAACGCAAGACGGCCATTGCCAACACCACCAACGCCCGCTGACCTTCCTTAATCAAAACCAGAACAGCACTATGCAAAACCCAACCAAACGCCGTGAACTGCACCGCCAACTTAACCAAATCATCCTGGCTGCCGCCCCACGCGAAGTCGTTTTCCACAACCAAGACTCGATCTCGTGTTCTCATTCCAATCATCATTTTCCGTTGATTGAGTTTTGCAACGACCTCGCACAATTCAAACGCGTTCAAGACCTCGAAGACACCGAACGCCGCGATGCGGCAACTCTTTACGAGACTTTGCATGATGGACTCGACCGCGCGCTTGACACGCCGGATGGCATCCGCGCGTGGCTGACCGAATTCCAAGATTCAACGTGGAAAGAACCTTTTGCCAGCATGCACAAGATGCTCGCCGAGTGGATATCTTTTCAAAGGAGCGCGGCATGATCAGCAGCGACCGCACACTCGAACTGATAACTGCAGCTGATGCCTTGATTGACTTCGGGCGTGACCTCGAGGCGAACGCGCCAGACCTTTTCCCAGCATACCGCGACGCGGCAGAAACCCTTGCCAACGTCATCATTGCCGCGTTTCAACGAGATTGCGCAGACTCTATCGAAGTAGTGTCCGTCATGCAGAACCTTGCCGACATTTGCACATACACGCCCGCCGAGCAAGGCGTTGCTGATACCGGTTGATGCTTGGGGGACATACAGCCCGCGGCAAGAATTGGAGTCCGGGGCAACCGGACGGGCCGCACGGTCGCGCGGCACCTACTCCCAGAACGCCGGCGCTTTCGTTTAACATATTCCAATTCTTTCCCTATCCTAATTCTGATCTTCAACCCTAACCCCCAGAAGGATGACCATGCCAACCATTGCCGATGAAATTGCCATGACGATCCACCGGCCGCTCACCAATGCCGAGCTCGAGGTCTTGCACGTCGCCGTACTCAAGCACAAGCGCGAGATGAGCACGCGCGCGACCGCCTTCATGTTTGGCGTGACGGTGGCAACTGTCTGCCGGTATGTCAGCACGGGCCGGCTGCGGCGCAGCCGCCATGGCCACATCAGCCGCTGCTCGATCGACGCGCTACTGCTGCAGATGGCGCCGGCCGAGAAGGACGAGCCGAACGAGCAGAACGATTTTCCACAAAAGCGCCGCGGCTGTTTTGTGAAATGCAGCAAACATAACACCCCGGTCACACCAACCCTGTGAAAAAGAATCTACCGATTTTTCCGAAAATGCCCGCCGGCGTTTTTTGCAAAAACAACCTTTTCGGAAATGGGGAAACCCCAGGTCGGGCCCGCAACCAGAGCACCGGCCGCGCCCTCGCCGCCAGAGCGCCGGCCGCGCCCGCGCCTATCGGAACGCCGGCTGACCTGAAGTCATCCGCAGCGTGCTGCAGCCATGCGGTCATCCCCCCGCCACCGCGACCGCCTACGCAAATTGCGCGCCACGCAAAGACTCGCGTGTCACGCAATTTGCTTTTTCATCCCCCGTGATGGCCCCCGACCGCTTGCCCTCTATGGTCTACCCGCCCGCCGGCGCTGCCGGTGCCTGCTGCGCACACGGCGCTCAAAGCGCAATCCCGGACACGGCCTGGAACATAAGTGTAACTATGCGTACAGGCCGTTTTGCGCTGCGCAAATCCGTTGCTGACGGTGTACCACCTTACGCATAATTCCATCTTATGTGTCCCTGTCGCCGCCGTCAGCGTCAGCGGCAAGGCCATGGCCACGCGCTCATCCTTTACAAGGCGATGGAATCACATGCACGCAGCCGGCGCGCCGGTGTCAATCCGCGCGACTTCTTCTGTCACGGGCATTTGCCGAGCAAAGCCTCGCGCCAGAAGAAGACGCTTGCCCCGGCGCCTTAAGCCGTCAGCGTGCATATGAATCCATCAGGTCGCACGCGCGCAGCTCGTGATCCTTGCCGCGAATTTTGATAATTGAGACGGCGTCGACAGCCGGCCGCGCCAAACGCAATCCGCGCCGGTGCGCAGCAGGCACCGGCAGCGCCGGCGACCTTCCGCTACTGCCGCCGCCCGCAAGCGTCTATGTGGACTTCGACGTTCACGGCGGGCAGCCATGCTACCGCGCTATGATGCCAGCCTTCATCATCGTGCTTGCGCACGTCAGCGCGGCGCCGCGATGCGCACTGCTTGACGGCGGGCAGCACCACGGCGCACAAATACCAGCGTCATGCAGCCACGCGCACCAGCGCAATATCCGCGCCCGCAATCGGCTGCGGTCAATGCGCTTCCGGGTGCGCCACTGACGTTGGAATTCGCGCGCCGCGCAGCCAGCTACCCGCCGCCGTCCTCGCCACGCCGCGGAATTGCGGCATTCTCATCCTGCGGACTGATTCCCACGCCGACACACGTGGTAGGGCGGGTCACCACCAGACACCCGGGGTCGGCACGCAAGGCCAGGGGTGCCAGCGCAAGGCAGCACCGCGCCCTGACAGACGCGCTGTATGGGCACCGCCGCACGAATGCCGACAAGCGCCGCTGCGTCGAGATCGCGCTGCGGGAGTTTGCCAACAAGATGAGCAGCAACGCAATCGCCAAAATGTGCGGAGTGCATGATGGATTGGTTGCATCAGTTAGACAGACTCAACTTCCCGAATCGGGAAGTTCAACCCGCCTTGGGCTCGACGGAAAAGAGCGGCCCGCGCGCCGGGCGGCGGCAGTTGCAGAACACACCAACACCCAAAAGCCAAAGTCGAATGGGGTAAGATGTCGAAAATGGCACCAACACCACACGCTCCCCAAAGCAACCCCGCAAGCGCCACTGTCTTGGGTCATAATGACAAAACAAGCTCTGGAAGCCTCGTTTCGCAAACGAGCGAAGGCGAATTTTCCCAAAATGGTGCCGGTTCAGAACTCGGCGCCGGACGCTCACGCCAGGCGTCATTCTGGTGCGTCCTATGCCATGTATTAATAATCGGGGTTATGTGAACTATCGACTTGACCAACCCAGCAAATGGGGTAATATCCCCTCGCGCGCGCGCGAGGCAGACCGAAAGACGATCAGCTGCTAACCGTTAGCACCTCCGTTCACCACGCGCGCGTGTGCGAGGCAGACCGCGAAAAGGTCAGCTTGGACAAAATCCAACCTCGTTCACTTCGCGCGCGTGTGCGAGGCAGACCTCAGGCGAACTCGGTAAATTTACCGAGTTCGATCGTTCACTTCGCGCGCGTGTGCGAGGCAGACCTTGAGGTGGCGTTTTCCGCCACCTGAGGCCTCATCGTTCACTTCGCGCGCGTGTGCGAGGCAGACCAAGGCGGGTTGAGGTGGATGATTCATCCACCTCCGTTCACCGCGCGCGCGTGTGCGAGGCAGACCGTTAAGGTGCCTAAATTAGGCAACTGCTTTGGTCCGTTCACCACGCGCGCGTGTGCGAGGCAGACCGCCGAGGCGGGTTGAACTTTCGTTTTCCGAAAGCCGTTCACCACGTGCGCGTGTGCGAGGCAGACCGTGTAGATCAGCATCGGAAATTCCGAACGTGTGCAAGGCAGCTTTTCTACCAGCATAAAAATACAGCACCACATTTTGTAGTGTAGCGCGATCTTATACTACCGATTGAACACTGCAAGCCAGCCGCTAAACCGGCATAGCCACGCTGACGCCTATCAGCCCCAGCACCCGGCGCCAGTCGCACCAGCACGGTGGCAACCCGGACCAAGGCACCGAACGCCGCGCTGGCCTTGCCAACCTTTCCCCAATCCCGCCTCGCGCCCAGCCAGGCACGCCGGCGCGCGGCCGGCAGCCCGATCGCCACGCCGCCGCAGTGCCGGTACGATTATCCGCCTTTTGGCCAATTTTACCGGCAGTACCCCGGCCATCCCGAGGCGGCGGCGCGCCCGGCGTCGACTACCCCATGCCGACCATCGCCACCGCTGCAGCTATGGACAGGCCCAGCCTGTACCATGTGGTGAGCAATGCACGCGCACCGCAGAAACGTGCCGCCGGTCACAGGCGCAGCGGTCAAGCCATCGCCGCCGCATAGCCCGCGGCGCGCGTTCCCATCCCCAGCCATGCCAGCATACCACCCCGACCAATTCAGACACATTGTACAGGCTGTTGCGAAGGAAAACGAACGGCGAGGATAATCACCCAACCGCTCTTGCACAGCCGCGCTCATTTCGCTATACTTGCCGCATGAACCCCGCAGCATTCATCAACAAATGGCGCAAGGTAGAACTCACCGAGCGTTCCGCAGCGCAGCAGCATTTCCTTGACCTTTGCGCCCTGGTCGAACACCAGCCACCCGCTGAACTCGATCCAGTCGGTGACTCGTTCACGTTCGAACGCGGTGCCGCCAAGCACGGCGGCGGCGACGGCTGGGCCGATGTCTGGAAGCGTGGCTACTTCGCTATCGAGTACAAGGGCAAGCACAAAGACCTTGACGCCGCCTACAGCCAACTACTCAAGTACCGCGAAGACCTTGAGAATCCGCCGCTGCTGGTCACGTGCGACATGGACCGCATCATCATCCGCACCAATTTCACCGCCACGCCCACGCGCAAGATCGAGATAGAGCTTGACGCCCTCGGTAAGCCCGAGAACATCGAGGCGCTGCGCGCCATGTTCCATGAGCCGCAGAAACTCAAGCCGGGCGTCACAAGCACGGCAATCACCACCAAGGCCGCCTCTCACATTGCTGACCTTGCCCAAACATTGCGCGGCCGCGACCTTGATCCGCACCAAGTCGCCCTGTTCCTTGACCGCATCGTGTTCTGCCTTTTTGCCGAAGACATTGACCTGCTGCCCAAAGGCCTATTCAGCGACATCGTGGCAAAGACGCGCGCCGAGCCGGAACGCTTTGCCAAACTCATTGCCCAATTGTTCGATGCAATGGCCCACGGCGGCGACTTCGGCGCGGCCGTCATCCGCCATTTCAATGGCAACCTATTCACCGACACGTCGGTGCTCGGCCTTGCCCGGGACGACCTTGACCACATCCATGAGGTAGCCTCCCTTGACTGGAGCGCCATTGACCCCTCCATTTTCGGCACGCTCTTTGTACGCGGCATGGATCCGGCCAAGCGTTCGCAACTTGGTGCCGAGTATACATCGCGCACGGACATTGAAACTATTGTCGAGCCAGTCGTATTCCAACCCTTGCGCCGCGAGTGGGCGGCGCTGCAGGCGACCATAGGCAGCCTGCTCAGCACCGGCGAGAAGAAGACCGCCGCCGCCCGGTCTGGCCACACAGCGAAGCCCCTGTCGCCCGCAAAGCTCAAGAAAGCCACCGCCGAGGCCGACGCCATCTTGCATCAATTCCTGCTCAAACTTGCCGGCGTCAAAGTGCTCGACCCCGCGTGTGGTTCCGGCAACTTTCTCTATGTCACCCTGCAGAAGCTCAAAGACCTTGAAAAGGAGGTCATTCTGTTTGCCATGGACAACGACCTCGGCGGCTACTTGCCGCAGGTCGGGCCGTGGCAACTCCACGGCATTGAAATTGACCCCTACGCCTTCGACCTTGCGCAGATGACCGTGTGGATTGGCTACCTGCAATGGACCAAAGCCAACGGCTTCGGCATCACGCAAGAGCCGATTTTGCGGCCGATGGAAGGTAATTTTAAGTGCATGGATGCCATTCTCGATCTCAGCGATCCAGCCAATCCGCGCGAGCCAGAATGGCCGGATGTGGATTGCATTGTCGGCAACCCGCCGTTCTTGGGCGGCAAGCTTTTGCGTTCGCAGCTTGGTGACGAATATGTTAACAAGCTGTTTACGCAATGGTCTGATCGCGTGCCGCGCGAAGCCGACCTGTGCTGTTACTGGTTCGAGAAGGCGCGCCAACATATCACAGCCGGCAGGTGCCCGCGCACTGGTTTGCTTGCCACCCAAGGCATCCGTGGTGGCGCAAACCGAGAAGTGCTCAAGCGCATAAAAGAAACAGGGGACATCTTCTTTGCGGAATCCGACCGGCCCTGGATTCTTGACGGCGCAAACGTGCATGTCTCGATGG
>Ga0268284_1001770_pt1 | contig 10394 bp, 12 predicted proteins | sample saktaG_14_FD_190137 | JGI IMG/M metagenome (GOLD analysis project Ga0268284, IMG submission 190137) | Saline water microbial communities from Sakinaw Lake, British Columbia, Canada - sak_2013_06_06_40m | ecosystem: Environmental > Aquatic > Non-marine Saline and Alkaline > Saline ... | reverse complement strand
ATAAAAGCGCTATTGTGGAAACTAATAGAGCTCTGAAAAGTGTGAGTAGCAATGGATAAAAATAATGATAAAAACATTTTAAGTACATTAGATTATGCTGAAAAAGGTAAAAAGGGATTTAAGGAAAATAATCCTGGTAGGCCTAACGGCTCAAAGAATAAATTCTGTATATCAATGTTAGAAGAAGCCATTGAGTTAGAAGAAAAACTTGCCATAGAAGAAGGCGGTGTTGGAGTATTCCAAAGATTTGCCAGAATGGCCTATAAAGAACCAAGTGTAATGATTGCCTTAATGAAAAAGTTTGTACCTGATAAATCATATACAGAAATTGAAGGTAACTTAAATCAAAGCCTTGACCTATCAGGACTTACCATAGAAGAAATTAAAGCTTTAGCATATGACAGTAAAATTAAAAATAAATCCTCAAATAAAAAAGCAAATACAAAGACAGGCAAGAATTGAGCTTGCAAGGCGCAGCTTCTGGGAGTTCTGTAAACTCATGGCTCCAGACTACTATATTGATAAACATGAGCACTTAGTAAAACTTTGTCAGACCCTGGATGACTTCTATAATGGCAAACTTCTAAATGGAGATAAGCCTTATAAGAAGCTGATGATTAATATTCCGCCAAGAATGGGGAAAACGAGAACCTTGGTTAATTTCTGCGAATGGATACTCGGCAAGAATAACAGTGAGCGGATTATAGCCTGTTCATACAACGATGATGTAGCATCTGATTTTAGCCGGTATACAAGGGACGGAATAGATAGTCAACGTAATTTTGATGAGGATATAATTTATTCTGATATATTTCCTCAAACTAAAATAGAACATGGTAATGCCTCGTTTCAGAAGTGGGCGCTTGAAGGACAGTTTTTTAATTATATTGGCGCCGGTGTCGGGTCCGGAATTACCGGACGTGGCGGCACTTGCTTACCTGTAGGAACTAAGATAAAAACAGAAATAGGCGATATTAATATTGAAAAGTTAATAAAGCTTAAAACATTACCTCTTGTCTTGTCATATGACCATAAAAGCGATAAACTGGTATATAGAAAAATAAAAGCCAGTAAGGAGAAATGGTCAAATGAATTTACAAGAATTAAAACAACCAGAGGAAAAACACTTACAACAACAAGAGAGCATCTTATTTTCTGTGAACAAGGATACAGGCAGGCGGATTTTCTTAGACAAGGAAACAGGATTAAGACCTGTGAAGTCAAGAAGCAACAAAATCTGTTTAATTTGTGGAAAGACAAAAGGCAGGGGCGGTCTGATGTGTCGGGACTGCTATCAGACAGTAAGAAAAAATACGATAAAATTAATTTGTTCTTATTGTGGCAAAGACTTCGAACGTCAAAATTATTTGCAGGAGAAAGCTTTAGAAAGAGGTTGCGTAGATACTTATTGCTCCGCAAAATGCAGTCAGAATCATCACGCAATAAAGAACAGAAAAAAGTGTGTAAATTGTGGCAAGCCATTACCAAGGCCCCACATGAATGCAAAATATTGTTCAAAGGATTGCAGAAGAGCAAACAGAGTCCGCAAATTAAAACCAAAAAATTGTATGATTTGTGGAAAAGAATTTCAACCTATTTCAAAATACACAATGTTTTGCAGCAGAGATTGTGCAAACAAAAGACATTCAAGAAAAATGAGGGACAAAGGGAATTCAAATTATCGACATGGAGAACTTTGTACAATTTTATTCAACAAAATACGCTCTTTAATAAAAAAAAGAGATGGCAGTCATTGTATGATTTGTGGAATAGAAAGCAGTTTGCTTGTTCATCATATAGACGAAAACAAGAAGAACAATGTATCGGAAAATCTTATAACTCTTTGCAATGGTTGTCATATAATATATCACAAGTCGAAGAAGAATCCATTTCCGCAGTTGAAAATATTAGCGGAAAATCAATCAAAGTCTATGACATCGAAATTGAAGAAACAAATAACTTCTTTGCAAATGGAATACTCGTCCATAATTGTCTGATAGTTGATGATATTTTAAAAGGCGCTGAAGAAGCCTTAAATGAAAATCACCTTGATAAGCTCTGGACATGGTATACTTCAACTTTCCTGTCAAGAACATCAGGACAGGCAGGCGAGGCTTTAGAAATCATCAACATGACGCGCTGGTCTAAAAAAGACTTATGCGGCCGTATCCTGGAAGGTGAATATAAAGATGATTGGTATGTCTTAAGCATGGAAGCCTACAACGAGGCAACAGGCAAGATGTTATGTGATGACTTTCTGTCTCATGAGCGTTATTTGAATCTACGGTCTCAAATGGTTGATATGATATTTGAGGCAAACTATCATCAGAAACCTATAGACCTGCAGGGGATTTTATATAAACAATTAAAGACTTACGATAAGCTGCCTGTAACAATTAAGAGAGTACTCAACTACACTGATACAGCAGACACCGGCAAGGATTGGTTATGCTCGATAGTATTCGGTGAGTATAACGGTGAGGCTTATATTTTAGACGTACTCTACACGCAGGAAGGTATGGAGATAACCGAGCCTGCAACAGCAAAGTTTTTATACGATAACAAGGTAAACTTGGCGCAGATTGAATCCAATAACGGCGGCAGAGGTTTTGCAAGAGCGCTGCAAAGATTGCTCTGGGAAAAACATCAATCAAAACAGACCGTTATTAAATGGTTCACGCAGACTAAAAATAAGGAAGCAAGGATATTCTCGGCATCCGCATTTGTACAGGAACATATATATTTTCCGCTTAATTGGAAGGACAGATGGCCGGAGTTCTACAGAGACTTGACGTCTTACCAGAAGGAAGGCAAGAATAAGTTTGATGATTCAGCAGACACAATTTCAGGAATAGCGGAAATGATTAGCAAAATAAAGAGTTTTGAATTTGTATAAATAAATAACCTACTAAGGATACAACATGACTTTAAATAATTTTACAGTATCGGATATAGAAGATTACGGGTTATCAGAAGAGCCCGGGTTTAAGGGGCTGATAGTTAGAGACCTCATAGACCAGCATTACACGCTGGATATGATAAACGGTGAGAATTATTACAATAATGACAATGATATAAAATCAAGAAAATTATACTACTGGGAAGACGGCGCACAGGTTGAAGATGAGGATAAGATAAACAATAAACTATCTCATAACTGGCATAAGATTCTAGTTGACCAGAAGTCCGCTTACCTTGCAGGAAATCCGATATCGTTTCTGGCCGCAAGCGATAATGCGCTAGATAAACAATTTGCCGATATTATAAACAACACTTTAGAAGATGACTTTGACGATGAAGCAGCAGAGCTTGTAAAGGAAGCCTCAAATAAAGGCTTGGCATGGCTGCAGGTTTATATCGATAAGGTTGACAAGGGAATAGGTAAGTTTAGATATACCAAGATACCCTCCGAAGAGATTATAGGTATATGGGAAACTGTAAGCCAAAAGGAATTAGTTGAAGTCATACGGTACTACACAATGACAGCTTACGATAAGGATTTTATAAAGGCTGAATGGTGGACACAAACCGATGTTACATATTTTATAGAGATTGACGGCGGCGAGTTTATACTTGACCCTGACTATGAGATTAATCCGGCACCGCATTATTATAAAAATGGCAAGGGGCTTGGCTGGGATAAAGTACCGTTTGTATGTTTTAAGAATAACGAAGAGTGCAACAATGACCTGAAATATTATAAAGAACTCATAGACATATACGATTTAATTAACTCCGATATTGCCAATGATTTTGCAGAGCTTCAAAAGTTAGTAATGATAATCAAGGGTTATGATGGCTCTGACAATAAAGAGCTGATGGAGAACCTAAGATACCATAAACTGATTAAAGTGTCAGAGGGTGGCGGAATTGATACCCTGGCGCAGGATATTCCGATAGCTGCATTTAATGAGTTCGCCAATAGACTTGAAGAAAATATATTCTTATTCGGGCAGGGTGTAAATGTTAAGAATAAAGATTTTGGCAACGCTTCTGGAGTAGCTTTGAAGTTTATGTACGGACTGCTTGATTTAAAAAGCGGGATAGTAGAGCGTAAGTTTAGAAGGGGGCTTAGGGACGTCATTGAATTTGTAGCCTTATATGAGCAGATTGCAAGAAATAAAGTATATGATCCGACGCAGATTAATATTGTATTCAACAAGTCAATGTTAATCAACGAGGCTGAAATGGTAGAGATGGCCTCTAATAGTCTGGGTATAATTTCAAAAAGAACCATTATCAGTAATCATCCATGGACTGAAAATCCACAGGAAGAAGAAGACCGCATGAGTCAAGAACAGCCGGTAATAGATTTAGGTATAGGTACTGAATAACACTTGACATATTGACATCATTATATAATAATAGACTTAATATAATTAATTATAAAGGAGTCTAATGCGAGAGATTAAATTTAGAGCAAAAGCTATAGAGGATTTTGATACTCAAATTGAAGGAATTGAAAAGGGTGATTGGGTATATGGCTACTATTATTTTGATAGAGATAATGAGTGCGGAATTATTATTACTGCCTTACAACAGGAAAGTGGCGGTGTCGGTAGCGGAATAATGCAATGTCATGTAAAAGTTGATTATAAAACCGTCGGTCAATTTACAGGCTTACTTGATAAGAATAAAAAAGAGATTTATGGGGAAGATATTTTACGCAATAACTATCCAGAGTCCGAAGATGCAGTAGTCGTTTTTAATGAAGGTGGTTATAACATTGAGGATAGTGAGGGCATAGAAGAAACTATTGATTTGGTTTATGAAGTTTCAGAAGTTATCGGCAACATCTATGATAATCCTGAACTTAACGAGGTGGCAAAATGAAGTACTGTCCGAATTGTAAGCAAAATGTGAGACCTGTTAAAAGCGGTTTCAGCTGGGGTGTATTTTTACTATGCTTTGGGGTATTTTATTTGCCTTACACTTGGTTTATAAAGCCAAGAAGATATTGCCCGATATGCGGGTCAAGAGTGCAGAGATATCAAGGGGTGGTTAAATAATGGATTATTTGATATCAAAAGAAGATAGGGAGTTATTAAGAGATATTATTATGCAATCCGATTTAGATGATGAAGATAAATTAATTGCAGAAGAAATATTTGAAGATATAAAAAAACATTCAGTAAAACTATTTGCAGAGGGTGAAATTGAATTTGAAAATGCTTATAACGGATTGCTTTTAAAAAATGGTAATTACTCTATATGGCATAGATATGTTATTGCTGATTGTCAAAAGCAAGATAAGGGTTTTAATACTAAACTTTATGCCGAGGTGTCAATATGAAAATCTTAACCTTGCGCCTCCCTATGGAACTCTATAACAAAATATGGCAAATACATTCAGATAGCAGAAATAGTGTAAATGGTATAATTGTTGAGTTGGTGGAAAAGGGGTTGGAGAAGTAAAATGAAATTTGATACTTATCTAAATATGTTTAGAAGTGGGATAGCGATAAACATAATAAAAGGAATGATGGAATATCAAAAAGTTATAGCCAAAATTAGGTATATAACTGGCAATAGCGAAGAAGATATTTTAAAAAAAATAGCTGATATCAATAAAGGAGAATCCAATATTGAAACCGCAAATATGTTATATAAAATGTCATCAATGGGGAAATGTAATAATATAAATTAAAAATTAATTAATTTGGCACTCGAAAGGTACTTTTTAATTGGAAAATAACAATGAGTGATATTGACAAAGCAGTTGCAAAACTTACTAAAGATGTTGAGGCCGAAGTTGTAGCAAATTACAAACTTGCCTTAAAGGATATACGAACCAGGGTTGCTCTGCTCAATGAGAAATACGCTGTTGAAGGTGTTTTAACTTACGCTGAAATGGCAAAGTATAACCGATATGATGAGCTTATTAAGTCTATTGAGAAGAACCTAAAAGACATCACCGGCAAGAATGCTAAGCTAATCCAGGGGTTGGCAAGCGAAGTATATCAGGAGAGTTATTACAGGACTGCATATTTTTTTGAATCAGGCTTACAGGCTAAATTAGGATACGGCTTGATAAATCCTGATGTAATTAAAGCAGCTGTGCAGAATCCTATATCAGGCTTGACGCTAAACGAGACGCTTGCTAAAAATAGAGTAAATATAATTTTAAAGATAAGACAGGAAATTACACAGGGTTTAATTAAAGGCGAGTCTTATTCTAAAATGGCCAAGAGATTTAAGGGTGCTTTAGAGGGCGATGCTTATAAGGCTTTAGTGGTAGCAAGAACAGAGGCGCACCGTTGTCAGAGTCAGGGAACGTTAGAATCAGGTTATCATGCAGCAGAAAAGGGTGTTGAGATGTGGAAAGTCTGGGAGGCTACTTTAGACGGTAGGACAAGAGACAGCCATCAATCATTAGACCAGATTAAGGTTGAAGTCGATGAGGATTTTACATCACCATTAACAGGGGCAACAGGTCCGGGCCCGGGAATGATGGGGGACGCTGCTGAGGACTGTAACTGCCGTTGCACAACACGCTTTGAGCTTAAAGGATATCAACCTGAGAAACGATATGCACGGGATGTAGAAGGCCAGCGTGGCAAGATTATAGATTATACAAATTATGAGGACTGGCAAGCAGCTAAAGGTTTGAAAATACAAAAAGTATAGAAAGGTAAATCATGGAATTTATAGGATGGGGTTCTCCAGTCGGTATATCAATATTTTTAATAGGCTTTGCAGTGTTCCTATATCTAATAAGCCACTGTAAGGGTAAGGATAAAAAATAATACATTAATGATATGAAATCCATAATCTTACACATAGACAGTATTATCAAATATAAATTATATAAATTAATTAAAGTAATCCTAAATTACCTATGTACCGTATTATTAAAATATTTACGCCATAAATCATGCAATGCTTCAATGAGATATTTATTGCATCAACATTTTATAAGCAGCGATTATTATTAATATTATTCTATTCAATTTTATAGTTTTACAATAGCTCTTTTTAAAGGCCAGAGCATAAAGAAGCGTAAACTAACAGCTGGTACTACCAGCATAAAAAAGTATATTAGGAGGTTACAAATGGAATGGCTTAAGGAAATATTAACTATTGCAGACTTAAGTATTGAGGACAGGCAAGACCAGATACAAAAAGAATTGCCTAAGTATTTTATTCCGAAGGAAAAATTTAACACAGTAAATGAGGAAGTGAAAGCTCTGAAAGTTCAACTTGATGAACGGGACGGGCAGCTTGATACATTAAAAAAACAGGTAAAGGATAATTCGGAGCTAACTGCTAAAATAGAAGAACTGCAAGGAGAGAATAAGAAAGTCAAAGATGACGCAGAAATCAAGACAATAAAACAGAAATTTGACTTTGCCCTGGAGTTGAAATTAAGAGACTTCAAGGTTAAGAATGTAAAGGCGGTTAAAGCCTTGCTTGCAGTAGATAAATTAAAATTAAATGATGATGAGACTTTCACTGGACTGGAGGAGCAGGTCAACAAATTGAAGGAAACAGACGATTACCTATTTGGAGATACTACAGTTTCAGGTACTGGGCCACCAGAGGAGGGCAAGCCTGATTATAAAGGTAAGAATCCATGGTCGAAGGAAACACTGAATCTGTCCGAGCAGGGTAAAATCTTAAAGGAAAATCCAGAGTTGGCAAAGGTCTTAAAATCACAAGCAAAATAATATAATAATTGGAAAATTAATTAGAGATAAAAAATGAGTAAAATAAAAGTCATAAAAAACGAAAAAGATTATGAAGAAGCTCTTCAATTAGTTGAGAGGTTAATGATTCATGATCCTGATCCTGATTCTGAAGAAGGCGAAAAGCTTAATCTTCTTAGCACTCTAATTAAAGACTATGAATCAAAAATATTGCCAGAGGAGCTTCCTAGTCCAATAGATGCAATTAGATTTAGAATGGAACAAACTGGTCTCAAACCGATTGATCTAACACCTTATATTGGAAGTCGAAGTAGAGTATCAGAAATTCTTTCAGGCAAACGTCAACTAACTCTTAATATGGTGAGAGCATTATCTGAAGGTTTAGGGATTCCTGCGGAAGTTCTGATACAGAAGTATGAAAATCCAGAGTTGGCAAAGGTCTTAAAATCACAAGCAAAATAATAAAATAATTTGAAAGGAAATAAAAAATGCCTAGTTTAAAAGTAACAGACATTATCGTACCGGAAATTTTTAATCCGTATGTAGTAGAGAGAACAGCGGAACTCTCAAATTTAGTAACATCAGGCATAATCAAACCTGACGCAAATTTAAACAAACTGGCAACAGCAGGCGGCAAGTTAATCAATATGCCGTTCTTTACTGACCTGTCTGGCGCTGATGAAGTGCTTGATGACACAAATCCGTTAAGCGTAAATGCTATCGGGTCGGGTCAGGACATTGCAGCTCTATTTATGAGAGGCAAGGCATGGGGCGTAAATGACTTGGCTAAGGCTTTGGCAGGCGCTGATCCAATGAGAGTTATAGGAGACATGGTAGCCGCTTACTGGGCAAGAATGCAGCAGGCTTTACTTCTGTCAATTCTTAAAGGTGTATTTGCAGATAATGTTGACCAGGATAATTCAGACCATGTACTTGATATCTCCGGTGATGGAGCAGGCAAGAGTCATATAACCGGCGGCACTGTAATAACTGCTGCTGCTTTAATGGGTGACGCAATGCTGGGGCTTACCGCTATGATGATACACTCTGCTATATATGCAGAACTGCAAAGACAGAATCTGATTGACTTTACTCCTACCAATGTACAGAATATCGGCTTTGGTACATACTTAAATAAAACCATCATCCTTGATGACGGATGTCCTGAAGATGCAGGAGATTATACTACTTATCTATTCGGGGCCGGCGCAATAGGATACGGCGATGGGGCTGCACCTGTACCAACTGAAACTGACAGGGATAGCTTGCAGGGTGATGATATTCTGATCAACAGACGTCACTTTGTACTGCATCCAAGAGGTATAGCTTTCCAGAATGATAGCATCGATGGAGAAAGTCCTACCAATGCAGAAGTTGAAGTATTAACCGAATGGGATAGAGTGTATGAGTCTAAGAATATTAGACTGGTAGCGCTGGTCTCAAAGGCTGTTGAAGAAACAGAATAAATTAAAGTAAGTAAAATAATATAAACTGCCATCATGGATTTTAATTAACCTGTGGTGGCAGAATCTAAAGGTCACATAAGAAAGGAAATATCATGGGTGAAATATTTAGAAAAAAACCGTTGCGTAGAACGATGAAAACAGTCTACGAGGATATTAATAAGACTATTGATGACCTCGAACTTGGGGTAGTTGGTACTGTGGCAGATGGCTCAATAACCAATGCAAAATTGGCTACTGCTGTTAAAGTGGGTGCTTTGAGTTCACTTACTACAGAAGAAAAAGCCTCAGTAGTAGGTGCTATTAACGAAGTTGATAGCAATGCCAATACAGCACAAAGTACAGCCAATGGAAAATATACAAAACCAGCAGAAGGTATTCCGGCTTCCGATACTACTACAGGGGTGCAGACAAGCCTCGGGAAAGCTGATAGTGCATATCAATTACCAGTAGATAAAATACCCTCAACTGATATGGCTACTGCGGTTGGTACAAGTCTTGGTCTTGCTGATAGTGCTTACCAAAAGCCTGCTCTCGGAATACCAAAATCTGATCTGGTAGCAGCGGTTCAAACTACTCTTGGTCTTGCAGATACTGCATTACAGGATATCGTACTTAACGAAGCTACACCTGTCAATGCTGTTGCTGCAAATAAAAAATTAGGTATAACTGGCACAGCAGATGATGGCGAAACTGTAACAATAGGGGATGAAGTATATGAACTCGATGCCGATGCCTCTGTTATAGAAGGCAATATTACTGTTGATATCTCTGCCGGCACAAAAACACAGGCAACTGCAAAGCTAACATTATCAAGTGATGTTGGTGAAGGTGAAACATTTGATATAGGTGATGAAACCTACGAAGCGGATTATGATGGCGAAGTTACTGAAGGAAATATCCTACTGGACTTATCGGGAGCAGCTGGCGCTGATGTTGCAGTAGGTGTTTTTACTCTGACGGATAGTGTCTCCGATGGTGAAACTGTAACTATTGATACTACGATTTTTGAGTTTGACACAAATAATACGATAACTGCGGGCAATATAAAAGTCAATGTAGCAGGTAATGTCGATAAGCAATCCGCATGTGTCGCTCTTGCAGCTGCTATTGAAACAGAGATGAACGGATTATTTGACGCTGTTGCTTCATTAATTGTAGCTGATTGGGCAGTTACGGTAACTGCCAGAATCAAAGGTACTCAAATGAATGTAGCCAGTACAGATACTTGTGCTAATGGTTCATGGGCTTCTGGTACATTACTTGGTGGCGCAGATGCTACCGC
>Ga0268284_1001769_pt1 | contig 10404 bp, 11 predicted proteins | sample saktaG_14_FD_190137 | JGI IMG/M metagenome (GOLD analysis project Ga0268284, IMG submission 190137) | Saline water microbial communities from Sakinaw Lake, British Columbia, Canada - sak_2013_06_06_40m | ecosystem: Environmental > Aquatic > Non-marine Saline and Alkaline > Saline ... | reverse complement strand
GCTGGCGTTTATTCCCTTCCAGTTGATGGGCATGACCGCCAACATCATGTCGCTGGGCGGCATTGCCATCGCCATCGGCGCCATGGTGGATGCGGCCATCGTGGTGGTCGAGCAGACCCATAAAAAGCTGGAGGAATGGGAGCGAAACGGCCGCCGCGAAGATTACCGGGCCGTGGTTGTCAGTGCCGTCAAACAGGTTGCCGGCCCCAGTTTCTTCGCCATGCTGGTGATTGCCGTCTCTTTTCTGCCGGTGTTGACGCTTGAGGCCCAGGAAGGCCGGCTCTTCAAACCCCTGGCTTACACCAAGACCCTTTCCATGTTTATCGCCGCCCTGCTTGCGATCACCCTGGATCCGGCGCTGCGGCTGTTTTTCACCCGGCTTCAGAACTTTGACTTCCGGCCCCGCTGGCTCTGCCGGACCACAAACGCCGTGCTCGTGGGAACCATCCATTCCGAAGACAAGCATCCGATCAGCCGCGTGCTGATTCGTCTCTACCAGCCCGTTGCCGAGTGGACCCTGCGCTGGAAATGGGCCGTGATCGCATCGGCCCTTGTCCTGGTGATCGTAACCATTCCGGTCTTTCAGAAGCTGGGCTCGGAGTTCATGCCCCCGCTGGATGAAGGCTCCATTCTCTACATGCCGTCAACCCTGCCGGGCATTTCCATCACCGAAGCCCAGAAACTGCTTCAGGCCACGGACCGGATTATCAAGTCGTTTCCGGAAGTGGACAAGGTTCTGGGAAAAGCCGGCCGCGCCGAGACCTCCACGGACCCGGCCCCGCTGTCCATGCTGGAGACCGTGATCATTTTGCATCCAAAGGCGCAATGGCGGCGGGTGGATACCTGGTATTCCGCCTGGGCGCCGGAATGGGTCAAGTTCGTATTGCGCCGCTTTGTCTCCGATCGCATCTCTCAGGAGCAGCTGATCACTCTCATGAACGACGCGCTGAGGCTTCCCGGACTTGCCAGCGGCTGGACCATGCCGATCAAGGGACGGATCGACATGCTCACCACCGGCATCCGGACACCGGTCGGGCTGAAGATCTCGGGAGATAATCTTGAGACCATCGAAGCCATCGGCTCCCGAATCGAAGCCCTTCTGCCATCGGTCAAGGGAACCCGCAGCGTTTTTGCCGAACGCACGGGCAGCGGTTATTTTCTGGATTTCAAGTGGAACCGGGAACAACTGGCCTTATCCGGCCTGAACATGGAAGAGGCCCAGGCGGCGGTTCAGAACGCGATCGGCGGAGAAACCGTGACCACGACCGTGGAAGGACGGGAGCGCTATCCGGTCAACGTGCGCTATATGCGCGATTTCCGGAGCGATCTTCAGGCCCTCGGCCGGGTTCTGGTATCCGCCCCGGGCGGGCAGAGACAGATCCCCATCGGGCAGCTGGCCGATATCCAGGTCACCACCGGGCCATCCATGATCCGCAATGAAGACGGCCTGCTGACCGGCTATGTTTATGTGGACATGGCCGGACGGGATCCGAGCAGCTACATCGAAGAAGCCGGCGGCCTGATCCGGGATAAGGTGGCGCTGCCGCCGGGCTATGCCGTTTCCTGGAGCGGTCAGTACGAAGCCATGCAGCGCGTGAAGGAGCGGCTGGTGGTGGTTCTGCCGCTGACCCTTTTTCTGATTTTTCTGCTGCTTTATCTGAACACCCGGTCCGCAGTCAAGACGTGCATGGTGCTGCTGGCGGTTCCGTTCTCCGCCATCGGTGCGGTGTGGTTGCTTTATCTGCTGGATTATAATATGAGCATCGGAGTCTGGGTGGGATTGATCGCGCTTCTGGGAGTGGATGCGGAAACCGGCGTCTTCATGCTCCTGTACCTGGATATTGCATACGAACAGGCCATAAAGGAAGGCCGGATGCGCAGTCTGGCAGATCTCAGAAGCGCCATTCTGGAGGGGGCGGTCAAGCGGATTCGTCCCAAATTCATGACCACGGCCACGATGTTCCTGGGACTGGCGCCCATCATGTGGTCCATGGGAACGGGAGCCGATGTCATGAAGCGCATCGCAGCTCCCATGATCGGCGGGGTTTTTACCTCTTTTTTGCTGGAGCTTCTGGTGTATCCCGCGATTTATGAAATCTGGAAATGGCATTTCGAGGTCAAAAAGCAGCCGGTTCGCATTGATGATGCTTCGCCCGCTTTGATCTTGGGACGGTCACAGGGAAGGGATTGATGCCTGGAAGAAAATCAGATCTCTTTTTTGGTTGCCTGCTGGCGGGGATGCTTCTGGCCGGCCTCATGTTCATTGATGCCGGGGTCCGGGAGCATCTTGACATGCCGCTGCTGAACCAGCGCGCAGAGATTGTACGGGTGCTGGGGCTGACCGATCTGTGCCTGTTCACCGAGGCCCGTTATACCCGCCATCCCAGCATGGCCGACCTGGGCACGCCTTTTCAGGACCATCCCGTGTCCCTGGAGCATTTCCCCTCCGGCGCCATTGTGCCGGTGCCCCCTCATCTGAAACAACGGACGCGGAACGAGAGACAATGAGCGCCATTGAAAAACAGCGGCATATTATCGACTTTATGCTCTCCTGCCTCTGGCGGAGAAAAGGAAAGAACCTCTCCCTGGTTGTGGTTTACACCTTCGTGATCTTCCTCCTGGCCTCGGTCATGTTCTTTGCGCATGCAATCAAAAAAGAAGCCGGCCTGATCCTTCGGGATGCCCCCGAAATCATGGTCCAGCGGCTGGTGGCGGGCAGACAGACTTTTATTCCGGAAAGCTATATCGATGCCATCAGGAAGATCAGGGGCGTGCAATCGGTTACGCCGCGCCTGTGGGGGTATTACTACGACGGCCAAAGCGGCGCCAATTACACCCTGATGGTGAATGCGGATTTAAAAGACCGGCCGGGAGAGATTCTGATCGGCAAGGGAGTGACGCTGAGGAGGGCGACGGCAGAGGATAAGATCATCACAAAAAAGAACGACAGCATTCCCTTCAAAACCTACGATGGATCCTACCTGATGTTGAAGGTAAAGGGAATCCTGCCGGCTGCATCGGAGCTGGTCACATCGGATCTGGTCCTGGTTTCGGAAGCCGACTTCGGAAAGATCTTTTCCATTTCCAGGGATCAGGCCACGGATCTGGTGCTTCAGGTCAGAAACGAGAAGGAATTATCCACCATCGCAGCCAAGATCGCGCAACTTTATCCGGATACCCGGCCGATCCTGAGAAATGAGATTCTGCGGACCTACGATGCGGTTTTCGACTGGCGCGCGGGGGTGATTATCGTGATCCTGTCAGGCGCCTTTTTTGCCTTTATCATCCTGGCATGGGACAAGGCAACGGGGCTCAGCGCGGAGGAAAAAAGGGAAATCGGCGTCCTGAAGGCGATCGGGTGGGAAACCTCGGATATTCTGCTGATGAAATTCTGGGAAGGGGCGGCCGTATCCCTTTCGGCGTTTCTGATGGGAATCCTGTCCGCTTATCTGCATATTTTCTTTACCGCATCCGCCTTGTTTGCCCCCGTGCTGAAAGGCTGGTCGGTCCTGTATCCCGATTTCAGGCTGACGCCGTTTATCAGCCCTTACGAGATCGCCATCCTGTTCTTCCTGACCGTCATTCCCTACACCGTGGCAACCATTGTGCCGTCCTGGAGATCGGCAACGATCGATCCGGATTCGGTCATGAGGACATAGTCAATTGATCCGGCTCCAGAATATCCACAAGGTCTTTAACGCGGGCAAGCCCAACGAATTCACGGCCATCCGGGACGTGACCCTTGCCATTGATTCCCGGAAGGCCACCGTTTTCAAAGGGCCGAGCGGGTCGGGGAAAACCACGCTTTTAAGCATATTGGGATGCATGGCCAGGCCCACATCGGGCAGAATCACGCTGAAGGAACGGGAAATCACCAGCCTTCCGGAGCGGTTTCTGACGGATATCCGGCGAAAGACCTTCGGCTTCATGTTTCAGCAGTTTCATCTCATCAAAGGCATTTCGGCCCTTGAGAATGTGATGATTCCGGCCTATCCGGACGGTGAAAAGCATGCCGCTTTGAAGAAAAGGGCCATCGGGCTGCTCGATCTGCTGAATCTGTCGCATAAGGCTTCCGCAAAAGTGGAGTGGCTTTCGGGCGGAGAGGCCCAGAGGATCGCCATTGCCAGAGCCCTGATCAATGATCCGGCCATCATCATCGCCGATGAGCCGACCGCGCACCTGGATACCTCTCTCTCAAGGGAATTCATGGAAATCATGCGGCGACTGAAAGAACAGGGAAAAACCCTTCTGATCGCCAGCCATGATCCCATTGTATATGAATCGGATGTCATCGACCGGATCATCGGCATGCGGGATGGGGAAATCGTCTCCTCAGGGGATCATCCATGACGTTTCATCCCGGCATTCTGGCCCTGCTTCTGGGGTCGGTTCTGACGACATCCATGCTGTGCTGCTGTGCATACGAAGGCGCGCGGATCATCCGCAACTGGGACATCCGCAGCGGAAGCGAACTGCAGCTGGAGCTGGAGCGGCGAACCTATCTCATCTCCATGGTGATGAGCTATGCACTGGGATTTCAGCTTCTTTCGCTGTTTCTGTTTATCTATACGGCCGATTCGCTGAGCGCTCTGTTTGTCGGCGCCATGTGCGCGGCCGGAAGCCTCCATGTCAATGGATTCGGCTACCCCGCCCTCATCTTGAAAATCACCGGTTTTCTGCTTGCCGGCGTGTGGCTGATCGTGAACTTCACCGACAACAAAGCCAGTGACTACCCCCTGATCAAGATCAAATACATACTTCTGATTTTCATTGCCCCCTTTCTGGTTGCCGAAACGCTTGTCCAGGGGGCTTATCTGCTCGGCCTCAAGCCGGATATCATCACGTCCTGCTGCGGAACGATTTTTACCACGGACGCCAATACGGTGATGTCCGGGCTCATCGGGCTTCCCCGCGCCCTGTCTCAGGCGGCATTTTACTGCAGCACGGCAATCACCCTTTTGCTGGGGCTGGTTTTCTATCTGAAAGGCAAAGGCGGCTATTTTTTTTCAATCTCGACGCTGATAAGCTTTCTGATTGCCATTGTCGCGCTCATTTCGTTTATCAGCGTGTATTTCTATGAACTGCCCACGCACCACTGCCCCTTCTGCATCCTGCACCCGGAGTACGGATATGTGGGATATCTGCTTTACATGACGCTTCTGGCGGGTGCGGTATCCGGATTGGGCCTCGGCGCTGTCATGCCTTTTCACGGAATCGGAAGCCTTGCCGAAGTGCTGCCCCGCATTCAAAGAAGACTTGCCCTGATATCGATCCTGTCCTATGCCGCTTTCATGCTGATATCCGGGTACGGCATTCTGTTTTCGCACCTGAGCCTGTCGGCGTATTAGTACAAGCCTGCAAGATATTTCATGCCCTGACATACCTTGACGCCGCTGTCCATTCGCTCACGCTTCAAATGCAGCACCAGTTGCATGGCCGGGATATCATACCGTCTGCTGAAATTAATCAACGCCCTGGCCGGGATCGCCTCGGATCGTTTGGCTTCAATCAGCAATTCAAGGGTGTTGTCCTGCGCCAGGCAGAAATCAATCTCAGCGCCGTCCTTTGTCCTGATATAGTGAAGAGAGGCCGGTTTGCCCTCAAGGTCAACCCGTGCGTAAACATGTTTCAGAAGGCACAGTGCAACCATGTTTTCAAAAATTGCCCCTTCGTCACCTTTCACCATCCCCGTGTCATAAAAATAAATTTTGGGTGTTTTTAAAACAGACCGGGCGATATTCCTGGAATAAGGGGTTACTTTGAATATAATATACAATGATTCCAGTATCCGGATGTATTTTTTAACCGTATTTGGGGAGACGCCGATGTCTTCGGCAATGGACTGATAGGAAACCGGCGATCCTGTCCTGGATCTTAACAATTCAAGAATCATTTGAATCGCCTTGAAATCGTGAATTCGTTCAAAATCAAGGATATCGGTTCGGATCAGGCCGTCGATATACTGAATGCGCCAGCGATCAGCGTCCGTGTTGTTATCCGCCAGAAAGGGCTCCGGAAATCCTCCTCGGCTGAGGAAAAGCGCCGGGTCAACAGATTCACCGACATGGGCGACCTCAGCAGGTGAAAACGGAAGCAGCCGATGCCTGAAAAAACGGCCGGCCAGAGAATCTCCCTGCTGTCTGTTCATGCGACCATTCTGCATCATTTTGCTGATAAGTCAAGGCGATTCCGCAAAGCGATAGGCAAAGCGATAGGGGTCAAATCTTTACCTTGACATTTCGGATGCATGACATAGACGCCCTTTTTCACCCGGATGATTTTCTCGCGACGTAAAAAAGGGTGGTCACCTTGTCCCGTGGCCGCTTGTACTCTTTCAAAGCCCCCATTAATGCCACATAGTCGAATTCATTGCCCGGCAGGCAGGCTTTCATACCATTGATTCATATCCATTACGTCAACATAATGCCGACTTAATAGACATATGCCAATTCAAATCCGAAAGTTTATAAGTAAAGAGCGTCCCCCTAATGCATTTCAGACATTTTCCTTTTGTCGTTCGGCCCAATCCATTATCAGCGTCATGAAAAGATCAAAATCTTCCAGTTTTTTCTTGAAGAAGCCGAACACCAGTTCATCGTCTATGTTCTCATATCGGTGTACCAACATATTGCGGAAAGAGGCCATATTTTGAAAAACGGACAGATACTCCCGGGGAAGGATTTCATGTTCTGTCAAAATCAAAAGCAGATCGCGGTAACCTGCAGGTTCACGCCATTGATAAAATGAAACGAAATGATTCGCGATATCAAGCAGCTCTTCTATGGCAAGGTGCAGGTAGCGTTCAACGAAAGCCTTGATTCGCAAGTCATCACGATATTTTTGCCAGTTGATATCTTCCGCAGTTTTTAGCACATCAATGTAATTTTGAAGGCGTGACAATTTTCTGGAAAGCAGCTCTTTATCCATCATAAGCATCGTTCCCTCTCATTTTCAATTTTTTATAAAGAAAATTGGTATCCAGATATTGCCGGCGCGCCCCGACCTCCTGCATAATCCGTTCTCGCGGCGCCGCCTCATAGACCAGGCGACCATATTTTAATATCTGATGCTGAAGCAGTGGCGACGACTGACCAAAAACCACCAGATCGACATCCATGCATAATAGGTTGGATAGCGCAGTTTCCATTTCAACGCGAGCCATACCCGGAAAATCGCCCGCAACCATCACTGCCAGGTCGATATCACTGCCAGAGCGATCCTTTCCCGTAGCGGAAGATCCAAAAACATAGATGGCTATAACATCTTTGAGCCCAATGGCATAACCTCTAATCTTTTCAATAAGCATGGGAGGGGTCATTTTCCTGACTTTATCTTCACCGGCATCGTAAAATACAGTTTCGGTGCTTTTACCAGCCGCTTGTTGAAATTGGCATGATGTGGACGAAGCTGGAACAGGATATAGCCGGCTTTAAAAACCGTACCGTACCGTCGGGAAAACACTCCGAACCCCCCCATATACCATCTTGGGCAGCCTGCTTTGTCCTGTAAAGGCCATGGCACCATATTTTGATTCGTCTACAAGGCGCATCCGAAAGTTTATAAGTAAAGAGCGTCCCTTAAATATCTACAATAGTCAATGGAATAAAACCAAACAGGTTTCTACCTGAATCGTAAGCTCGTGAGAACGTGAAATCGTGAAACGAACTGCCGTGATTTCCGCCATCTCGCTATCTTCGACCTGGATCTAATTCAGGCCCCTATTTTGGGGTTGCCCTTGGTTCTTTTATGTGTTATCCCGATACCAAAACCTAGAACTTGGGGGTAGGCTCATGAGCGCAATGGTACAAAAAAAAATTACAATCAAACGGGAACAGGAAGCCTTTTTGGCAGCCTGCAGAAAATTCGGCTTTGCAGACCAGAGCAGTTTGATCAGGGCGGCGTTGGATGATTTTATAAAAGAAACAAAAAGAAAACAACGTCGCGCCCAAATCACACAAAAGGCAGGGGAACTTGCTGCTCTGTATAGTCAACATACCGATCTGACCGCATTTACCGCAATCGATGGAGATGATTTCTATGAAGCAAGCGGACATCTGGGAAATAGATCTGAGCCCCACAATTGGAGCAGAGATTCGGAAAGTGCGTCCGGCAGTGATCATAAATGATGATGCAATCGGAGTTTTACCCCTGCGTGTCATTGTCCCGATAACGGGGTGGAAAGATCAATTTCAAGACGCCCCCTGGATGGTAAAACTGGAACCGAAACCGAACAACAATCTTAAGAAAATATCGGTTGCAGACTGCTTTCAAATCAGATCCGTATCAACTCGTCGATTTATCAGAAGGGCCGGTACGGTTTCCATTGAAAAACTGGCTCAGATAAAAGAGGCTGTTAAGACTGTCATCGACGCTGATTAGAGATTTGACCCCCTATAAATGGGTTAGCAGGACCGATTGTTTCGACAGGCACCCCATAAACCGACTGGAAGGCTGCACTTCCGGCACGGCGCGGATTCCATTTGATTTCGAATGCTCGCAGACCGGACTCGGCTTTTACGACAAGATCCACTTCCGCCTGGGTGCGCGACCGCCAGAAAAACAGGTCACAGGGTGAACCCAGCAGCGCGTTGTATTTGGCCATTTCGGCAACTACCCAGTTTCCCCAGATGGAACCGATATCCGGACGCAGTTCATCCGCTGAAAAAGCATTGAGCAGGGCGTTTCTGATGCCGGTATCCCAGAAAAACACTTTGTGGCTTTTCGAAATCTCCTTGCGCGGATTGGTGCTGAAGGCCGGTAAGCGGAAGATGACAAAGGTTTGTTCGAGCAGCGATAGATAACGCTCCACTGTAGGCCGCCCCATCTGGAGTTGGCCGGCCAGTTCGTTGACCGACACCTCGTTTCCTGCCTGATGGGCGAGAAGCAACAGCAGGCGGCGGATCAGGTCCGGAGTTTTCACCAGGCCTGTCTGAAGAATGTCCTTCCAGAGATAGTCAGAACTGAGATCGCGCAGAAGCCGGCGGGGATCGGCTGATAGCACCACCTCGGGATAGCTGCCAAAAGCAATCCGCTGAAGCAGAAAAGATCGCAACGGTGCAGCAAAGTGTTCACACATGCCCGTGTGGTCCAGACCGGCATCACTCCAGCCCTGGGAATCCAGCGCCTCGGCAAACAACAGCGGCGGCAAAACCACTTTTCGATTGCGTCCCGTAAGGCTTTCCGCACTCTGGTCGAGCAGATCAAGGGAAGAGGAACCCAGCAACAGGATGCGGGTTGAAATTTTGGCATCGTGCCAGCCCTTTACGATTCGACTGGTCTCAGGCAGCCGCTGAGCTTCATCCAACACCAGTACTTCCGGATTACCGAAGGTCCGGAGCGCTTCGGCAGGGGGCAGAGACGCCGCGGCCAGGAATCGAGACTTGTCGATATCGACATCGAAGTTGAGGAATCGGACATCCTGACCTCGCAGGACGTTCTCGACGAGAGTGGTCTTCCCGACCTGTCTGGCGCCAAGAACAAGCGTCACCTTGCCGCTGGCAAGTGCCTGTTGTCCCGATCTTACCATTTGTGTCAAGTTAAAGATTTGACCCCATTCGACGCAAAAAACTATTGATAACGCCTGAATTCAGGCCTATATTAAATATCAAACATATCCCATAATCTCGAACGAGGCCACGATGAAACCATTACGCATCTCAGAAGATATTATGTCCCTTTCTGATTTTAAGAATCATGCTTCAAAAGTCCTGTCCCGAGTTCAATCTTCGAAACGGCCTATTGTTATCACACAGAACGGGAAAGCCACTGCCGTATTGATGGCTCCGACTGAATATGATCAACTATCGGAGCACGCCCGTTTTGTCACTGCTGTTTACCAAGGCCTGGACGATGTAAAAAAAGACCGGATTTACACTGATGAAGAAATGGACAGGGTGCTTGATGAAGCTTTTTTGGGCTGATATTGCAAAGCGTGACTTGTTATCCATTTTTACCTACATTGCCGCTGACAATCCGCCGGCGGCAAAACGCCTGATCAATCGTATCAGAGAGCGGGCCAGAAATGCTATCCTGTCGCCACTGGCAGGCCGAAAAGTTCCCGAGTTTTCGTGTGATGATATTCGAGAATTAATAGAGGGCAACTATCGTATTGTTTACCAGGTTTTCCCGGAGCGGTTGGTGATATTGACTGTTTTTGAAGGTCATCGGCTGTTGACTCCCATATTAAAATCGTGAGAGATTGAAGTCGTGAAGTGGTTACGCCCTCATAGGCAATAATGATCACGACGACAGGGGTTTCAGACCCCTACCTCTCTCAAAGTTTGTTGGCAGCGATAAGTGCGGCGTGAATAGACTTGAAGGGCAATAGCAAGGAAAGGGGTTCATCAAGGAGGGGAACAGCCCCATAGTCCGAATACCATTGAGCTATGCGTTCGTTTTTGGCAT
>Ga0268284_1001768_pt1 | contig 10416 bp, 9 predicted proteins | sample saktaG_14_FD_190137 | JGI IMG/M metagenome (GOLD analysis project Ga0268284, IMG submission 190137) | Saline water microbial communities from Sakinaw Lake, British Columbia, Canada - sak_2013_06_06_40m | ecosystem: Environmental > Aquatic > Non-marine Saline and Alkaline > Saline ... | reverse complement strand
CGATAAGCAAGAAACCAACACAATGAAACGCACCGACCCGCACCACCGCTGCATAACCTAAATTCGCCCCGGCGTGGCAACGCTTTCCGACCCGGCTCTCTCTGTCAGGCGGTGACCTCGAGCGGCGCTTTCAAATTGTGCAAAAAATGCGCGGACAAACACGCGCAATGCGAGGCCTGCCAGCAATCTTTGAAAACCAAGACAGCCGCCTCCCCTGATCCGGAAACAAAGCCAGTCCCGGCAACCGGTGCAAGTCCCAAACCAAAAAAAAAGGCGTATCCGGCCCACTGGGGCGCAGCGCCCGGCATCCAAACAAAGGACCTTCGTCCCCTGCCCGGCGGCTACGGAATGGGCAGCAGCACGCTCGCCAAATGGATTCAGAAGAATCTCGACGAGGACGCCAAGACCCCCGGGGTCGCCAAAGACCGGAAAGCAAAGGACGTCACGAACGCCGAGGAAATCCGGCAGGTTGAGCAAAAGATTGCCGAGATGGAGGACTTTGCCAAGCGGGCGCGCTTCACCGCCGAGGGCTTGACGAAACACCAGGAACAAATCGCGGCCCTGCGGGAACGGTTGCAAGTGCTCAAGAGCGAGTCCACGCCTGCCTCCAAGTAGCCGGAGGCAAAACCATGAAATGTGCCCGCGCTATCCTTCTGCTGCTTCTCGCCGGAAACATGGCTTCCGCCGCCGACAACCTGACCCGGATGGAATGGAAAGTCGATAGAGTTACCCGCGAGGCCCTGAGCTATGCGCCTGCAACAGCCACGACCGACCCCAGCCCGGTCGTGTTCGCTTTCCACGGCCACGGCGGCACGATGAGGCAGGCTGCGACCACGTTCGCCTATGCCAAAGATCCCGGTGGGTCCGGTGTTCCAAAACAACCCGAACGGTTTATCATCATTTCGATGCCAACCGAAGATGACGATGCCATCCAAAAAGTGGCATCCACCTTCAAACCTTCCGCGGAAGGCGGGACGGCTGTGGGAATAGGCACCATCCTATCCTATTTGGCGACCCCACCCGAAGAAACCGTCAGGAAATTAAAGCACTTCCTGAAGATGGCGGAGAAATACAATTTGCCCGCCGTGATCGAAATGGATGGAATCAACTGGTGGCAGGCCCGTCCCGATTTATGGAACTGGTGGGATGAAAAAATGCCCGGCTATAACCCCGACAACCGGAAAAACGTCGAATGGACGGATTGGACGGCGGATTCGGCGGTAAAGATCGGCTGGAGGAATTGGGGACGACAACTCAGGGTTGGGCCCATGCCCAACCTGATGAGCCCGGCCTATCTGGAGGCCTGCCATGCCGAAATGAAACGACTTGTTCCTATCATTCTGGATTGGTGGCAGACCCTGCCCGCGGAAAAAAAGCATCTCTTAGTGTCCGTGCAAATCGGCGTGGAGTGTTCCATCGGGGCGAACAATTGGTACTATCCCAATGGCAACGGGTTATTGAACAAGCCGGAGAAAGATGACCCTGATTATGGACTGAAGCATGATGTCTTGCCAGGCAGGGGGGTGCAAGCCATTGGCTTTGCCGCAGTCAGCACCCTGGGCATCGCGAAAAGCGGGGAGCTGAAAGAAGAGCAGGTTACCAAGGCCGTGGATACCTATGTGATCGGCTTGTGCAAGGTCGCATCCGACCTTGGTGTGCCGCGGAATCGTTTGTTTACCCATGCCGGGGGATGGAAAGAAGGGGAATCGGTTTATTTCACCGCTCTCAACCGCTTCTCCTGCCCGGGATGGAGCTTCTATACATTTGCCCGGGACCCCCGGAAGGATATCACGGCCATGGCAGCCCTCGCCAAAAGCGATGCTCCGTATTGGGGCGCGGTTGAGTGGCTCATGTTTGATGCTACGAAACAATCGGACTGGGAAGAGGCCTATCAGCGCATCTTCGCGATTCCCCGGCTGCGTTATGTGCAGGTGCGGCATTGGGGATCCATCAAGGACAACCCGCCCGCCATTCAAGCCATCCAAAACATCATGCGTTAGTATCACTTCAATCAACCCATCACCATGACATCACGCAATCGGATATTGGAATCCATCAATCATCGACAAGCGGATTTTGTGCCGGTCGATTTCGGCGGGCATCGTTCATCGGGCATCCCGGCCAGACCAAGACCCATCACAACTGCCAGACCCGTTAGTCCGACGGCAGGAGTTTTTCCTCCGCGTCGCTCCACGGGCCGGTGTCGTCGACAAACCAATGTTTGGCCACGGCTTGTTTGCCGATTTCGGTTTTCGGGCAGCGCTTTTCGATTGCCTGATAGAACCGGTCCGCTTGTTTTTCGTGCTTTGCCTTGAGCCAATTGCCGGCGGTGTTGAGGACATCCGCGGCCGCGGGCGAGTTGTCGGGCAGCAGGGCGGCGGCTTTCCAGGCGATGCCGGCGGCCACATGGCGGTAGTGGTATCTGCGCTCGACGACGAGTTTGGTCGCTTGCAGGCGTTTCTTTTCCTCCTTGGTGACCGGCAGGGCGAACTGGACAGGAATGTTAGAATACCCGGCGTCCACCGGTTCTTCCACATCCTCGGTCAGGGGCCGTTTGCCGGTCAGGCGTTCCATCGCGAGATCCCCGGCATATCCATCCGGGCCGCTTTCGGTGCCCATTAATTCCATGCCCTGATAGCGCGCGATCCATGCCGCGTGGAACAGCGCGCGGGCTTGTTCTTCCTTGGATTTCGCCGCGTCCGCGCCCATGGCAAGGGCGCTCGTGTACGCATCGAGCATCTTGATCTTTTCCGGGCTGAAGAATTCCTTCGCAGTTTGATAGTCATCCTCGCGCACCATCCGCCGTGCCACCAGATCACGGAGAAATTCCGGGGAAAAGGGATAAGCGTCTTCTTCTTGCGCGGCTGGCTTGGGCGCGGCTTCGAGGTATTTCTTATCGCGCACGTAATCTAACAGCTCCGCCTTGGTCAGGCAGCGTTCGGCGACATAGGCGGCGTCTTTCCCATAATCCGCTGCAATGAAGGCATTGAGCGCCTGGATGAAATCCGCCTGGGCGAGGTGGAGCACGCCGAGCTCGCCGCCGGCGGTGGCGGAAAGCGCGCGCGAACTTCCCCAGTTGGTGGAGGTATCCGGTTGGGCCTCGGCTGCGGGAAACACCTGCAGGGCCTGCGAGAGGAGCTTGGTGCCTTCGGCGATTTTGCCGTCGCGCAGTTTGAGTTTTGCCATCAGCCAGAGCGCGGCGGCAGAGGTGCCGGGGGATTTCGCCAGCCAGCGTTTCGCGTCGTTGTATTTCCCCGCGCTGTAGGCGACCCATGCGATGTATTCGGCGTCCGGCGTGTCTTTCACGCCCGCCTTGTCGAGCGCTGCGAGCCATTTCGCTTGCGGCACGCCGCGTTGGCTGGGCTGGAGGTATTCACTGTTAGAATTGTCCACCGGAATGGCGGTGGCGAGGATATGGGCGGAGACGAGGCGGCGCAGCAGCGGACTGCTGGCGGCGGCGGCGAGGGCTTTGGCGCCGCGCGGCGGACTCGTTTCGGGACCTATTCCTGAGGATGACATCCCGGTATCCGCTGCCAGATCCACTTCTCCCACGCCCGGTTTCGCGTCTTCCATGCCTTCGCCCTTGACGGAAATCCCCCAGTCCGGGATGAACCATTTCAGCGAGATCACGGCCGAGGGGTCGCCAAGGGAGAGCTGTGTTAGATAAAGCCGGGCGGAGGCTTCGGAGTGTCCGCGTTCCAATTCGCAGCGGGCTTCCCAGCCATAACTTTCGGCGGCCAGTCCGAGCGAATCGACGAACCCGTCCTTGGCGAGCATGCGTGTCTGCTGGAAATATCCGGCGGCCTTGGCGAACTGGCGTTCGTCGAGTTCACATCGGCCGAGCATGTAGGCGGCCCAGGTCGAGCGGAATTTGCGTTGGGCGGCGGGCTTGGCGAGCAGGGTTCCCCAGATGGCGCGGGCCTGGTCGGGATGCCGGGTTTTGTAGGCGAACGCGCCCTTGTGGTATTCGGCGAACTCGCCGGGCTCCTCGTCCGGCAGTTTACCGTCGGCGCGGGTGGCGCTGGAATCGATCAGAACATTCCGCGCGTCCCCGTGTGCCCCGGTAGCGGCACCCGGGTCGGCCGGCTTGAGCGAGCCGTCCTTGATGGCCGCCCTGAAATCCGCTAGATCCATCGCGGTGGTGAAATCCCCGCGGGGATTGGGCGGGGCGTCTTCTTCAGCGGGTTTGGACGCGTCCGGTGCCGTGACCGGCAGGATCACGCGGTTTTCGCCGGGGACAAATTCCCCGGCGATGCGTTTGCATTCCAGCTCCCAGAAAAACTCGGGCGTGCCGGTGACTTGTTTGCCGCCGTCATCCAACATGGTGGAGGGACCCTCGAAATCTCCCGTGGCATGCGAAAAATGGCAGGGAGTGGCGGCAAGCAGAAGAAGGAGAATTCTAACGTTATTGGGACTGGACATAAGCTTGGATCCTCGCAGGGTTATCTAGCCGCACCCACCCTATGGCATGCTCCTGCTCCAGGGTCAAGCGCGGGTGTGGATCGGCGCGCTTGAAAGTGACTTGATTGTCCTCGCAGGTCATCCGCCAGCCGGCCAGCGGCTCGGCCAGCACCAGTTTGGCGGGTTTTTCCCAGCTGAGGGTGATGGCGGTCATCGACAGTTCGTCGGTTTCACCGGTATTGACGAGTGAGACGTCGACGAGCGATGTGGGTTCCTGATCCTTGACATCCCGACCATTGATTCTCACGGCCCACGAGCGGATAGGCGCGCGTCCCTGGGTCAGGGCGCGCAATGCGGGCCACGGGCAGTTCTGATGGTCGCTCGCGACCGGCAACCGGTACCATAACAATCCGGTGCAATGGTCGGGATGGCGGGCTTGCCATGAAGCGACGAGCGCGGCCATGGCGTCGAGGTCGGTGGCATATTCGCGCACGGTGGTGCCCGGCGGCCATGCCGCTTGGGTGCCATCCGCGTAAGAGCCGATATTCCGGCCGCTGGCATCATAGCCCGCGATCGTCCGATAGGTGGGCAACGAGATTTGGAAGGGCACGCCGATGGCGGATGCGCGGGCAGTCCAGCCGCGGGCGAGGTCGGGATCGCAAACCATGCTGTGATCAGGACCGCGCGGCGATGCTATGGAGTGGACTTGCAAGACATAACCGGATGCGGCGCGCACCAGGTTGGGAAACTCCGGCTCGTCGAGCCAACACGGCAGCGTGGTGATTACGAGCGGCAACGGTGCGATCGTTATGCGTAAGGCACGCACCCACTTGGCATAACCGGCGAGCTTTTTCTGCGCGCAGTCGAAATCTAACTGAAGCTCGCGCGGCTCGATTCCGGTGGCGCGGATGGCGGCGAGCCGCACGCCCGCGGTTTCGCACAGGAAACGGATCGTTGCGTCATCTTCGGCGAACGGCCCGGGATAGGGCATCACGCGGATTGCCGGGGAAATGGTCGTATTTTGATCCCGCACGCCCGGCCAATCGACTTCAGGTATCACCGGATGGGGCCGGCCGTTGCGCCATTCGATTTCGCACGCAAGGATCACATAACCCGCGAGATCGCCGCGGCTGCGGGCGATCGCGTCAGTCACCCGTTGGTTCCAATCGCGCTGCCAAACATAGGCGCGCTGTGGCATGGCCGGCGCGGGCGACACGGGCTCCCGCTTGCATGAACACAGCACCACCGCAACCGCGACCCCGCACAGCGTGATGCCGCGCAGCGGATGGGAAAAAGGACTGCCCAGGACCCGTGCCACGGTCCATGCAGGTAGCGGAGCGCGGCAGGGTGTCAATCCTAATAAGAGTTCCATCAAATAAGAAAGCCTCATGGATGGAAACCAGCCGTCAGTGAAGTAGGACAGGCGTTCCCGCCTGCAGCTCCAAGGGATCGATGGATGATGCTCGTAGGATTTGACCTGAGCGCTCGAGCTAATCTCGGCGGAGGAAACATGTGGACCATCGGCATCGAACCATGAGGCTCTAACAGATTACAGAGTGACCGAAGACAAAGCCGGTCTGAGACCAATCTGGCAGTCAATGCGTGAGTTCGATAGAGATGAGCGGCGCCGGGGTCTGAGAAAACTCGCAACAAGTTGCAATTCCAGGGAGGTTACTGAGTGCAGACGTGCCGAGGCCTATCACGGGCAGGCACTCACTCTTCCTAGCCGTCCCACTGGCCAAACTCTGGGAGCTATGACCCGTCCGTATCCCAAAGCCTGCCCTGAGGATCCTCCCTAGCGAGGCTTCGCCTCAGACCGCGCGAAACACGAAGAGGATTTATGATTCCCGATATTTGATTTTTGATTGTTGATGTGAGCTTGCGCACCGCGCCGGCGGTGCAGGTTCAGCAATCAAAAATCAACTATCATAAATCGTAAATCAATCTGGAGCGCGGGGAAGCTCAAAAACTTGACCTAACATTCACAAATTCACGTTTTCAAGGATTCTAGGCGGGCTTTTTCGTTTGGTGGGACTTTCACACGGCCTCAGGGGCTTTCAAAGATTGTAGACAACCGAGCCTTTGTCATCGATGACGAGATAGCCGGACTTCCGAAGCTCCTCGACCACTTTCTCGCTCATGTCCGTAGTGGCGCCCTTGCCAAGGAAGTTGAGTGCGTGACTCAAGAGCGTTTTCTTCTGCTTTGGGCGGTTCTTTACGGACTTCTGGAGATTTGCCAAAACCTTCTCCGCTCCTGGGGACAGCGCCTTGGCAACAGGTGCGGGGGCCTCGGCGGCCGGTTTCTTGGTCGGTGACTCGAAATGCAGTCCGCTCCAATCCGCGTGGCGCCTCACCTTCACCCGCTTGCTTTCCAGCAACTTCACCAGCGAGTCGAATCCCCCGTCTTTGGAAATAATATGAAAATAGCCTTTGGGATCCGTCTGCACCGCCTGCCCGAGGTGATAGGCCAGAACAAAATCCAGCGCGTTCTTGCCCGCCATCGGGCTGCGGATCAGTTTCACCGCCTGCGCGTTGTCTAACAACTTCTCCACGATGTCCACATCCAGTTTCTTGTTCTGCGGCCCCAGAAACAGGTGGAACGTGAGGTTCTTCCCGCCCACCACCGAGCCATCGATCGTCTTCACGTTCTCAAGGTCGACGAACACATGGTTCACCGGCAGTTGGGGGATGGTATCGTTTTGCATGACAGCCAGTCTTCTGGGAGCAATTCATGCAGGCCTTAGTTAGAAACTAGCTCCACCCAAGCGCACGCAACCGTTCCCATGCCTTGTCCAAATGCTCAGGCTTTAACCGCTTCCGCTTCGTTGCATTCCACGAAAGCACCCCTTCTATTGCTATAGATTTATCGTCCTTCGCCCGCGCCTCGTTGCCCATCACCCAATGAATGGAACTGAGAAGTTCAAGGCCGTAGGAATCCTCATAACCTTCGATCAACTCAGTCACACGATCCATACGCATGCCGATTGCCGCCTTATCCTTGAGCACCTCTGTTGCCGCGTCAACGGCGTCGGCAAGAAGATCAATTTGCACATCCGGGGCGTCTTTGCCGTCACCGTAACCGCTGGTGTAATGCGACTCCATCCGGATCAGGACGTGACGGAGGTTAATGGCAAAAGGACCGCGTTGTTTCGCCTCGAATTTCAGGCGCAGTGGTTCGCCCGCGGCCTGAAGGAAATACATCAGTTTGTGCACTTCTAGCAGCGTCACAATCGGATCCAGAAAACCCTTAAGATAGCGATCCACCAATGCAATTAGCGCGGCCTGTCCGGGAGTCATCTTCGGTTTCGCAGTCCGGTTCGGCATGGCAACAGCGTCCGGTGTTTCCACAGGCGCAAAAAGCACCACCTCGATATCCGGCACTTCGCCAAATGCTTCTTCGATCAGGGGTCTGACATCACTCCATGGCAATCCGCCATTGCCGCATCCAAGTGGCGGAACGGCGATTGACTTGATTCCCAGATTACGGACGGTTGCAATGAGATCATTCAACCCCGTTACCACATCCTCGATTCGACTTTTCGCCTTCCAGTGGTCCTTAGTCGGGAAATTGATGATCCAGCGCGGACCGCCCACCAATCCTCCCAAATCGTGAACATCCATTTTGCCAAGGACAACCCGACCTTCCTTGCAGACCCGTTCATAGTCCCTGAACATTGCGGGAAATGCCTGCCGGAACTGTAGGGCGATCCCTTTGCCCATGATTCCCTTCGTGTTCACAGTATTGACCAAGGCCTCGGTGGGGGCCTTGAGCAGATTGCCTCGGGTTTCTCGGATCATTTTTTCAATAATACCACGCGTTTTCCACGGAAACAACTGGACTATGGCCTGTTCCGTCAAGAATGTCCATCACCTGTCGGGCTGTTCCCGCATTGTGGCACCCGATCGGGCATTTTCTTGCCCGAAGGCTTCGAGAATTTGGAAAAATTACTGTTCGGGAACTTTTTGTCTTGATCGGCGCTCAATAACCGAGGATGTTCCCGATCAGGAACAATGAAGATTCAGGATGCACAAAGCCTTGGCCAGGTGATTCGCCAGCAGAGACGTCGCTTGAAGGTGACGCAGAGAGATTTGGCCATGACCTCGGGAACCGGGTTGCGGTTCATCATCGATTTGGAAAAGGGCAAGCCGACCTGCCAACTGGGCAAGGCCTTGGAAATTGTAAGGGCACTGGGCCTGAATCTGGAGATTTGCGAGCCATGAGTCCGTTGATCGTCCACTTGAACGGCCGACGGGTCGGTGTGCTGCGGGATGATGGCAACCAGCTCACGTTTCGCTACGATGCCGCGTGGTTGGAGGAGCAGAGGGCCTGTGCCCTGTCGCGTCAGTTGCCGCTGCAATCCGAGGCATTTGAAGGTCAGCGGGTGAGTGTGTTCTTCGGGGGGCTGCTTCCGGAAGCCGGCTCACGGGATCAGATCGCCAGAAATTTGGGCATCAGCGCGAACAATGACTTTGCGATGCTGGAAAGGATCGGCGGTGAATGCGCCGGGGCGATCGCGCTTGTGTCCGAGGAAATGGCAGGGCGGGCAACGTCCGATGACGGAGTGCGTTGGCTCAGTGAAGGGGAGGTCATCGGAATCATGGATCGACTGCCTCATCGCCCGTTGCTTGCCGGGGAACAGGGCCTGCGGCTTTCGCTCGCCGGAGCACAGGTCAAGTTGCCGGTGGTGATCGATTCCACGGCCGGCGTTGCAACCCGCATGGCATTGCCGCTGGGAGACACCCCCAGCACCCACATCATCAAACCCGAGCCGCTGCGTTTTCCCGGTCTCGCCGAAAACGAGGCATGGTGCATGGCACTCGCCCGCCGCATTGGATTGGACGCCGCCGAAGCCTGGGCAGAACGAATTGGCAACGTGCCATGTCTGATCAGCAAACGATACGACCGGGTGCCAGCGGCGTTCGGAGAGACCGCCCGGCGTCTACATCAGGAGGATTTCTGCCAAGCCCTTGGTTATCCATCATCACGCAAATACCAGCAGGAAGGCGGGCCGTCGCTGCGCGAGTGCTTTCAGATGATCCGTGAATGGTCCACCACGCCGGTGCTGGACATCAGGCACATGCTGGATGCGGTGATCTTCGCGGCGGTGACGGGCAATGCCGATGCCCATGGAAAGAACCACTCGTTTCTCTACGCACAAGACACCCGCAGAATGGCACCGCTCTATGATCAGGTCTGCACACTGGCCTGGCCGGAACTCTCGACCACGCTCTCGATGAAAATTGGCAGTGCCACGACGCTGGCGGAGGTTTCTCCCGAACACTTCAAGCAACTCTGCGGCATGGCAAAACTCGGATGGCCAATGGCTCGCGAACGGATCAAGACCGTGTGTCGGCAAATTCTCGCTTCAATCAGCGACCCACAAGCATTGCCCGCATTAAAAAATGAAAAAGTCCGCGACATTGTCACTGAGCGTGCCGAGAGAATGCTGAGACTGACGGAGGCGATCATTCCCTGATTCGAAACATGCTCACTTAGCGCGTTCTCATCAATAGGTCGGCGATGGCGATAGCACTTTTTCGATAGACGGTAACTGCCTGAAATCGCTGTCCACATAGACCGCCCAGCAGCGCGTGGCGTAGCCGTCGGGCTTCCTGATCAGCTATTCTTGGGCACCTTCATCGTATCACCGGCTTGTCCTTTGCCCTGGGCTGGCGGCGTTCCTTGAACAACTCTTCCTTGGCCTTCGGACCCAGCCCTTCATGGACCACCCCGACCAAATCGCGCAAGCGAGCAGCAAGCCGCGACTTTGGATTCCAAGTATAAACCAAGGTCCGGCCTTGTTGCTTGCAGACCAGGGCGCCAGCGCGTTCGAAACGATCCAGTTGTCGCTGGACAGAATCGAGTGACACTGCAAAATCCCGGGATGCGGCCCGACCGTAGGTTTCGCCGTAGTGAAATACATGCAGAAGCACGGCTTCCGCCGCCCTTCCGCCGAACAAATCCTCCAATGCCGTCGAGGTCATGACCCGAATATTGGGTCGTATGACCGATTA
>Ga0268284_1001764_pt1 | contig 10437 bp, 5 predicted proteins | sample saktaG_14_FD_190137 | JGI IMG/M metagenome (GOLD analysis project Ga0268284, IMG submission 190137) | Saline water microbial communities from Sakinaw Lake, British Columbia, Canada - sak_2013_06_06_40m | ecosystem: Environmental > Aquatic > Non-marine Saline and Alkaline > Saline ... | reverse complement strand
ACCTGATCCGGTTCGGTTCGGTCGGGTGGTTCCAATGCCGCGACATCCCTGGCCGGAGCGGGTTCTGCCGGGGTGGGAGGATCCGTTGCCGAGCGGGCGGGGGTCATCTCGCTGTTAGGAGTGACGGTTTGCGCGGAGTCAAGACTGCCGTCCTGATAATCGCTCTCCGTGGTTTCGATCTCCATCTCGTCTTTCGGCGTCAAGCCGGCCTGCGAAGGCAGAGGAGGCGCGGTGGGATCGGCTGCCCGGTCGCTGGTCGCCCGGGTGTTGCGTTCCCCCATGAATGCCGGTTTTTTTTCCGGTGCGGAGCTTTGATCCTCGCTGGTCCGGGCAAAGCGCTGTCCCATGGTTGCGGCGGATGGCGTGGCTGGCTGGGTAGCCGTCGCGGTGCGGCTTTCAGCCACTTCAGGAAAAATCATGGCGACGGATTGGGCGGGCGGCGCGGGTGGTGGTGGCGACTTTTCCCGCAACTTCGCGGATTCCATGGCGGCGAATCCGACGCTGACGAGAATGGCGGCGTTGGCCAGCAACGATAGCCCGAAGGCGATCAACCACAGGTGACCGTCGTCAGGACGCGATGAGGGTGCCAACGCTTGCATTGCCAACGCCGCCAACCTTGCCGGGAAACCCTGCGGGTGCAATCCGGGAAATGCGGGAAATGCCCAATGGCTGCGGATTTGACCGATGGTCTGTCCCATAGTCATGATGGTAATGTCGCGTATTCAGGCTTGTCATTGAATCGGTGAAGATCTTGGTAATGTCACGTAGTCATGGATTGGGTGAGTCTCATGGCAAGGTCCCGTAGTCATGGAATCGCTGAGGCTCAAGCAACTGATTGTCAGCGGCAAATCATCACCTTGCCGGGGTTGAGGCTCGAGCCAACAAGAGGCGGCCGGGATGGATGGCACGGGTGGGTTGATCTGGAAACAATTTGATCACGGACCGATTGCAGCCAATACTGAGGTCTTGCTTGCTTGTTCCGCGTGAAATCCCCCTCCGCAATTAGCCCCCTGAATTGTATGAAATCGTTTGCAAGACTGTTGTGTGTGGCTGGCATGCTACTGATGGCTGGCTATGGCGTCGCCGATTGTGCAGCGCAAACCCCGCCGGTGCGCATCATGCCCTTGGGTGACTCGCTCACCTTGGGCAGCGGCAGCGGCACCTTGGTCGAGGGTGGCTACCGCAACAATCTCTACAGCTTGCTGACCACCGCAGGCTTCAACGTGGACTTTGTCGGCACGCAGACGGATGCCAACAATCCGGGGTTGCCCGATCGTGATCATCAGGGGATGGGTGGCTACCGGATCGAGCAGATCCAGAGCGGTCTCACAGGCTGGCTGAACGTGATCGAAGATCCGGATGTGATCCTGCTGATGATCGGAACCAATGATTTCACCCAAAACTTCAACTTGGCATCCGTCCAAACCCGCCTGACAAACCTCGTTGCCGATCTTGCGACGAAGCGCCCGTTTGCCAAAATCATCCTCTCCAATCTCCCGCTGCGGACCGATAACCCGAGCTTGGAAGCCCTTCAAGTCACCTTCAACGCTTCAATCCCGGGGATTGTCAGCAATCAGGTTTCACTGGGCCGCCAAGTGTCTTTTGTGGACATGCACTCCGCCTTGGTTGCCAGCGATTTAAACGATGGAGTTCATCCGAAATTGGCGGGATATGATAAAATGGCGAATGTTTGGGTTTCTGCGATTACCAGCGTGATCACGCCGTTAGGAACTTCAAATCCGCCGGCAATCGTGCGCATAGAACCGCTGGTTGACAAGCAGCACGTGACCGTGAAATTCAGCAAGCCTGTTGCGGATAGCGCCACCAATCTCGCGAATTTCAGTCTCACCGGAGGATTGACCATTTCCCAAGCCGTGCTTGATGCAGCTACGAAGCGTTATATCACGCTGACGACCAGCACGCAAACTCCAGAAACCCTTTATACGCTCACCGTCAGCGGGGTTCGCGACCGCACGGCGCAGCAGAACCTGATCGCGGCGGGATCCACAGTGACGTTCACTCCCGGGGTCTTGGTCAATGGCAGCTTCGAAGCGGATTTCACCGGCTGGACGACTACCGGCAACCAGTTCATCGCAACCGGCGCGCCCTATCTGGCGACCGATGGCACCAAGCTGGCAGCTTTCAACGGCGGCAACCTGCCACCCAACGCCGTGCTGGCCCAAGCCTTCGCCACGACCGTGGGCCAAACCTATACGCTCGCGTTCGATGCGGGTGTCCTGGCCTACAATACCAACTCGCAAACCATCCAGGTGACGGTCACCGGCGCGGGCAGCCTGCTCTCCCAGACCATCACCCTCATCGGCGCGGGCGGAGGAACCAATCGCTGGCTGCCCCAAAGCTTCACCTTCGTGGCTAACAGCACTGCGGCAACCCTGACGTTCCGCGATCAGTCCACCTCGACTAACGGCCTGGACCTGCTGCTCGACAACGTCCGCATCACCGCAACGGCCGCCGTTCCCAACACCGCGCCGGTGGCCGTGGCCGACGCCTACTCGACCAGTCAGGACACTCCGCTCACGGTTCCAGCCGCAGGCGTGCTGGCCAATGACACCGACGCCCAAACCAACCCGCTCACCGCCATCATCAATGCCGGGCCGGGCCATGGCAGCGTCACTTTGAATGCCAGCGGCGGCTTTACTTACACGCCGGCTGCCGCTTACACCGGAGCCGACTCATTCACCTATCATGCCAACGACGGCAGCTTGAACTCTAACATCGTGGCGGTCACCATCACCGTCAACGCGCTCGTCGCCGGGGCCTTGGCCAATGGCAGCTTCGAGATTGGTGACTTTGTCGCCGCTTTTCCCGCCGTCCCCTTCGACCACTATCAGTTGAACAGTTGGACGGTGACCGGCAATCCGGTTGGCTTCGCGGCGGTGCTCCCGAGCGTCCCCGCGACGGACGGCTCCCGGATGGTGATTTTCAACGGTGCCAGCGACTCCTTCGATGGCACGATCTCGCAGACCTTCGCGACAACGCCGGGCGCAACCTATCAATTGGAATTTGACGTCGGCATCATTGTGGCTCCAAACTTCACCTCGCGCCAACAGCTTCTCGGGATGGCGGTGAACGGCGGTTCCCTGCTTTCGCAGGATGTGACTCTGACGTGCCTGATCGGTGGCGCTACCCAGTGGACGGCGAAGAATTATTCTTTCACGGCGTCCAGCGCGACGTGCACGCTGTCCTTCACGGACAAGTCCGGGACGCTGACCGCACCAGCAGCCAACGATTCTGACCTGCTGCTCGACAACGTCCGGATCACCGCAACGGCCGCCGTTTCCAACACCGCGCCGGTGGCCGTGCCCGACGCCTACTCGACCAGCCAGGATACTCCGCTCACGGTTCCAGCCGCAGGCGTGCTGGCCAATGACACCGACGCCCAAACCAACTCGCTGGTTGCCATCATCAATGCCGGGCCGGGCCATGGCAGCGTCACTTTGAATGCGAACGGCGGCTTCACCTATATCCCGGCTGCCGGTTATACCGGAGCCGACTCATTCACCTACCATGCCAACGACGGCAACTTGAACTCTAACATCGTGACGGTCTCCATCACCGTCAATGCGCTCGTCGCCGGGGCCCTGGTCAATGGCAGCTTCGAAGCGGATTTCACCGGCTGGACGACCACCGGCAACCAGTTCATCGCAACCGCCGTGCCCTACGCGGCGACCGATGGCACCAAGCTGGCCGTCTTCAACGGCGGCAACCTGCCACCCAACGCCGTGCTGTCCCAATCCTTCGCCACGACCATGGGCCAAACCTATACGCTCGCGTTCGATGCCGGAGTCCTGGCCTACAATACCAACTCGCAAACCATCCAGGTGACGGTCACCGGCGCGGGCAGCCTGCTCTCCCGGACCATCACCCTCATCGGCGCGGGCGGCGGAACCAGCCGCTGGCTGCCCCAAAGCTTCACCTTCGTGGCTAACAGCACTGCGGCAACCCTGACGTTCCGCGATCAGTCCACCTCGACTAACAGCCTGGACCTGTTGCTCGACAACATCCGGATCACCGCAACGGCATCCGCCTTGGCGTCCCTTGTCCCTCAGCAGGGATCCAACGGCACCACAAGTTCCCTGACGACCTCACAAGCCGCCATCACGCCTCCGCCTGCCAGCCTCGGCACGCCATCGCTTAGCGGCACGCCCGGTAACATCACGCTGCGCATGACAGCCCCAGCGGCTGGCAACTATGTGTTAGAGCGCTCGGAAGACCTCAAGACTTGGGAATATGTCAGCGAAATGCAGTGTGCCGCGCAAGGCCTGGTGGAATTCCACGACACCCAAAATTCGTTCTCCGCGCAACGGCCCAAGAAACAGATGTTTTATCGCATCGGGCTCCAGCCTGACGTGCCACCACAGTAAGCCGTCTGAAACTTCCACACTCCGGGGTCAACTGCCGCATTGGGACCCATGAGGCTTGTCAGGCGTTCATGAATGACCTGACCCCGGCTGGGATCGGCGTCCAGTGGATTTCCTGAAGCGAGATGTAGCGGTTCCACATCCCCTATGCCTGCCCTGCGCGCTCGGACTGACACACGCTTGCTCGCGCCGATGAAGGCAGCGCCGCGGCCCCGCCCCGCCCCGGACCGGTGCGAACCGACCTGCGATTTGGCTGGGTGGAAACAAGGTTTTTCCGGGTGACCATTCCTTTGAATGCCATATTTGTCGAAAAATCGGATGTTTTACGAACATTGAAATCAAAAAAATCGACAATTGTGATGAATTTTGCAATTTTCGGTTGCGCATGGAGTGAAACTTAGGCATTTTGTCCCCGCAACACGAATTTTATGATCAAAGAGCAACTGGACGGCGCGCAAGCACTCATCAAGACCTTGGATGAGTTGGGCATTGAATACATCTTCGGCTACTCCGGCGGTGCGGCCATTCCTATTTTCGACGCCCTTGAAACGGTCAAAACCAAGATGAAGTTCATTTTGGCGCGCCATGAGCAGGGGGCGGTCCACATGGCGGACGGCTACGCCCGTGCCACTGGCAAGCCGGCCGCAGTGCTGGTGACTTCCGGGCCGGGTGCCGGCAATACCGTGACCGGACTGATGACCGCGATGATGGATTCCGTGCCGATGCTCGTCATCTGCGGCCAACAAGTGACGTGGATGCTGGGCAAGGACGCGTTCCAGGAAGCCGACATTTTCGGCATCACCATTCCGGTGGTGAAGCACAACTACCTCGTCAGGGACCCCAACGCCCTGCCCCGTATCGCGCGGGAGGCCTATCATATTGCGACCACCGGCCGCCCGGGGCCGGTGCTCATCGATGTGCCGAAAAACATTTCCCAAGGATCGTTCACCGGCGACTTGAACGCCTCCTTCGATCTTCCGGGTTACCATCCGGAAAGCGGTTTCAAGATCTGTGAAAAGGCCGTGAAACAGGCCTGCGACCTGATCGCCAAGGCCAAGCGTCCGGTGATCCTCGCCGGCCAGGGCTGCATGATCTCGCGGGCGGACAAGGAACTCCTCGATCTCGCGGAAACCCTCAAGTGCCCCGTCACCACGACCCTGCTCGGCAAAGGCGTGTTCCCGGAAACCCATCCGCTGGCCCTCGGAATGATCGGCATGCATGGCACCGCCTATGCCAACAAGGCGGTCGTTGAATGCGATTTGCTGCTCAACATCGGCTCGCGCTTCGATGACCGTATCATCGGCCAACCCGCGAAATTCTGCAAGGACGCCGCCATCATCCACATCGACATCGATCCCGCGGAAATGGGCAAGATGATCGTGCCCGACGTCCAGATCGTGGGCGACGCCAAGCAGGCGATCACCGCGATCAAGGCGAAAATCGTCCCCTTGGAAACCGCCGAGTGGCTCGCCAAACTCGATGGCTACAAGAAAAAATATCCACTCACCTATAAGAAGCAGGGCGGGCTGCGCATGCAGCAGGTGATCGACGAACTCTATCAGCTTACGGGCGGCAAGGCGATCGTCGCCACGGACGTCGGCCAGCACCAGATGTGGTCGGCGCAGTTTTACAAGAATGACAAGTGCCATCATTGGCTCTCATCGGGTGGTGCGGGCACCATGGGATTCGGCTTCCCGGCGGCCATCGGTGCGCAGTTCGCGTGTCCGGACAGCCTGGTCATTTCGATTTCCGGGGACGGCGGATTCCAAATGACCTTGTTCGAGCTGGCCACCGCCGCGCTGCACAAGCTGCCGCTCAAGATCGTGGTTTTGAACAACCACTATCTGGGCATGGTTCGCCAGTGGCAGGAGTTGTTTTACGATGACCGGACCTCCGGTGTGGATCTCATCGGCAACCCGGATTTCTGCAAACTCGCCGGGGCTTATGGGATTCCCTCCGTCCATATCAAGCGCCCGGCCGATGTGACGCGCATGTTGAAAAAAGCCCTTGCCTACAATGACGGGCCGTTTCTCATTCACGCCGAGTGCGTCAAGACCGACAATGTTTTCCCGATGATCCCCGCCGGGGCGACCCTCGAGGACATGATCACCGAGGCGCCCCGGCAAAAAATGGCCAAGCCCACGGGCTCCACCTGACCCGCAGCTTGCCACGCGCCTGAGATGTTAGGTTTTCTCTTCGTTTAAAATTTAGAATTCAGAATTTTTTTTGACCCATGCCCCATACCATCGTGACCACCGAAACTCCCGTCACTACGCCGCTCATCGCGCCCGGCCCCGCCCACACGCTCTCGGTCCTCGTCAACAACGAGCCGGGCGTGCTGATGCGCATCTGCCAGGTGTTTTCGCGCCGCGGATTCAACATCGACTCGCTCATCGTTTCCGAGGGGCGCAACCCGAATTTCTCCCGCATGACCATCGGGGTCTCCGGCGATCCGCAAGGGTTGAACCAAATCATCATGCAGGTGGGCAAGCTCATCGATGTGATCCATTGCTTCGAGCACACCTCGGACAACTCAGTGACCAAGGAAATGGTCCTGATCAAAATCCTGTGCTCGCCCGCCGAGCGTTCGATGGCACTGCAGATCGCCGAGCACTTCTCGGGGAAAACCGTCGATCTAACACCCACCTCGATGATCGTGATGCTCAATGGCGACAGCCCCAAGGTGGATGCCGCCATCACCATGTTCTCGCAGTTCAACATCATCGAAACGGTGCGCACCGGCAAGATGGTCATGGCCCGCGGCGAACAGCCGACGTGACGCTTCAGGGGACTGAACTGAGAGCCACCCGAAAGCCTTGGCAGAGGTTGGCCGCGTCCGGGCGCGAACCGAGGCGGTCCGCGGCTCGGCAGTTGCCTTCTCCGTTGCCCCAACTGCCGCCCCGGATCACCCGGCGCATGCCCGAAGGCACACCTGTCGGATCTGTACCGCCTGGGAGTTTTTTCCCAAACCAGTCCTCGCACCATTCGCACACGTTGCCGTGCATGTCGTAGAGGCCCCATGCATTCGCCGCGTAACTGGCGACGGTCGTAATTTTCCCGGGAAGACCATCAAAGTTCGCCTGCTTGGTCGTGAGTGTCTTTCCGAAACTGAAGGCCGTCTTTGTTCCGGCGCGACAGGCATACTCCCACTGTGCCTCGGTGGGCAAGGCGGCCTTCCAACCCGCGGGCAGGGTCTTGGCCTCATTGAGTTTGGTGATGAATTGTTGCACAACCTCCCAACTCACTTTTTCCACTGGCAGATCATCGCCCTTGAAATAGCTGGGGTTGCTGCCCATGACCGCCACCCACTGCGCCTGCGTGCACTCCGTCTGCGCCAGCCAAAACCCTTTGCTGAAGCGAACCATCACCTGGTATTCTTCATCCCGTTTGCGGCCTGGCTCACTGGACGGACTGCCCATCATGAAACTACCGGGCGGGCAGTAGCAGAACTTCATCACGGCTTTGCCGGGGAGATCAATGGACATCACCGTTCCCGCCGGCTGATTTTGCTGAACTCCTTCCGGGGTATCCGGGGCCGCCGCGAGGTTCCCACGGAATTTCCTGACGGTCGCCGCCTCCCTGGGTTTCCCGTCTTTCGTTAGGCGCAGCACCAGCGCGTCGAGTTCCTCGACATAGTCATCCCGCAGGGGTTTGGAATTTTTGGCCCGCGTCAGGTCCCGCGCCGGTTCGAGTTTGGCGATTCCGGCGCGATAGGTGGCACGCATTTTCTTGAGCACAAGCGGGGTTTTCGCATCATCCTCAGCGGACACTTTTCCGCTAGATGTGATGGCCTTTTTCTCCCCATCCAGCGCCAGCGCCTCATCCAGCTTGCCGCCTTGTTGGGCCGCCGCTTGCGCACGTTCCAAGCCTGCCAGGTATTTTTTGTCCAACTCGGCGACGGCCGTTAGATACGGCTCGTTAGCAGTTTTGACCAGCGCCGCATATTCCTTCTTCAAGGTTTCCAGCTCGGGCACCGGCACCATCGGGTCCTGTGCCGATCCGGCCATTGTCAGCACCGCGAGGGCAATCAGCAGGGTTGTTGCGGGATTCATCGGGAATTTGCTTGGCGCTTGCGATCCAAACTAGCCGCCTGCGCCACAGCGCCAAGATTTTTCGCCAAACGACATCCTGACGTCCGCCGCCGAAGGGCTACCCGCTCGGATAATCCCATGAACCCGCAACTGATCCGCGCGTCTTTCCTGGCGCTGCGTCAGGGGACGGCAACGAGAGCCACGCGGAAGCCGATGGCGTCGCCACTGCTATCTGGTGTTCTCCCGTTGCGGAACGCGGCACGGCAGTAGTAGACCGAGGGGCTTTCCCACCCGCCACCCCGGTAAACCCGGGCCGTGCCCGATGGAGCTCCCGTCGGGTCGGTGCCGCCAGGGAGTTTTTCCCCAAGCCAATCCCCGCACCATTCCCACACGTTACCGTGCATGTCATGCAGACCCCATGGATTCGCCCTATACTTGCCGACGTCTCTCGTCTTCCCCTTTAGAGCATCCGCGAAGTTCGCCTGCTTGGTGGTGAGGGTATTGCCAAAACTGTAGGCCGTCTTCGTTCCGCCGCGGCAGGCATACTCCCATTGCGCCTCGGTAGGCAAGCTGGCCTTCCAACCCGCGGGCAGGGACATCGCTTCATTGAGCATGGTGATGAATTGTTGCACAAGCGCCCAACTCACTTTTTCCACTGGCAAATCATCGCCCTTGAACTGGCTGGGGTTGTTGCCCATGACCGCCACCCACTGCGCCTGGGTGCATTCCGTTTGCGCCAGCCAAAAACCTTTGCTGAACTGAACAAGCACCTGATCTTCTATTACATGGTGGCCCGGCTCACCGGGCGGACTGCCCATCTTGAAGCCGCCGGGCGGGCAGTAAGAGAACTTCATCTCGACCCCGCCGGCGAGATCGATGGACAGCACCTTGCCCGCCGCCTGATTTTGGGAAATTGCCGCCAGGGCGACCGGGGCCGCCGGCAGGTTCTCACGGAATTTCCTGACGGTCATTGCCTCTATGAGTTTCCCGTCTTTCGTTAGGCTCAACACCAGAGCATCGAGCTTAGCGGCATAGTCATCCCGCAGGGGTTTGAAATTTTGGGTCCGCGTCAGGTCCCGCGCCTGTTCGAGTTTGGCGATTTCGGCGCGGTAGGAGGCGTGCATTTTCCTGAGCACGGGCGGTGTTTTCGCATCATCCTCAGCGGGCACTTTCCCACCAGATGTGATGGCCTTTTTCTCCCCATCCAGCGCCAGCGCCTCATCCGTCTTGCCACCTCGTTGGGCCGCCGCTTGCTCACGTTCCAAGCTTGCCAGGTATCTTTTTTCCAACTCGGCGACGGCCGTTAGATACGGCCTGTCAGCGGTCGTGACCAACGAAGCATGTTCTTTCTTCAATGTTTCCAGCTCGGGCACCGGCACGGGCTGGTTCTGTGCCGATCCGGCCAGGGTCAGCACAGCGAGGGCAATCAGCAGGGGAGCCGCGGGAGTCATCGGGAAGCGGGTTGGCGCAGCATAGCCAGGCCCTGGCGGATATAGGCGATGGCGGACCACACGGTGAAGACGGCTGCCACGACGCAGGGCCAGCTCGGTGGGAAGGGCACCACTTTGAGCATCACCCAGCCCAGCGCGAACATCTGGGTCACCGTGCAGACCTTGCCGGACCAGTGCGGCGCGATGTGCACCTTGCGTTTTTTGTAATAGAGCACATTGATGCCGCCCAGAATGATGCAATCGCGCAGGATGACGATGGCCGCGAACCAGAAAGGCAGCCGCCAGCCAGCCACCCCCCAATCGACAAGCGACAAGGTGATCACGGCGGTTAGAAGCAAGGCCTTGTCCGCGATCGGATCGATGAACGCGCCGAATTTCGAGCGTTGGTTGAAATGGCGGGCGATCCAGCCGTCGATGCCGTCGCCGGCGGCGGCGGTGATGAAGACGCCCAGCGCCCACCAGCGCAGGGCTTCGTCGGGGTGGCCGGATTTCACCGAGTGGCCATAGGCCAGCGCAAGCACCGCGAACACCGGCACCAGCAGAATCCGGGTAAGGGTGATTTTGCTCGCGAAG
>Ga0268284_1001763_pt1 | contig 10444 bp, 11 predicted proteins | sample saktaG_14_FD_190137 | JGI IMG/M metagenome (GOLD analysis project Ga0268284, IMG submission 190137) | Saline water microbial communities from Sakinaw Lake, British Columbia, Canada - sak_2013_06_06_40m | ecosystem: Environmental > Aquatic > Non-marine Saline and Alkaline > Saline ... | reverse complement strand
CCCAGCCGATGCCGCACGAGAGCAGGCCGCCTTGGTTGGGCGCGTTCACGGCGTCCTGCCAGAACACGAACCAGAGGAAGATGCCCGCGTAGGTGGGGGCGATGTTTTTATACCAGGGGGCCCGGGCGGTTTGCGGATTGGGCGTCGCGCCGGAGATGTAGGACGGGAGTGAACTTGGATTGCTCATGTGTAGTTGTTGGTTATTGCGATGGAACGTCATTCAACCGATTCGCCGCCCGGATCGGAACCATCCGTTACAGCTTGGCTAGAAAATTGTCAGAAAGTCCGCCCTGCTGTCAACCGCAAAGCGCGGGAGGAGGCGGTAGCCTGGCGGAATTGTAGCGGCGGTCTGCGACCGTCGCTGAGATTCATCGCTTTCTCAGAGTAAAGTGCGACGGTCGCAGACCGCCGCTACAGTTTCCAAGGTGAAGAGATCCCGCAACTCGGCTGTGAGCACTGCGGCCGCTTCCGCCATGGGGATTTCACTTCCGGCTTCGGATTCGAGGCTGGTCATGGTCACGCCCTCGAGCCCGCAGGGGGTGATGGTGAAAAATGGCGGCAGGCATTGGCGGGTGATATTGAGGGCAAATCCATGCATGCTGATCCACTTGCGCACCCCGACACCGATCGACGCGAGTTTGCGGTTTTCCACCCAGACGCCGGTAAGGCCTTCGCGGCGGCCCGCCGTCACGCCGAACGCTGCGCAAGCGCGGATCAGCGCTTCTTCGATATTGCGCAGGTGTTGGTGCAAATCCCTGCCGCGCGCATTGAGATCGAGAATCGGATAGCCGACCCATTGGCCGGGGCCGTGATAGGTCGCCTGGCCGCCGCGGTTGGTTTCAAAGACAGGGAAGGGGAGCACGCTGGTATCACGCAGCGAGGATTGGTCGCGCAGGCGGCCGATCGTGTAAACCGGCTCGTGCTCGAGCAACAAGATCGTATCGCCGCCGGTCCCGGTCAGGATGGCATCCACGTGCTCCTGTTGGAGGCGTAGCCCTTGCTCGTAGGGGATGGGTTCGGGGAGTTGGATGATTTCTAACATCGGAACAGAACGTGATCATTGGCCTGGCGGTTGGAAACCGCCGCCACGTTCACAGCAGCCGGCGGGCTAACAGTTTGGCTTTGAGGGGATCGGACGCCTGGAGGTGGGCCAGCGCGATGGCCAGCGCGTCGGCGGCGTCGGGCGGCGGGGTTTCTGCCAGGCCGAGCAAGGCGCGCACCATGAAGGCGACCTGGGATTTGTCGGCGTTGCCATTGCCGACGACGGCCATTTTCACTTTGCGCGGCGCGTATTCGTACACCGGCAGGGCGTGATCGGCGGCGGCGATGAGCGCGGCGGCGCGGGCCGCGCCCATGGTGATGGCGGTGAGGTGGGACTGCACATAGATGATGCCTTCCACCGCCACTTCGTCGGGCTGGAATTTTTGGATGACGTTGACCAGATGCGAGCGGATCGCCGCAAGAGCTGTGGATTGAATGAGTTTCTGCGGGATCGAGATGACGTCATAAGCGAGCACCGTGGGTTTGCGCGGGTCGCCCTCGAGCACGGCATAACCGGTGTTGCGAATCGCGGGGTCGATGGCGAGGACGCGCATGTTAGATAGGGACGGTGAATCCCGCGGTTGCAGCGAGCTGTTTCTGGTTCGCATCGAATGTTAGAAAACGGGTGGCACCCATGATGCGGGCGGCGGCGACATGGAGGATATCAAAGCCGCGGTGTCCGCCGGTGAGGGTGTGGGCGGCGGACAGCCGGGTGGCTTCGGCGAGGACTTCAGCGAGATTGCAGACTTTCTCGATGAGCCTGCCATCGATGATTGCATGTTCGAAGAGTTGGTGGTGCAGGGCGGCTTCGCCGGGTATCATGGATTTCCGGCACTCGGCGAAACGAAGGGCGTTGATCAGTTCGAAACGATTGAGAAGACTGATGGAAATCACGCGGTTGTTTTGCGCACACCAAGCGACTGCCGCAGGCGTGTGGACGTCGTTTCCGTAGAGGGAAAAGAGGAAGCTGGTGTCTGCGGCAATCACCATAGACTTGCGGCATCATGAATGAGGTCCAGTGACTCCTGAGCAGTGAGGATCCTTTCACCACTGCGATCACGGGTGATTTCAGGGGCGACGGCCCAGTTCACCTTCTTGGGCTCCACTTTTTTTTCGGGAATGAGCCGGGCGACCGGCTTTCCGCGTTGCGTGATGACAATTTCCTCCCCCGCACTCACCCAGCTCAAAAGGCTGGTGTAGTGATTCCGGAGGTCACGGACGGTGGCGGTTCTCATGTGGCTACAAGCTTGTAGCACAATGAGCGGGGTGTCAAGATCGGATTTGTGCAACGCTGAATCACCGCCGTTTCTTGCCGCCGCCGCCGGATTTCTTGCGGCGCACCGCCTTGCCCGGCGCATCATCCAGCAGAGCGGTGTAGATATAGTCGAAGTCGTCGAGTTTGCGGCGCGGGATTTTCTGCGAGATGAAGAATTCCACGGATTTTGCGTAGTCGAGTTCGTCGGCGGTGAGGATGGTGAAGGCGTCGCCCTCGGCCTCGGCGCGGCCGGTGCGGCCGATGCGGTGGACGTAGTCCTCGGCGTTTTCCGGGACGCGGTAATTGATGACATGGGAGACGCCGGAGATATCGATGCCGCGGGCGGCGACGTCGGTGGCGACCAGGATTTCATAGTCGCCGGACTTGAAGCCGGCGAGGGCCTTCATGCGATCCACCTGGTTGATGTCGGAGTGCATGGCGGCGACTTTCTGCTGGCCGGTGGTTTTGATCAGGTAGGTGAGCTGGTCGGCTTCCTTGCGGGTGCGGGTGAAGATCATCACCGAGTGGTAGTCGGTCTGCTTGAGCAGTTCTAGCAGAAGTTCGTCGCGTTGGTCCATGGCCACCGGATAGAACGCGTGGGTCACGGTGGTGGGGATGGAGGCGCGGTCGATCTCGATTTTGAGCGGATCGGTGAGGCACCATTGGGCGAAGGTTTGGATCGCCGGCGGCATGGTGGCGGAGAAAAACAGTGTCTGGCGGCCTTCCCAGGGGCAAAGGTTGACGATTTTGCGGACCTGCGGGAGGAATCCCATGTCGAGCATGCGGTCCACTTCGTCGAGGATGAGCACCTTGACCTCGCCGAAGCGCATGGTGCAGCGGTAGAAGTGATCGACGAGGCGGCCGGGAGTGGCGACCACGATGTCGGCACCGGCGGCGAGTTGTTCGGTCTGCGTGCCAAGGCCGACGCCGCCATAGAGCAAGGCGACCTTGAGGCCGGTGTGTTTGCCGTATTTTTCAAATTGTCCGGCCACCTGGTGGGCGAGTTCGCGGGTTGGTTCGAGGATGAGGATCTGCGGTTTGCCGAGCTTTTCGATCATTGAAAGCGTCGGCAGGGCGAAGGCCGCGGTTTTGCCGGTGCCGGTTTGGGACGCGCCAATGACGTCCTTTCCTTCGAGGATGATCGGAATCGCCTGCGCCTGGATGGGCGTGGGCGTGGTGTAACCGGATTCCTCAATGGCTTCCAGAACGGCTGCGGAGAGCCCAAGTGTGTCAAATCCCATGCGGGGGCCTAGGTAGAGGGCGGAGCCGCCGCGGTCAAGGGGCGATTGTCAAAGGGTGAAGAGATTGGCATGGCGGGGGCGGCGGAAATGACGGAGGATGGGCGCGTGTTGAAAGCCCGCTTTGAAACCAGCGTGTTGGATGGCCGGCAGGCGTTCCGGGATGTGCTGGCGCGGTGGTTTGCCAAGAACGGCAGGGACTATCCATGGCGGCGGACACGGGATCCGTATGCGGTTTTGGTTTCCGAAGTGATGCTCCAGCAGACGCAGATCGCGACGGTGCTCGGGAAAGGGTATTACACGCGCTTTTTGGCGGTTTTTCCGGATGTGCGCTCGTTGGCGGCGGCCGATGACGCGGCCTTGCTCAAAGCCTGGGAAGGGCTTGGCTATTACCGGCGGGCGAGAATGCTGCGGGAGGCGGCGCGGACGGTTCTAACGGATCATGGCGGGGTGTTTCCGCGGGATTTGCAGGAGTTGGTGAAACTGCCGGGGGTGGGGCCCTACACAGCGGGGGCCGTGCGGGCGTTTGCGTTCAATGCTCGGGCGGTGCTGGTGGATGGAAACGTGGCGCGGGTATTGTCGCGCTTGCTGGATTTTTCCGAACCGGTGGATGATACGGCCGGGATCAAGCGGCTCTGGGGTTGGGCCGGGGATCTGGCAGACCCGCAGCGGCCGCGCGTCTATCATGCGGCGCTGATGGAACTGGGACAGGTCATTTGCCGGCCGGGGGTGGCGGATTGCTTGCACTGTCCGGTCGCGCGGTTCTGCCGGACGGCGGAACCGGAACGCCTGCCGGTGAAGAGCCGTAAAATCCTGATCACCCGGGTGGACGAGCACGCGCTGTGGCTGCGCGATGGCACAGGCCGCTTGTTACTTCATCATGAGGGCGGCAAGCGCCGCACCGGTTTGTGGAAACTGCCGACCCGCGAGGCCGGGGAGCTTGCCCATCTAACGGTTCTGGCCGAGCACTGCTACTCGATCACCCGCTACCGGGTGACTTTGCGGGTCCATGCCGGCAGCGTGTCCGGTCCGCCATTCCGGCCATCCCGCGGCGAATCCTGGCGGGAACCCGACGAGGTGCCCATGTTGCCGATGGCCGCACCCTTCCGCCGGGTCATTGAACAAATGTTGGAGGATTTTTGAAATCGGGTGTGACGAAGCCTGCTGGTTGTGCTTTCTTCCGCCTGGATGGAAAGAATCGCTCGTTTGTTAGGAATTCTGTTGGCGGCGTGCCTCGTGCCGGCGTGTTCGGTGGAGCCGGTGGCCGATCCGCGGGTTCCTGGACCGGCGGCGCGCAGGATCGTCACCCAGCGGGTCAGTGCGGTGGTGGTGACGGAGCGGGACGACTTGAGCCGCTGGATGAACCGCGGGTTTGCCGTGTCTAACGCTCCAGGAGATGCGGATGGGGGCTCGGCGACGCCGATTTCCGCGGACGGGTATTTTCTCACGGCGGACCATGTGTTGGCGCGGATGGAGGGGCGCAATGTCTTTGTGATTTATGGTCGCGGCGCACGTTTGGCACCGGTAAAAGCGCGGGTGGTATGGCGGTCCGGTGGGGCGGATCTGGCCTTGCTGCACATCCCTGCGAAGACCCCGGATTATTACCGCTGGAGCTCACCGGATCGTTGGCTGCCGGAGGGGAGCGGCGTGATCCATGGCGGCATTGCCACCGGCTCCAAATCGGAATCTGGGAAACTCGGGACCTCGCTCGCACCGGAGGCCAGATTCACCGGCAACCGGAAGTTCAAGATCGACATTCCGTTGCAACCCGGAGACAGCGGTGGTCCGGTGGTGGACGCTCATGGCGCGCTGGTCGGCATCAACTCGGCGGTGGAGTTTCTGGTGCCCATGGAAACCGCGTTTTTCGTCGATTCCGAAGCCTGCCGGCCGAACACCCGGAGGATCGAGTCCGTGATTCAGATGGATCGCGCGCGAAATAACCGGCCGAACCCCGCCGTAGAGTGAGCCAATGGATGGATTCTGGATGGAATGGGGCCGAAGGATCAACGGGACAGGTCTGTGGGCGACGGCCTGCGTTCTGTTAGGGTCGTGCGCGGGTTTCGACAAGTCGTGGGTTCCGGGCAGTGCCGCGTCGCTGGCGCAGGACCAAATCATGCTGGTGCGCAAGGAGCCGCCCTCGTTCGGGTTTCATCGTTTGGAAACGCAGTCACGGATCTATCCGGATCTCGGGTTGTTCGTGAAGCAGCGGGGGCAGCCCGATTTTCTGGCGGAAACCGGCGATCATGAGCGGCACTACTTCATTCTCTACTACCTGAGGGAGCGCAAGGCATTCGCGTGCAGAACGCGGCCGCGGCATGCGGGGACGGTTGAGTTCTCCGGGCCCTACCCGATCACAGCCGGGGAATACCGCCTGCTGGATGGTTTCCGCCGGGGGAAGCCCCATTAGCGGCCGCCGTGGCTGGGATTTTTTTTGACTGCCAAGAAGTTCGCCCATCATTGTTTTTTCCGTAATCCATGACCACACGCCCCCTTTTACTGCTGCTCGCCGCAACCTCGCCAGCGCTCGCCCAGAACTTCCTCGATCCGCTTGTCGTGACGGCGGCGCGCCTGGAGCAAGAGGCCAGCCAGATCCCATACTCGACGGCGGTCCTCGACTCGGAATATCTGCGGGAAAACACCCGGCGCACCTTGCCGGATGCGTTGGCATACACGCCGGGGGTGCTGGTGCAGAAAACCGCTTACGGCCAGGGTTCGCCGTTCATCCGGGGTTTTACCGGACGCCAGAACCTGTTGCTCGTGGATGGGGTGCGCCTCAACAACTCGACCTTCCGCAGCGGACCGGTGCAGTATTGGAACACGGTGGACTCGCTGTCCATCGATCACCTCGAGCTGATCAAGAGCCAGGGCTCGGTGCTCTATGGCTCCGACGCCGTGGGCGGCACGCTCAACGCGTTCACCAAGTCGTCGGATTTCCGCAACAGAACCGCGGACCAGGCCTATCTGGGAGGGGCGGCGGCATACGAATTCCGCGCCAATGGCCAGGGCAGCCACATCGGGCGCCTTGAGACGGAAGCCGGGGTGGGCGGGAAATTCGGTGTTTGGCTTGGGCTCTCCGCCAAAGAGTTCGGCGATATCGAGGATTCGGCGGTCGGCCGCATGAAGGGCACCGGCTATCCCGAAAAGGATTTGGATTTCCGTGTGGATTGGGCGGTGACTCCCGAGTCCACCCTCACCCTCGCCTATGACACGGTGAACCAGGATGCGATCTCGCGGTGGCACCGCACCCTCAACAATCCCGGCTGGAAGGATGACGGCCACGTTGCCGCACCCGGCCTATGGACCAGCGACAACTTCGATCAGGAACGTTCGCTGACCTATCTCCGCTATGCCGGGGAAAACCCGCGGGCTGGCGCGGCGATCCAGCGCTGGAACGCCACGCTGTCATACCAAACCGCGGCCGACTCGGAGTTTCAAAACCGCTATCCCGCCGAAAAGAGCATCCGAGCTTCGGACATCGATCTTCAAACCAGCGGGGCGGACCTGACCTTGGAATCCGCGATCGGGCCGGGGACCCTGATCTACGGCTTCGATTTCTATCATGACGAGGTCGATTCGTCCGGCTACAAAAACAACGCCGCCGGAACGGCCTACAAGGAAAGCCTGCCGCTTGCCGATGATTCCCAATACGATGTGTTAGGCGCATTCGCCCAGTATGCCTGGGAACCGCTGAATGCCTTGGAAATCACCGCCGGCGCGCGCTACACCTATGCGGAAGCCACCCTTGGCCGGTTCAACAATCTCGCCGGGGTGAGCCAGCCGAGCCAGACCCAGGATTGGAATTCGCTGGTCGGCTCGTTGCGCGGCCTTTACCGGATCAATCCCTGTTGGAGCTTGTTCGGCGGTATCTCACAGGCCTTCCGCGCGCCGAATCTCGATGACCTCACCGGCAACGCGACCGCCAAGTCCGGTTCGACCGCCTTTGGATCAACGGATGTGAATCCCGAGGAGTTTCTTACCTATGAACTCGGCGTCCGTCATGCCACCGCGACGACCTCGCTGGCTTGCGCGGTTTTCTATACGGATGCGAACGATTTGATCAGCGCGGTACCGGTGGGGCCCGGCAAGAAGGACACCATCAATGTCAATGCGACCCATAGCTATGTGTATGGCGTCGAGTTGGAAGGCGCATGGCAGTTCCATCCGCAGTGGACGCTCTCCGGCTTCACCGCATGGCAGGACGGCCGGACCGAAAGCCCGCTCTACCTCAACGGCCCGCTGGAGGACAAACCGATGTCCCGCCAAATGCCCCTGACCGGGTCTTTGGCGCTGCGTTGGACCGATCCATCCGCGAAATACTGGGTGGAAGGCCGGGTGCTCGCCGCGGCCCTCGAGGATCGCATCACCGCCGCCGACCAGGCGGCCGACAACCAGCGCATTCCGACAGGCGGCACTCCCGGCTACATCGTCGTCTTGTTGCACGCCGGGTGGAAGGTCAACGAGCATCTCGACCTCACCTGTGGCATCGAGAACCTGACCGACGAAAACTATCGAAATCACGGTTCCGGCCAGAACGAGCCGGGATTGAGCGGGATTTTCGGCGCCAAAGTGAATTGGTAGAGGCTGGCGAAAGCCATCCCGCGAAGAATTCCGCCGGTTTGGGAAATTCCTGCTTGCACGGGTGGGGGAGGTCGCTAGTTTGAGAGTAAGCATGCTGGTTTTCCGGCGTGTTCCTAATAACAAAACCGGGGCGTCCGCCCCATTCATAAAACAATAAATAAACAAACACATGAAAACGAATGCAAAAATGCGCAGAGGTTTCACCTTGGTGGAACTCCTCGTGGTTATCTCCATCATCGCCACGCTGGCTGGGGTCGGCGTGCCGGTCATTATGAGCAAAATTAAAGACGGTGCCCGTGCCGAAGCCATCGGCAATATCAAACAAATCGGCTTGGCGATGTTCACCTTCGACCAAGACTATGGCAGCTATCCGTGCGACGCCACGGGCATCGAGGTCAAGAACAACAATCCCGATTCCGGACTGAATTTTGGCAACAATTCGTCCAACGATTTTTTCCGCCAATTGATCGTTGCGGGTGCCATCGACACGGAGAAGTCGTTCTACGCCAAGGCCCCTTACACCAAGAAGCCGGATAATGTCATGAGCCAGGGGAAGGCCCTGGGGCCGGGCGAAGTCGGATTTGCCTATATCATGGCCACCACCACGGAACCCTTGAGCAGCTCTGGCAATTCCGGCCGGCCGCTGCTGGCTGCTGCGGTATTCAACGGCATGACCAATGGCACCTTCGATCCCGATGTTTATGCCAAAAAAGCCGTGATTTTCCGCGTCGATAACAGCGCCACCGCAGAACCCGTCAGACCGTCCGACAAGAAGGTGCTGGTGGGAGGTGGCAAAACCCTGCTCCAGGGTGGCGACAAAGACACGGTCTGGGGGACCGACATCAACCCGATTCTCAAGGCCCCAGAAAAGGCCCGCGCCGACTCAACACTCCAGCAGCCGACAAACTAACCTGCCCTGATTATTCCGACCGGGGACCCGCGCGGGTCCCCGGTTTTTTTTGTGGCCGGTGCCCGGCGCTGTGGCAGGTGGCGTCCAGCCGCTGAGCACGGCACCTTTCCATCAGAGTCTTGCCAGCAACCTGAAGATGCCTACCTTCAGGGCCGTGAACGAGTTGTTTTCCATTTCGCCGCCGCGTGCGTGGGCGGAAATCGATCTTACCGCGTTGAAGAACAACCTTGCGGTCGCCCGTGCGGCTTGTGGCGGGGACTTGATGGCGGTGGTCAAAGCCGGGGCCTACGGCCACGGGTTGGAGGAAGTCGCCAAGGCGCTGGCGGCTGAAAAGCTGGTGTTTTTCGGGGTCGCGAACGTGGGGGAGGCCCGCCGGATCCGCAATGCCGGGGTGACCACGCCGATCTATTTGTTAGGTGCCAGCTGGGCGGGCGAGCGCGAGGAAATCGTCGCCCGGGATTGGACGCCGTGTCTTTCCACGCTGGAGGAAGCGGCGCACTTCGAGCGCCTGGCGGCGGCCTCAGGCAAACGGCTCAAGGTGCATCTGGCCGTGGACACGGGCATGGGACGGGGCGGATTCCTGCAGGATCATCTGGCGGCAAGCATGGCCGCATTGGAACGCATGGCACATCTCGAGATCGAAGGGATAGGATCGCATTTGCCGGCGGCGGATGAGGATGAGGAGTTCACCCGCGGCCAGATCGCCCGTTACCGCGCAATTCTCGACGAACTCGGAGGACCGGAGCGCTTCAAGTGGCGTCACCTGCTCAACAGCGCGGGCTTGCTCGGATACGACCGTGGAGTGTGCAATCTCTCGCGTCCCGGCTTGATGCTTTACGGAGTTGCGCCGCTGCCCGGATTTCAGCACCAACTTGCCACGGTCATGACGCTGAAATCGCGCGTGACACTGGTGCGCACACTGCCCGCCGGACACGGCGTCTCCTATGGGCGGCAGTTTGTGACCACGCAGCCCACGCGGGTGGCCACCATCGGGATCGGCTATGGCGACGGTTATCCGCGACATGTTTCCGGGCAAGGCGCCGAGGTATGCATCCACGGGCGGCGTTGTCCTATCCTCGGACGTGTCACCATGGACCAGATCATGGTGGATGTGACCGGTGCGGGCGAAGTGCGCGAAGGAGCCGAAGTGGAAATGTTCGGGTCTAACATCCCGGTGGCGGAGATCGCTGAAAAAGCGGGGACCATTGTCTGGGAGATATTCACCGGCATCACCCCGCGGGTGATGAGGTGTTATGTGGAGGATCGCGGATAGCAGATCGTGGATCGTGGATACGGATCTTCAATCTTCAATCGACGATCCTCAATCCACGATCTCCCAAAGAAACACCCGATCCCCTGGGCAGGGAACCGGGTGTGGGTGAGAGTTGATAGGCTGTGGACTTACCAGTCGCCACCACCACC
>Ga0268284_1001762_pt1 | contig 10464 bp, 3 predicted proteins | sample saktaG_14_FD_190137 | JGI IMG/M metagenome (GOLD analysis project Ga0268284, IMG submission 190137) | Saline water microbial communities from Sakinaw Lake, British Columbia, Canada - sak_2013_06_06_40m | ecosystem: Environmental > Aquatic > Non-marine Saline and Alkaline > Saline ... | reverse complement strand
TCTCGAAATTCCCGCGGGTGCCGTGATGTTTGCGCCCTGCTTTGAGCCGGTTGGCGAGGGTCGCAGAGCCCTTGCACCCTACGTGATAAATCTATGGAAAGAGGTCAACGGATCGGGTAAAGGGTCGGTTCTCTTCGAAGAAATCATCGCTGGCGGTGAAGCCAGGCGGTGGTAAATTATGTCTAAACCACGTTCGTTTCGGGACACGGCATGCCGTGTTCCGCTTCAATGCAATGATCATGAAACTTTCCCCCGCTTCTAGTAGTATCTCGTTTCCGTTCTCTTGGCGTCCCGGTGCTCCAAGGTGAGTTCTGCCTGACCTTCTGACCTTTAGCGTTTATCCCCCCCCCCCATGACCCCCCGCAATCAGGGCCTGCTAGGCGCTTGCCTCCTTCTCGTGGCTATTTCCGCCTGGGTCATTCATCCGCCGCAGGGAAGGGGGCCTTCGTCCGTATCCACAGGGACCATCCCGGTCCAGACGGGCACGGCGGACGATTCTCCGACCACCCCCGGAGGCTCCGCCGCGGACGGGCATGCCGCCGGCGGCAAACACCCATCTTTGCACAGCGTGGAGCCCCCATCCCACGTCGGCGCGGACACTCACCTCGCGGCACAGCAAGCGGAACCGCCCCCGCTTGCTGTCCCTTTGCGCAATGATTTTCTCCAACGCATCCTTGCCTCGGATCAATCCACCGTCACCGTCCCCCTGCCCGGCGGCGGCTCCGTGCAGGGCCGGGTTTCCTTGCTCCAGCGCGATGGAAATGGTCTTCTGCTAGTCCAAGGAGTCGTGACCCATCCGGAGGCGGGCAGGTTCATGTTCCAGCGCCAGACCGCAGCGGGCAAGGCAGGCTCGCTCGCCGGATTCATCCATTACGACACAAGCGCCATCGCCTATCAGGTCCGGCCGCTGGGCGAAAACGCGCAACCGGTGCTGGTGAAAACCACCGCGGACAAGGTGATTTGCCGCGCCTATGCCATCGCGCCGGACGCGGCGGAGGATCCGCAGGAAATCCCGCCGACCCACCCGACGGACTACCCGATTCCGCCGGATGAAAACGGCATCATCCAGTTGCAAAGCCTGCCGGGTGCCACCGCGGTCATTTACTTGGACTTCGATGGTGAGGAACGCGATTTCGCAGGTTGGGGATACATCAACGCCAAGTCGTCTGTCACCGCCCAGGTGATGCCAGCGAATAACAACCGGATTTATGAAATTTGGAAAGGGGTTTGCGAGGATTTCCAACCCTTCAACATCAACATCACCACCACACGCGGCGTCTTTGATGCCGCCCCGACAGGTCGCCGCATGCAGGTCGTCATCACGCCCACTTCCACCGCCTCGCCGGGAGCCGGTGGCGTGGCCTACACCCAATCGTTCAACTGGACCACCGACACGGTCTGCTGGGCATTCTGGGCGACCTACAGCACCGGGAAAAACATGGTCGAGATCATTTCCCACGAAGTCGGTCACACGCTCGGTCTATCACACGACGGCTGCGCCTCATCTGCCCAAGCCTACTACTCCGGGCACAATGGCTGGGCTCCCATCATGGGGGTCGGATACTATCAGACACTCTCGCAGTGGTCGAAAGGGGAATACCCCAATGCGACCAACCCCGAGGACGATCTGCATATCATCGCTTCCGAAAACAACGACGTGGCTTACCGCGCGGATGACCATGGTGCCACGTTTGCCACCGCCACCTGGCTCGACCTTGCCGCCACCGGGGAGGTTTCCAACGAAGGGATCATCGAAACCACCGCCGATGAGGATGCCTTCCGCTTCGCCACCAGCGGCGGCACGTGCACTCTCATTATCAATAACGTCTCGTTCAATCCGAACCTCGATCTCAAGGCGGAGCTTCTGGACTCCTCCGGCGTCGTCATCGCCAGCCACGACCCCGCGGACTCAACGGATGCCTCGATCAGCGGGCTGAATCTGCCGGCAGGGGAATATTTCCTGCGTATCTCCGGTACGGGCAACGGTGACCTAACAACAGGCTATTCGGACTACGCCAGCCTCGGGGCCTACACCATCACCGGCAACGTGAGCGGCGGGGTGCCCGCGGACCGTTTCACCCTCGCGGAAAACTCCACCGCCGGCGTGGCGGTCGGCACCGTCAGTTCCCGTACCAGCCACGGCGCAGGCGTGCTGGCCTTTGCCATCAACTCGGGCAACACCGGTGGCACCTTCGCCATCGACCCCGCCACCGGTGCCATCACCGTGGCATCTAACGAATTGTTGGATTTCGAGGCGCTCTCCACGCGTTGGGATGATCCGGCCACGTTCGAGTTGTTTGTCTCCATTACGGACTCCCTCGGCACGGCCGAGGAATCCATCCGCACCGTCGTGACCGTCAGCGACGTCAACGAGCCACCGGTTTTCCCACCTCTGTCCGCGTTGACCATAGCGGATCATCTGGTGTCGGGCACGCTCATCACGACGGTGGAAGCCACCGACCCCGACCGTTTTGATTACGTCACTTATTCAATCACCGGGGGCAACACCGGCAATGCCTTTGGCATCGACTCCACCACCGGTGCTCTTTCCGTGAATGGGGCATTGGACTTCGCAACCACGCCCGCCTACACCCTCACGCTCCGCGCCACTGATCACCTCTCGCCCGCCCAATCGGTGGACGTCACCCTCACGCTCAATCTGCTGGAAATTTTCCCAAACCACAGTCTGGGCACGATCATCCGCACGTTCTTCAACGGGATCGAGGGCTCCACGGTGGCAAGCCTAACGGACAATCCCAACTTCCCCGGACGGCCGCATTCGGAGGCGGTTCTCACATCGTTCGACAGTGGCGCCGCCATGGGCGAATCCTACGGCAGCACGGTGCGCGGATATGTGATCGCGCCGACCACGGGAAACTACACGTTCTGGATTTCCTCCAGTGATGACGGGGAACTGTGGATCAGCCCGGACACGGATCCGTCCAAGGCCGTGATGCGCGCGAGTGTTTCGAATGGGTTCGCTTGGCCCAATCCCAACGAATGGGATAAATACCCGAGCCAGCAATCCAGCGAGATCGCGCTGACTGCCGGTCAAGCATATTACATCGAGGCCCGCCATAAGGCAAGCATCGGTGGTGATCACGTGCAAGTCGCCTGGAAGGGCCCCGGCATGGACGCCAAGGAAATCATTCCGGGCAGATGGCTCATGCCCTATGAGCAGAATTACGCGCCATGGGCCGATACCCAAACCCTCTTCGTGCGCGAGGCCGCCACCAGCGGCCAGAGCATAGGCGGGCCTGCCTTCATCGAGCCGAATCTCGGCCAGGCGGTTTCCAGTTATGCCATCACCGCCGGCAACACGGCCGGGATTTTCAGCATCGATCCCCTCAGCGGGAACATCACCGTGACCGACGGCGGCGGCCTCACCGCCGGAACCGCCCACGTTCTAACTGTTTCCGCCACCGACAATGGCAGTCCCGCGATGACCGGCGCCACCACGGTGACCATCCGGATTCTCGGCCTCCACGAACAGCTTCATACCTGGTGGAAACTCGATGAATCATCCGGGGTCACCGTCACCGACAGTTCCGGCAACACCCGTGATGCCACGCTCTCCGGCGGCGGATCATGGCTCACCCGTGGTGCCGCAAACCAGGCGTTGCAACTCAACGGCAGCGATGCCCACATCGACTACCTCGGCAACAGCGCGCTCTCCGGCGGCACCTCGTTCACGGTGGCCGCATGGGTGAAAGTGCCCGCCTCCCATGCGACGGACGGGATGCTGATCCAACAACGGAATGCAGGGACCAACGGCTATATCGGTCAATACCGGGTGGTGGTGAAAGCCGACGGCAAAATCAACTTCAACGTTAATGGCAAGGACGCGAACAACGCCAACTTGGGCTCTCAGTTTTACCTCACCAGCACCAACGCAATCAATGACGGCACCTGGCACCATGTGGCCTGCGTCCGCGATGGCAGCAACGGCCGGGTCTATATTGATGGAGTGTTGCGCGCCTCCGGCAGCGGGGTGCTCCGCATGCTCGATCCGACATTCACCGTGGCCGTCGGTTACGACGCCATGAACAACAACGCCTTCCTCAACGCCACCGTGGACGATGTCCGCATCTATGCCGAGGCGCTCGGGAGCCAGCAACTTGTGAAAATCGCCGGCACCCCCAAGGTGGCCATCACCAGCCCGGTTACCGCTGCGGTGGATATTCCGGCGGGCGTAGGACTCATGCTGCAAGCCGCCGCCAGTGATCCCGATGGAGCGGTCCCGGCGCTCGCGTGGTCACAGCTCAGCGGACCGGGCAGCGTGACGTTTGGCACGCCGTCCGCAGCCGGGTCCAGCGCCTTGTTTTCCATGTCAGGCAGCTACATCCTGCGGGTTGCCGCGAGTGATGGCGCGAATACCGCGACGGCGGAGGTGACGGTGATCGTGGGAGGCTCGGAGCGTTCGCCGTTTGGCGGATTCACCTACGGCGGCGGCGCGCCAGGCAGCCACTACCCTACCGGCTCAAACAGCTACAATCTCGCTGGCGCATCCTCCGGCATTCACGAAAACGGAACTGCGGACGGGTTCTATCTGTTAGGAAAGGCGTTCGCCGGAGACTTTGACTTGCGGGCCAGGGTGACCGGGATGGGGGATTGGATCAATACCAACGCCGGAAACGCCGGCCTCATCGTTCGTTACGGGACGGCCGGGGCCGCTGACGAAGCAAGCGGGTTCATCGGCTACGACGCCAGCGGCGTATGCAGTTTGATGAGCCGTGCCAGCAGCGGAGCCGGGACCACCAAAACCGAACACCCCTCAACGGTGCTGCCGAGGTGGTGCCGTCTAACCCGTAACGGCGACACGCTGGAATTTTGGTGTTCCGGCAATGGTGTCGAATGGACCTCTTGCGGCACGATGACTTGCAGCGGCGTGGTGCGTGCCGGCATGTGCTGGAGTTCCAACGACCTTATCGATAGCGGCAGCGCGTCCTTCGACAACGTCTCCGGTTTCTCCACCTCCGGCAGCGGACCATTCGTGCATGCCGGTGCCGATTTCACGGCCGTGGCTGGCATTCCGGCCAACCTCCCGGGGACCGTGACTGACGATGGCCTGCCGAACCCGCCTGCGGCCACCAGCGTGTCGTGGTCCGTGGTGAGCGGTCCCGGCAGCGTCACCTTTGGCAACCCTAACCAGGCTGCCACCACCGCCACCTGTGGTGCGGCGGGCACGTATGTGCTGCGCCTCATGGCGGAGGATGGCGCGAGCAAGACCTTCGATGACACCAATCTAACGGCAATCCTGGTGAACACCATCACGGTGGCCGCCACCGATGAAGCAGCGGCGGAAACCGGTCCGGGCACCGGCACCTTCACGTTCACCCGCGGAGGTTCGCTCATTGGCGATCTCACCGTGGATTTCACGCTTGGCGGAGCTGCAGCCAACGGTGTGGACTACGCCGCGCTGCCCGCCGGCATCGTCATGCCGGCCGGAGTGACCTCGCACACACTCACCGTCACTCCTGTGGCCGACGCACTCGTCGAAGGCCCGGAAAGCGTGTCACTCACGATCCTTCCAGGCGACTATGAGATCACCGGTTCTTCGGCCATCGTGGTGATCGCGGATTCCAACCACGCGCCGCTGTGGGCGGCGGCAACTCTCAACGGGGCGGCGGCTGAGGAAACCACCGCATACTCCGGCCCGTCGCTCGCCACCCAGGCCACCGACCTCGACGGCGATGCCTTGACGTTTCAAAAAACGAGTGGTCCGGCCTGGTTGGTGGTAGCGGCCGACGGCTCGCTCTCCGGCACTCCCGCCACGGTGAACGTGGGACCTAACGTTTTTGCGCTGCGCGTCATGGACAGCGGAGGCCTTTTCGCCGACGCCGTCCTGAACATTTTCGTGCGTTTCACCAACCATCCGCCGGAAGCCATCGGGGTTCCGGTCATCGCCGCCAATGCGGCCGCCTTGGTCCCGTATTCGGGGCAATCACTGGCCTCGGCCATCAGCGATCCGAATCTCGCGCAGGGAGACGTGTTGGTATTCACCAAACTCGGCGGTCCGGAGTGGCTGGAGATCGCTCCTGACGGACAACTTTCCGGCACCGCACAGCCCGGGAATCTCGGGACTAACATATTCAGCGCAAGGGTCGCCGATTCCGCCGGAGCCACCACGGACATCGTGCTCCAGATCACCGTCATGCCGCCCAGCCTCTATCTGGATACTAACGGCACCACCGCCGGTTCCGGCGCTCCGGTGAGCGCCACCTGGGACTCCGCCGCGATCTGGTCCGCCGAACCTGCTGGAATCACCACGACCCATTCATGGATCGACGGGGCGCACGCGGTTCTGTCGGCTGGTGAGGATGCCGCGGCGTCCCTCATCACCGTTTCCGGCAGCCGGGAAGTCGGCAGCCTCACCGTTGAAGAAGGCACCCCGCTGCTTACCGGAGGCACTCTGGTGCTCGCGGGTGCCACCACTGATTTCACCATCACCGGCGCGGCGGAAGTGGCCTCGGAACTCACCGGCACCGGCAGGGGTCTGGTGAAATCCGGTGCCGGAACATTGGATCTATCAGGAAGTAACAGTTATACCGGCGCGACCGCGGTTGCCACGGGAAACCTGCGAATCAGCGGGGCTTTGACCGCCTCTAGCAGCGTTTTGGTGGCTGCGGACGGCACCCTGTCCGGTCAGGGTGCGATCACCAACGGCGTCACGGTTTCCGGCACGCTCGCCCCGGGTGGCGGCGTCGGCACGCTGACCACCGGCCCGCTCGCGCTGGCATCCGGAGCACGCATCGAATGGCAGGCAAGCGATTGGACCGGCGCTGCTGGCAGCGGTTACGACCAACTTGCCGCCGCCTCGCTGGATCTCTCCGCGGCAAGCGCAGTCACCGTGATGCTCCGCGCGGAAGCACTCGCGAATTTCTCCGAAAGCCCGGCCACCTTCACCCTGGTGCACACCTCATCCGGGTGTAGCGGATTCGACGCCGCGAAATTCACGCTCGACACCGCGGCTTTTTCCCTTGCCACGGGAACCTGGGCGGTCCAGCAGAACGGCAACGATCTGCTCCTCAGCTACACCCCACGCACTCCCTTCGAAGCCTGGCAACTCGCCGAGTTCGGCGCCCAGGCCGGCAACCCGCTGCTCGCCGGTGACATGGCCGACCCCGATGGCGACGGCCTGCCAAACCTGCTGGAATTCGCGCTCGACACCCACCCGCAAGAAGCGGCCGCCACCACCATCGTCCACGACCTGGAAAACGTTGACGGCACCAGCTACCTCCGGCTCACGATCAGCAGAAACCCGGCCGCCACCGATCTCAACTTCAGCGTGCAAACCACCTCCGATCCATCTGATCCCGATACCTGGACCGATGCCGACACGGTGATCGAGGATGAGACTCCGAAACTTGTGGTTAGGGACAAGCTGGCCGGTCCCCGCCGCTTCATCCGTCTGCGTGTCACCCGCTGAGTCGAGACTGACAACATGACTCCTTGCCCCGAAAACCCGCATCGACCCGTGACCGTGGAATCCCTAACCGCCCATCAATGGAAATGCGAACTTTAGTCTGTGGGATGGCGTGGTTGGCGGCTTGTGTCGTGCTGGCCGCGGCAAATCTGGCGGAGCGCCTGCCCGCGCAACCGGATGGCATCGGCCGTCCCGCATCCGACCGCGCCTGGTGGGGTGTGTGGGCACAAACGCCGGAGGCGGCCACCGCGGTGCAACACGCGGAAAGCTGGCTCAACAAGCCGATGCCGCCCTTTGACGCGGAACGTTATCTCGATTACTCCACCACTGGCGACCGCTCCCGCTACCAGGCGCAACACTCGCGGCGCTGGACCCGCTTCAAGCAGTTGGTCATGGGAGAATGCCTCGAAGGCAAGGGCCGCTTCATCCCGGCACTCGATGAAACCGTTAGAAGCTTGTGCGCGGATCCCTCATGGGTGCTGCCGGCGCATGACCGCGGCACCCGGGTTTTCAAGGGCGGCAACCCGTATGCGGATCTGGCGGCGGCGGCCAACGGCTACCAGATGGCGCTCGCGGCTTGGTTGTTAGATGGCAGGCTGCAGCCGGAGACCCTGGGGTTGATGCGCGAGAACGTGGCGCGGCGGCTGACCGGGCCGGTGTTGCGGACCATTGACGGCACCGCGCCGAAAGACGTCCTGGCCGGGCATTGGTGGGTGAGCGCCAACCACAACTGGAACGCGGTGTGCACCGCCGGGGCGGTCGGGGCGATTCTGGTTAGCGAGCCGTCGCGCGAAACGCGTGCCAAGGCGGTGGCTTGGGCCGTTAGGAACACGGATCTTTTCCTATCAGGTTTTGCCAAGGACGGGTACTGTGCCGAGGGCATGGGTTACTGGAATTACGGTTTCGGGCATTTTGTGGTGCTGGCGGAGGTGTTGCGGGTGCAAACCGGTGGCCAGGTGGACTTGTTCAAGGGGCCGTCCGTGCGCCGGATCGCCGGTGCCCCGGCCCGGTTGGAGATCGCCAGCGGAGTCTATCCGGCATTTGCCGATTGCGCGCTCGCCGCGCAACCGGAGCCGCGGTTGTTGGAGATGGTCAGGTGGCGGCTCGAGCAACAACCCTTCACCGGCAGCGCGTCCGGAGTGCTGGCTGAATCCCCCACGCTCTATCAGACGCTGGTGGATCTGGTGGCACGGCGGGAGGCGACTGCATCCCGGGCCGCCAGCGCGGTTGCGTTGCCGCCGCGCTCGTGGTTTCCGGAGAGCGGTGTGTGTGTGGCGCGTCCGGCGAGGCCAGGCGGCATGGCGGTGGCATGGAAAGGCGGCCACAACGCCGACAATCACCACCACAACGATGTCGGCACCACCGTGGTGGTGTGGCAGGGACGGCCGGTGCTCGCCGATCCGGGCACGATGGTCTATCGGGCGGAAACCTTCAGCCGCGACCGCTTCCGCTTGACGGTGCTCAGTTCCTTCGGCCATTCGGTGCCGGTGGTGGCGGGAACCTTGCAGGCCGAGGGACCGCAGTGCCGCGGCCAGGTCCTGACCACAAGTTTCACCGACGCAAGCGACACGGTGACAATCGATCTATCAAGCGCCTATCCGGACAGCGGCGTGAAAAAACTTGAACGGCAGTGGACCTATCAGCGTGCGGGCGACGCCTGCCTGGTGATCGAAGATCGGTTCGGGTTCGCCAAACCGGCCGCCTTCGCGACCGCCTTGGTGGGGCTCGGCGATTGGTATTTGGTGGCGGGCAAGGAGCGTGACGCACGTTTCCTCATCGACGGCGGCAACGGCGCGGTGTTGCAGGTGGACGTCGAGTTTTCCGGCCGCGGGGAGTGGCAGGTGCGCAAAATCGACAACCCGGGAAAACCTGCCTCCAGCCGTCTGGGCCTGGCCATGGCCGAGCCCGCGGCCGAGGGCTTCATCAGGATGACCGTGCGACCGGCCGCCGCCGGACCGGCCGTTTCTAACACCAAACTCCCCGCTGAACCGGCGCCTGAAAAACTCGCCGACCCGCGGCAGGCTCCGCCGGGCGCTTCTTCCTGAGGTTTTGATTTTGAAGCACTAGGTTGCCTTTGCTGAGGCTGGCGAAGCGAGCTTCCAGCATTTAGCCATTGGCGCGGGCGGGCGGGATGGGATAACTTGCGGGCGTGGCTGGGATGAAGGATCGGTTTGAACTGGAATTGCGTGACGGCACGCCGGTGATTGTGCGGCCGTTGCTGGAGGAAGACCGCGCTGCAGTGGTCGAGGTGTATCGCCGGCTCTCGCCGGAGGCACGGTATCAACGGTTCTGGACCCACACCGGTGAGATGATCGGCGATGCGATGTTGGACCGCTTGCTTGAACAAAATCCGGCGAGGCATGAGACCTGGGCGGTGTTGGACCCGGCGCGGGAGTTTCCAGGAATCGGCGGGGCGAGTTGGTGGCGCGATGTCGCCAAGCCGGATGAGGCGGAGATTTCCGCGTTGGTTCTGGACGACGACCATGGGCGCGGCATTGGCACGCTGTTGTTAGCGGTGATGTGGCTGAGCGCCTTCCGCGCCGGGTTGGAGCATCTGGTGGGTTACTCGCTGGCCGATAACCGCCGCGCGGCGAACTGGATGCGCGATTGCGGCGGCCAAGGCACATGGGACGGCTACAAGTTGGTGTTCCGCTGGGACCTCGACAATCTCGACACGCTGCCGGAAACGCCCGCCGCCGCGGACCTGGCAGCCTGGCTGGCGGAACTCTCGCCGCGGATCCTCTGAGGCCCCTGCTTTAGACTGAGCTCCGTTTCCGGCAGCCGCCCGTTGGGATGACAGCGGCAACCACCGAACCCATACAAGAATTTTCACGCGGCGCTACGGACCCCGCTTACACCAATCCCACCAGATCCCATCATCCGAAACCCAATCAGAACAATCTAACAACGTCAATACCAAAGGACCGGTTCCATTGCGCCGCCGTCCGAAGCAGGCGGGCGAGCCCGCTAGGGCTCAAGCTCGCCTGACTGCTTCGGCGGATCGCTAACTGCCGCGAAACATGGCAGCCATGCAGTTG
>Ga0268284_1001761_pt1 | contig 10476 bp, 4 predicted proteins | sample saktaG_14_FD_190137 | JGI IMG/M metagenome (GOLD analysis project Ga0268284, IMG submission 190137) | Saline water microbial communities from Sakinaw Lake, British Columbia, Canada - sak_2013_06_06_40m | ecosystem: Environmental > Aquatic > Non-marine Saline and Alkaline > Saline ... | reverse complement strand
AGGCGGCAACAACGGAGCCGCCGCTGGTTCCGGCGGCTCCGGCATCGTGATTATCTCCTACGCCAGCGGGACCAGTCCCAATCCGACATCAACCAGTGCCACGCTGGCGGCGTTGGAGAACGTGACAACGGCGCTGACGTCAAGCAACTTCGACTACTTTGATCCGAATTCAAGCGCTCTTCAGAACGTGCAGATCACCGCGCTCCCGGCACTGGGCACATTATATTTGAGCGGAACCGCCGTTACAAGTGGCGATCTGCCCCTTACGGTTGCAGCGGCCAACATCGGCAATCTGTCGTATAAGTCGGCGGTGCCGACTTATGGGACTGGCGCTGCTTACACGACGATTGGGATCAAGGTCGAGAATTCGACCAGCCTATGGAGCGATCCCGGGGTGATGACGGTGAATGTCACGCCAAACATAGTAGTGCAGGACCACAGTTTCGAGACCGCAGGTGATTGGGCCATTGGCGCTTGGGGCAGTTTTAACAACACCTACTGGACTAGGTCTTCTTCTTATGGATATGAGCGGAACAATACCAGAGCTAAGGACGGCACTTGGTCCGCCCAGCTGGTTGATTCAGGTATATCCTATTCTCAGAATCTGCACACCACCGTCAACGCAGGAGATAACCTTTCGGTGACATTCTACGTTTCGAGAGAAAGCGGTAACTCGGGGCAGTTCCAAGCCTCATTTCTGGTCGGTGCCACTACGTATAGCACAAACATTAATACGAGTTCCCAGACTGCGGACTTTTGGCAGCCCCATACGTTTACCCAGACAATTGGGGCCGGGGTCTCGGGCAATCTCAGCCTTAAATTCAACAACGTGAGCGGCACCGGTAAGGCGGGGTTCCTCGACAACGTCAGCAATGTCAGCGTGAAACCTGCTCCGAAAGGGACGATGGTGAGCTTTTTTGGCAATTAGTGAAGAAGTGCTAAAGTGAAACTGGAAACTTGAAACATTGGCAATAAGTTTGAAAGTGTCAGTAAGTCTAAGAAGTGTCAGTAAGTGTCAGTGAGTTTGTGCGGCGGCAAGCGCCGCTTGGGTACGCGCGATCTGGCAGTTTCCGGACGCGCGTAGATACGGCGGGCCGGGTCCCGCCGAATGAGAGCGGTGCCGGGTCACCGCACTCCAAACCAGTTCTCTGAACTGAGCGGCTCACCGAGACGGTTCGCCCTACTGTATGCGCCGCAAGGGCCATGCATTGTCGTGGCCGAGTCGCAATCACCGCTGCGCTCAATCGCAGGGCTGACCAAGGACGCAAAGACTGAGAGACTATAAGACCCCAAAAGGGTCTTCGAGATCCTTCGTCTTGCTTTTGAGTCTGGGTGTCTTCACGTCTTTGCGTCCTTGTCCAATCGAACATTGAACATCGAACATCCAACATCGAACATTGAACGCTCAACGAGGAACCCCTGACCCCTCATTCCCTGCTCACGTGGTCGGCTTTTCAGCGGCCTGTTGCAGGACATGCTGGCGGTACTGATTGGGCGTGCAGCCCATGATTTGCTTGAATTGGATGGAGAAGAAGTTGCTGTCGTTATAGCCGCAGTCAAACGCAATGCCGGTGATCTTATCTTTGGAGGACTTAATCATCTCTGCCGCTTTGGCGATCCGAAGTTTGATGCAATACTGCATGGGCGGTTCGCCTGCAGCATCCTTGAATGTCCTGGAAAAGGTGCGTCGGGACATCTTTGCAAAGTCGGCCATCTTTTCCAGTGTCAGGTCGTCCGTGAGATTTTTTTCCATGAACGTGATAATCTGAGCGACCTTCAGAAGGGAGCGGGATTCCGTGATGCGGGAAGAGCCGTAACAGCGCGACAAGATGGTCACCACCTGAATAAAGAGGGCTTTGGTCATTAATTGAAAGCCTGGGCGGTGACTGTCCAGTTCGTCTTCCATTTGGTCAAGCAACTCGCGTATGATCGTGAGCGCTTTTGCGTTGAGGCGAAGACGGCTGGCAAAATTATGCCGTTGACGGTTGCGCGGTTCAAGTTCGAACAAGGCCCGATATCCGGGCATGGAGTGAAGGCCCCACTGCCGCATTTTCAATTCGCCGGGATCGTAGAGGACATTGACCAGCCCCAGCTTGTTCATCTCCCTGTACTGATGTGGCGCAGTGTCCAGGATCACAAAGACGTCGCCGACAGAAACCGGATACTCTTCCTGGCGGATCACGTGCAACCCGCTGCCTGCGGTGACAACGACAAGCTCCGCGAACTGATGGCGATGCATAGGAAAGGGCGGCTGCGGTTCGCGCCTGTGTATCGCAAGCGAAATACCATCGGACTGAAAAGAGTCCGGCTGTAGAAGAGTGACCGGTTTTTGTGGCATTTCTAAAATCCTTAATTATCAATATTCTACACTAAGCATCGTTCGTTCGTCCAGCCACAATTGATGGAATTAGCACTTCTCCTCAATGTGGCCATAAAGTAAGGGCGAATGGCCAGATAATCAAGGTAATCAATAACGGATTAAGACATAATGATTATCCTAATGTTCAGGGCGGGAAGTTCAAAACTATAAAACGAAGGGGGAGTCAAGCGTATGAGAAAAATAATGACGGGGTCTCTGCTGGCGGGGATGTTGTTGAGCGGGGCGGCGTTGGCTGCCGAGCTGAAGCAAGAATTTGCCGCACCGCCGGATGCGGCGCGGATGTGGACATGGTGGTTCTGGCTGGGCGACAAGGTAGACCGCACCAGTATCACCGCCGACCTTGAGGCGATGAAGGCGCAGGGTGTCGGCGGTGTGACCGTCTACAGCATCAGCGGTCCCGGGGTGGGCGGCAAAGGGCCCAATTATATGAGCCCGGAATGGCGGGCCCTCTTCAAGTTCACCGTGCAGGAAGCTAACCGGCTCGGCCTCGGCGTCAGCGCGATTTTGTGCAGCGGCTGGAATGCTGGCGGACCCTGGATCACGCCGGAGCACGCCTGCAAGAAACAGGTCAGCGCGGAAGTGGTCGTCACCGGTCCCAAGCATTTTAAAGAGAAGCTGCCTCAGCCGGGCAATCCGAAATTCTATCGCGATATCGCTATCCAGGCGTTTCCCAATGTCTCGACGAAATCCAGCCCTCAGCGGCAGAAGCAGTTGACGTATAAGATCGTGCAGGAATCCTTCGGCGATGCAGTAAAGACTCCTATCAAGGAGATCTGCGCCGAGCCGATGAAGCCGCTGCTGCCGGCTGAAGCAGGCGCGACCGTGTCGATGAAATCCATTATCGATCTGACCGCTAAATGCAATACAGATGGGGAGCTGGAGTGGAATGTGCCAGCAGGCACGTGGACCATCCTGCGCACTGGCTACACCATGACGGGCGATGTGACGAGCTGGTCGTCGCCGACCGGATTAGGGCTGGAAGCCGACCCGCTGGACGCCGCAGCCATGGATTTCCAGTTCGCCAATGCCGGTGCGCCGCTCGTCGAGGAAGCCGGCCCGTTGAATGGCAAAGTTTTTCGTTCCGTGCAGGTTGATAGTTGGGAAATGAAGATGCCGAACTGGTCGGCTGGTTTCCGCGACGATTTCAAAAAATACCGGGGCTATGATCCTGTGCCGTACCTGCCGGCGCTTGCGGGCTGGGAACTGGGCAGTGCCGAATTCACAGACCGTTTCCTCTATGATTACCGTAGGACCGTGGCCGATTGCGTTGCCGAGCATTATTTCGGCCGTCTCACCACGCTGGCGAAAGACAAGGGTATCATCCAACAGAGCGAGGCCGGTGGCCAGTGCTGCCCGAAGTGGATGTCTCTGGATGCCCTCAAGAACCTGGGGCGCACCGCTATTCCCATGGGTGAATTCTGGCAGTGTGGACTTTGGACGGAGGACAAGCAGAACAAGTCTACGAAGCAGGCCGCATCGGCGGGTCACCTCTATGGCAAGCCCATCGTCGCAGCCGAGGCGTTCTCCGCCCTTCAAAACTTTCACTGGGAGGAGTATCCTTCCTCGCTCAAACCCGCCGCCGACCGGGCCTTCTGCGAGGGCATTAACAGCTTCTTCATCTTCTCCAGCGCGACGCGCAGCGATGAAGGGTATCCTGGTACGGAGTTCTGCTCCGGGACTTATTTTAACCGCAAGGTCACATGGTGGAGCCAGGTGCGCGGCTTCAATGATTACATCGCGCGGTGCAGCCATATCCTGCGCCAGGGATTGTTCGCTGCTGATGTGCTCTTCTACAACGGCGACCAGTGTCCCAATTTTGTGCAACCCAAGCATGTCGAGCCATCGCTCGGCCCTGGCTATGACTACGATGTCTGCAATACGGAGATCATCCTCACGCGCCTGGGTGTGAAGAGCGGGAAGATTGTACTGCCGGACGGCATGAGCTACCGCCTGATGGTCCTGCCCGATAGCACGACCCTGACGGTCGAGGTGCTGCGCAAACTCAAGGTGCTGGTGAGCGAGGGCATGACGCTGGTCGGGCCGAAGCCCGTCGCGGCTCCGGGCTTGACCGACTATCCGCGTTGTGATCAGGAGGTCAAGGCCTTGGCCACAGAGCTGTGGGGCGCTTGCGACGGCAAGACGGTCACGGAACACGCGGTTGGAAAAGGGCGTGTGGTGTGGGGCGTCACACCGAGAGAGCTGCTTGCAAAGGCGGGCGTGAAACCAGATTTCAGTTTTGTCGGGGAAAAGCCGGATAGCTTTATCGACTGGATTCACCGCAGCGATAAGGGCACGGAAATCTATTTTGTCGCCAATCGGCTGAACCGTCCTGAGAAAGCTGCTTGCACTTTCCGCGTGAGCGGCCTGCGTCCAGAGTTGTGGAATCCGGTGACTGGCCAGGTGCGCGAGCTGAAGGCGTTTGAAGAAAAGGACGGGCTCACGACGGTGCCCTTGCAGTTCGAGGTGAACGAAAGCTTTTTTGTGGTGTTTGGAAAGAAGACTCGAAACTTGAAACTTGAAACTGGGGGTTCCACACAAAAGAACTTTTGCGAACTCAAACAGATCATGGATTTGGCGGGGCCGTGGCAGGTGACCTTTGATCCGAAGTGGGGCGGACCCGGCCAGGTCACATTCGAGAAGCTGGATGATTGGATCAAGCGGCCCGAGGAAGGGATCAAGCTCTACTCTGGCACGGCGACGTATCGTAAAGTCTTCAACGTTGCGGGAGCAGTCAGCAAGAGTACATCGCCTCTGTTCCTTGATCTTGGCGTTGTAAAGTATATCGCTCGTGTGAAGCTCAACAATAAGGATTTGGGTATCGTCTGGACAGCGCCGTGGCATGTCGAGATCACCGACGCGGTAAAGACCGGGGCCAATGAATTGGAGATCGACGTGATCAACCTGTGGCCGAACCGCCGGATCGGGGATGCCTCGCTGCCGGAGGAGAAGCGCTACACCCACAGCAATATCGCGTTCAGTCCGATCAATCCTCAAAATCCGCCAGATAGATCCGGCCTGTTCACGTCCGGCCTGCTCGGGCCTGTCGTGATTCAGTCGGTGAATGGCGAAGGAACAAAGTAATCGGTTAGTAAAGGAAAAAAGAATGAAAACAAGTTACAGCAACCTCGCATGGTTTGGCCTAATGATCACGGTGACGGCGGCGCATGTTCATGGGGCGGAGACAACAGAATATCGCCGCCTGTCGGTGAAGGAGTACCGCGACAAGATGAAGGCCGGCTGGATCGGCCAGATGGCGGGTGTCACCTGGGGCGCGGCTACCGAGTTCAAATACCTCGACAGGCTCATACCAGAAAACGAGATGCCGAAGTGGCAGCCTCGACTCATCAACGATGCTTTTGAGCAGGACGACCTCTATGTTGAAATGACCTTCCTTCGTTCCATGGAACAGTATGGTCTCGACGTCAGTATCCGTCAGGCCGGCATCGATTTCGCCAATAGCGGCTATAATCTGGCGTGCGCCAACTTCGCTGGCCGCGAGAACCTCCGCAAGGGCATCGCGCCGCCAGACTCCGGTCACCCGAAGTTCAACAAGTGTCCCAACGATATTGACTATCAGATCGAGTCCGACTATTCCGGCCTGATAGCACCGGGCATGCCCAATGTCTCCATTGCGATGGGTGAAAAATTCGGCCATCTCATGAACTACGGCGACGGCGTGTACGCCGGCCAGTTTATGGGCGCGATGTATGCCGAGGCCTTTTTTGAAAAGGACATCGTCAAGGTGATTGAAGCGGCTCTCAAGGCCATTCCAGCCGAGAGCCAGCATGCCGAGATGGTGCGCGACGTGCTGAAATGGTCGAAGGAGTGTCCGACCTGGGAGGAGTGCTGGAAGCGGTGCCAAGAGAAGTACCGGAAGAATCCGGAATACCTCAAAGCCACTACGGGACTTGACGGGATCGATTGCAAGATCAATGCCGCTTATGTCCTCATGGGCCTGCTCTATGGAAAGGGCGACTTCGACCAGACGATGCTCATCACCTGTCGCTGCGGCCTGGACTCGGATTGCAACCCATCGAGTTCTGTCGGCATCCTCTTCACCACCATCGGCTTCTCAAAACTCCCGGAGCGCTTCACAAAGGAACTCAATGAGAAGACGATCTTCAGCCACACGGCCTACAACGTGCCACGTCTTCTGGATATCTGCGAGAAGCTGGCCCGCCAAGCGATCGTGAAAGAGGGTGGCAGGATCGAAAAAGACGCGAACAACGAAGAACTTTTTGTGATCCCTGTAAAACCTGTGAAGCCGAGTCAGTTGGAGCTGAGCTGGGCGCCGGGGCCCATCGCGGCGAGCAAATATACCGAGGCCGAGATGGACCAGATTGCGATTCCGGGCTCGATCGTGGTTCTGAAAAAAGCCGTCCATAAGCTGGCGCCTGGTTGGTCAATCGCGAACTGGGGGCTTGAGATGGAACCTGGTTTCCGCGACGAGGAGCTGGGGCGCAAGAACGTGCTCGTGACGCACCCGTTTGACAAGGACACCGCCTGCGTGATCAGCCGTATCGTAGACATCCCGGCCGGGAAGAAGACGACGCTCAAGCTGGCGGTTGGCCATCATCGGGGTGGTGAGTGGGCCCTGGTTGTCAAGGCTGATGGGCGTGAACTCCTGCGCAAGGCGGTTGGGGCAACCACCGCGACCGACGGCTGGCTCGACGTGTCCGTGGATCTCTCCAAGTACCAGGGCAAGAGCCTTCTCCTGGAGCTCTTCAATCAAGCCTCCGGCGACTGGTGTTGGGAAGCCGGGTACTGGAACAAGATTTGCATCGAATTAGAGTGAGATAAAATTATGAATAAGATAGAGCCACTTGCAAAACCCCTAGCGGACGCGACAGAGCGCGTCCCTCCAGTACATAAAAGCCCGTCCCTCGTGATTTTTGGAGGGCCACGCTCTGTCGTGGCCGCTTTCGGCGGAGGTTTTGCAAGTGCCTCGAGGATCATGACAATTTTATGTAGCGCGGTGGCAACAGTTCTTCAGGCGGGGTATGCTGCAGATAAGCTACCTTTGCCGGAAAAAGTTCCAGGTGTCATGACCGACAAGCAGGATTTTCAGCAACCTGATCGCGTGCATCTGACCGGTTGGATCGGCTCACGCATGCAGGCTAACGAGACAAACCGGATGGTGACGATTAATCCGGATCGACTGCTCTTGAGTTATCAAAACCGGCCAGGATGCCAGTCTTATGATGGCGAGCATATCGGCAAATGGCTGCACGCGGCCACGCTCGCCTGGGTCAACACGGGCGATCCTGAATTGCGCAAGAAGCTGGACATCGTTGCCACGGGGCTGGTCAAATGGCAGCTCGCGGATGGTTACCTCGGCACGTATAATCTCGATGGCAAACCCTGGTCTCGCTGGACCGAATGGGATGTCTGGACGCACAAATACAATCTCATCGGCCTCCTCGCCTACGTCCGGTACACCGGCAACAAGGAGTTGCTGCCAGCCTGCCAGAAGATGGGCGATCTGCTTTGCAAAACCTTTGGCGATGAACCGGGCAAGCTCGATATCAACGCCTCAAGCGCCCACGTCGGCATGGCCTCGGGCAGCGTGCTCGAGCCCATGGTGCAGCTCTATCGGATGACGGGCGAGCAGCGCTATCTGGACTTCTCAAAATATGTGATAAGCGCCTGGGAAAAAACGAACGGGCCGAAAATCGTCTCCGTGCTGCTGGAGCAGAAGCGGGTGGACAAGGTCGGCAACGGCAAGGCTTATGAAATGCTCTCCTGCCTCAACGGCATCGTCGAGATGTATCGCACCACGGGTGACCCCAAGTTGCTGCAGGCCTGCCTGAATGCCTGGCAGGATATCGTCACTAAACGACTCTACCTCTCTGGGTCAACCAGTGCCGCTGAATATTTTCGCAATGATTTTGATCTGTCCAACACCCATAAAGTCGCTGAAACCTGCGTGACGGTCTCCTGGCTCCAGCTCAATATGCATCTGTTGAAGCTCACGGGTGAAGCCCGCTTTGCCGAACAACTCGAAAACACCGTATTCAACCATTTATTTGCGGCGCAATTGCCGGCTGGCTCCGCCTGGGCTGTGTTCACGGTGATGGAAGGCAAGAAGGTGTACTATAACTCCACGAGCACCCCTGACGTCACCTGCTGCCTGTCCAGCGGTCCGCGCGGGGTGGCCTTGATTCCGAGCTTTGCCACCAGTGTCGATGCCGAGGGCGTAGTGATGAATCTCTATGACGCTGGCACGGCCAAGCTGACCTTGCGGGATGGCAAGCCGGTGGTGTTGACCACGGAAACGATCTATCCCAGCGATGGCAAGATTGTGATCACAGTCGAGCCCGAGTCGCCAGCCACCTTCGCCTTCAAAGTGCGTATCCCAGCCTGGTGCCGTGAGCCGACAATCAGCGTGAACAACAAGTCGGTGAAGGCGGTTACAGGGAAGGACGGCTATGCCGCGATCAAACGTAAATGGGCTAAGGGCGACAAGCTGGAGCTGAATTTCAAACTGGCGCCGCGGGTCATTGTCGGCGACCACGGCAACGTCGGGAAGATTGCTATCATGTACGGCCCGCTGGTATTGGCTGCCGATGAGGCCACCCTCGGCAAGGAGGGGTTGCCCGTCGGGGCGATCAGCATTGGCAAGGCTGATCTGGCCTCCCTGGCGATCAAGGCTGAGCCGGCATCTGGGAAAGTCAAGACCTGGCCGCATGCCCTGGTGTTCCGTTGCAACGTTGTCGCGCATGAAAAGCCCCAGGAAATCCGCCTCATGGCCTTTGCCGATGCGGGCAGCTTTGACGAGAGTTATAAGATCTGGTTGCCGCTGAGCCGCAATGTGCTGACGGATGGCACGGAGAGCCGGTCGCGCAAGGGGGACGGCACAGGATCGATCATCGATGAAGCCGAAACGACCTTTGCGAACACCAGTGATGGCACATGGCCCAAGGAAGATTGGTATGCGGTGACGTTGAAAGAAGCGAAGACCATCACGCGCGTGGTGTTCATGCATGGCAAGACCCAGAATGTCGGCGGATGGTTTGATGCCAGCGCAGGCAAGCCTCGCATCCAGATCCAGACGAGCGCAGACGGGGAGTGGACGGACGCAGGTGAACTCAAGGATTATCCAGCAACCACCGGCAACAACGCGGGCCCGCTGAAGGAAGGCGAAAGCTTCCATTGCCAATTGACGGCTCCGGTGAAGGTGTTTGGCGTCCGGATCACAGGTAAGCCGACGTTTGGCGGCAACCCGAATCAAGCCTTCTCCACGTGCGCCGAATTGCAGGCGTTTGCGAAATAATCAAAACATTAATCACACAACCCCATACAACAAAGGGCAATAAATGAAGATTGTTTTGATGAGAGAGACGCAGCAATGGCTCATGTTTTCCTGCTTGGCGATAATCGGGCTCAGCGCCTCGCTCGCATCGGCTGTAACCAAACCCAGTGCGAACGGCACGGGTCTGCTGTTGGTTACGAATCCTGTCAGCTACGCGGATGGACGTCCTTATCCTTCGTACCGACTGAATGCCGTAGACCAAGGCATGATCCTAGAGTATGGGAAGGGGCCGAATCAGTGCGATACCATGAATGCCCGCGAGGCCATGATCAATTACGATAACGGAACGTATTATCTGTATTACGACGGCGCTGGAGCCAAAGGGTGGGTGTCGTGTCTGGCGGTGAGTAAGGATCTGAAAACATGGGAGCGGAAGGGGCCGCTTCTCGACTTCGGACCTGGCGCGGCCGATTCCGCCGCAGCTTGTTCGCCCTGGATTATCAAGGATGAAGCGAACTTGTGGCACATGTATTATCTGGGCACCCCCAACACCACAGGCGGTACGGACAAGATCCCCATCGCCCCTTATTTGGCATTACACGCCACCAGCACCTCTCCGGCGGGTCCTTGGACGAAGCAATACAACCCCGCCCCCTTCAGTACGAAAGAGGGCACGTATTATTCCATGTCCGCCTATCCCGGCCATATCATCAAGCAGGGCAGTGAGTACATGATGTTCTTCGGTACCGCGGATGCAAAAGTGCGGCGGACGATCTCCATAGCGCGCACCAAGGATCTCAATGGCACGTGGACGCTCGACGCCACGCCTGCCTTGCCTGTTACG
>Ga0268284_1001758_pt1 | contig 10500 bp, 13 predicted proteins | sample saktaG_14_FD_190137 | JGI IMG/M metagenome (GOLD analysis project Ga0268284, IMG submission 190137) | Saline water microbial communities from Sakinaw Lake, British Columbia, Canada - sak_2013_06_06_40m | ecosystem: Environmental > Aquatic > Non-marine Saline and Alkaline > Saline ... | reverse complement strand
GCCCCTCGCGCCACGTGAAGACATGGGAGCCGGGTGTCTCAGGCGGCGGATAGCTTTTATAGCCAGCCGGTATGCTCTCCTTGCCGCAGTCCGTCAGGTAGATACCCCAGCGCTGCTGGGCTTCGGATATTGGAAAGTATTTGAAGTTTTTCATAGTCGCGTCAATAAACGCTTGGAGGCGAGCGCGGTCTTCGTTTTCCTGGTCGCCTTTGAAATAGAGCTCAATAAAGGTGATGGTCTGGATGTCAGGCCATTCTTTGCATCTGGATGGACGGATGTGTCAGCCGTACGGTAAAAGACTGCTTCGTAGTCAATGACTTCCCGCATCTTGGTACCGATCCATGGGATGTCCTTGTGCTCAAAATCCCTGCGTCTCATTGGTCTTATCCTCACAGCCGGCTCGTGATATCCTGAAGGGCCTGATACATGGGCTTGAAACGGCGATCATCATAAGCCACGTCGGTCAGGGTGCAAAACTGTTTGCCGACTTTTTGGAGCAGAAGGCCGTTGATCTTCAATTGAGAGGGGCGGGCGCCGAGTTTAATGAACTGTTGAAGCAACGCATTCAGTGCGACCGTGATATTCCATAACTTTCCTTGCTCTGGAGTGAGCAAATCCATCTTGAGAATAAACTCTGATTCCACATCCATCAGCATGAATGCACGCGGCATAACGGGGCGGCTTCCCTTTTCACGAAAATGCGTCGGTATGACAAAACAGCCGCAGGCCATGGACATATTCTGCTTCGGCAGCTTCAACACCTGATCCAGCAGTTCTTGCGAGACGGAAAAAGCAGACTTCTTAAACAGGGAGTGCTTCTTCATCTCCAGCTCCCAGTGCCCCTCCTTGAACACACGGGTGCAAATGGGATCTAAGGGGGAACTAATGACCGGGATCGTGTGCCCCCCTTCAAGCATAAACAATAATTGTTCAACACAGACGGTCAGACGCTCGAGTTCTCTTCCCCCTGGGCAAGAAAGATCATACCCTGGCATCATCGATTGAGGACTGGGATTCTTGCCGTTCTTAAATGTTATGCCGGACGCTTTAATCTTCTCCCGATCCCCCGGGAGTAATTCGGCCTTTGTTGAAAAGACCAACTTCAGTTGCGGCAGTTCAAACATACGGTCGACTACGTCTTGGCGGTTCTCTTCATCTTGCCTCAACATCGCGTCCAGATCGTGAAGAGACGAATAGACTTGAATCGAAAAATAGGTGCCGAGTTCGCCGGTCACAATCAAAAAACTGGTGTCATCAGTAGCGTGCTGAATGGCCAGTACATGCGGCTCTCCCATAAACTCCCACGGCGAGATGTCGAGGACCCGCTTGGCAAGCGTATACATCTTGTCGAACTGCTCCTTTGTAGGGACGGTTTCATCAAGGGTGTGTTCCATCTGCTCTTTTGGTGTCATTATCGCTCCTTTGGTGTATTGGTACAATCGGCACTGGCCGAAGCTGTTCTTAAGAAATTATCATAGGATAGTTGATATGGACAAGACTATCTTTTTGTTATTTCTTCATTTTTCATTAGACATCTTTTGAGGCAGAATATTTTTCACCTCCTCCCGACCACTTCCTGCTTGCTGCGATTCTGTTTCAATCATACTGAACCGTACCCGGTCTATCCATTTGTCAATAAATAGGCTTGCCCTGCATAATCCTGTTGTATTAAAATGACCGCCGTGAGGAGATAGAGGTTGACCCGTATGAAAAGCATCATCTTATTAATCATGTTTGTTGTCTCGGCGAGTAACGCGCAAGATTACTCATTAGACTCATTCAAGAAAACGTATGAGCAGAAGCAGCAGGCGCTGGTTGCTCAATATGGGAAGGCTCTTGACGCTGAGTTGCTTGACCTGAAAAAGAAAGGTGATTTAGATAATTACCTCCTTCTTGAGGCTGAAAAAAAACGCCTTGATGCTGAGAAAACGGCCCCGGCGTTGGCAGAGGCCAAGGAGCCTTATCGTTCCGCAACCGTGGCCTATAGCCAGTCGCTTGCCAATTTGCAGGAGCAGTATATAAAAGCACTGGATGAGTTTATTAAAAAGAATCTCATTGCCAACCGGATAGAGGATGCCAGGACCGCCAAGGCAGCCAAGGATGAAGTCGTAGCCTTGCTTGCTGGATTAAGGGAAGTTTTGCCCGCTCCGCCGTCAATACCGACGGCCGTTGCAGACCCACTACCTGAAAAGCCCGCACTATCAGGAAACATTTTCTCAACCTATTCCAAGGATCTGGTGCTGTATTACTCGTTTGATAAAAACATGGGTGCCTCTGTACCCGATGCGAGCAAAAATAAAAACGATGGCCGGTTGCTCGGCGCACAATGGGTAAAAGGAGGGAAGGTGGGAGGCGCATGTGTTTTTAATGGGAGATCAGAGCGTATTCTGGTCGACCATGATGCCAGCCTGGAACTGGGGTCGGGGCCACGGACTATTGGCGCCTGGATCAAGAGCTACGGAAGTACGGGATATTATCAATCCATCTTTTGCAAAGGATCAGCCCCTGGCTACTCGCTTCGACTGGGCCGCTTCCCGGACAGAGCCCTCGAATATTATAAAAGTGGGGGTACTGATAATAGTTCTGTCATCACTTCTTCTCAAACGATCGATGACTCGGACTGGCATCACGTGGTCGTGGTAGATCAGGGGAACGGCACAGTTGAGTTTTTTATGGACGGCCTCTTTCTAGAAGCCATGACTAAGCATAATTATAACACGGACACGAAGGAAAAAGCAGCCGTCGGCGGATTGGCGAATACGATCCATACTCAATGGTTCAATGGCATCATCGATGAATTATTTATCTTCAAACGCGCCTTGACCAAGACAGAGGTCAAGCGCCTCTATGACGCACAGAACAAGAAGTAATACGCACTTATGGCTTTGTGTCCTTGCGCGTCACGTTACTTCTCCGCTTATCTTTTCTGGGGCAAGGCAATAGCCTTCAAGGTCAGGGGCACGGTGATAATGGATTTCGGTGTCGGTACGCAGACGCGAAGGCTGGCATTTTCCGGGAGAGCCCCTGGGTAGGAGTACGTGGTTGTATTTCCCATCGTCGTTGTGGACGAGGCGGCATCCCATTCTTTGCCGCTGGCATCCACAATTTCGAAATAGAAGAGTTGGGCTAAAGGGTCGTTGACGCGAACAGCCACGCTGGATTTACCTTTGGGGTTTTTCGTGGACACAATCATCTTGATTTGAGCAGCACTTAAATTTGGATCCGCCAGTTCGACATTAAGCTGTGCGGCAATACGTGTGAAGGTCAACACGCACATGGGATCATGCACAGGTGTGAGGATTTCCAGTCGGCCGGTGAGATCCTTAACCATGGAAGCTTTTTGAGCAGGAAGATCCAGGATGAGCTGCATGCCTGGCTGGATCTTCGGGTCATAGATGACGGGCGTCCACGTCTGATTGGTCTTGGTGAAATCGGGGTCTTTTAGGATCAGGTTCTTTCCTGTATCATCCACCGCCTTGTCCAATACGCAACGCATCCCCTTGATTTCACGGAGATCTTTTCCGAAAAGATTTAATTCCACAACAAGATTTCCCGGGCAGGGATCGTCTGTCGGGATGTTGGCCTTGATCCGAATATCAGCGGGCTGAGCAAAGGCCATCGTCGCCATCGTCAGGAGAAAAAATCCAGTGATTCCTTTTACATTCATTTTCTCGCCCTATCCGTTTATATCGGCCTTGGGCTTGACGCCGCCGAAGACATACGCGACGTGTTCAGCAGGGAGCGGCTTGGTCATATACGCGACAGCCACGGCGACCAGCGCCGAGATCGGCAGGGCGATCAGGATCGGATCCACGACCGCCCACGTCGCACTGACGGCGGGGGAGAGCAGCGTCGGCTTGCCGAAGAGCATCTGACAGATGCCCAACCCTGTGGCGGTCTTGGCGTTGATGCAGACCGACCAGAAGGCGCTGATTGCAAAGCCCGTCAGCATAGAGGCCAAGGCCGCTGGCTTGGTCATGCGCTTCCAGAAGAGACCCGCGAGGAAGGCGGGCAGGAAGGTTGCGGCGCAGATACCAAAGAAGATCGCTGTGGCCAGGGCGATGATGTTTCCGCGCACCAGCTTACCCAGGACAATGGCGATCACGAGCCCGATCACGATGCCAAGGCGGGTAATGAGGACAGTCCGCGCGGCATTCCCGCGCGAGAGCGGCTCGCAGATGTCACGGCCGATCGCGGTGCCCATGGTGTGGAACTGACTCGAAAGGGTGCTCATGGCTGCGGAGAGCAGGGTCAGCAGGAAGAGCACGCCGAACCATTTAGGCAGCGCACTGTTGACGTAGCGCGGGATGATTGTGTCGCTGTTGCCCTTCAGGGTGGTGCCCAGCGTCACGGTTCGCGCGATCGCGATGAGTCCAGGGGTGATGGTGTCTGGTTCGCCGTTCGTACCCCGGGTAATCTTTGTTCCGGGCGTCTTGAGGATGTAATTGGGGGCGACATCCGGTTTCTCGCCGGGCAACTTGTAAGCCACAAAGGCCTTGCAGCGGCCCGTCACGTCAGGCGCGGCATCCAAGGCCGCCAGCTTGAGGACGCCATTGCCATCGGCTCCTGGATCAAGCAGGACGCTTTCCTGGATGATCTGGCAGCGGATGACCTCATGTTTCGAAAAATAGGCGTTCGAGAGTGCTCCCACGACAAAGGCGACGCCAGTCATGAAGAAGATAAAGATACCGCCCGCCACGACCCCGCGGTTCAGGGACTGCTTTGACTTGACGGTCATGAAGCGTACAATGAGCTGGGGCTGGGCGAGCACGCCGATGCCCACGCCCATGACGATCGTGGAGATCATGATCCACCACAGATTGAATTTGGCAGCTTCAGCAGCAGGGGCGCCCGGCGCGGCCCAGCCAAAGAGCGGCATCGAGGTCCAGCCCTGATGGCCGATGGCTTGGAGCGCCTTGGGAACCTGCGGCCCAAGATCCGTGAGGGTCTGATGCGCGATTGTGAAGCCTCCAAGCTGGGTATAGGTGATAAAGAGCAACGCGACCATGCCGACCAGCATGATGGCACCCTGCAGGGCGTCGGTCAGCATGACACCCTTGATCCCGCCAGCGATCACATACGCCGCGACGATGAGGGCGAAGACATACAACGCAGCATCGTAGGAGATATGGAAGATCGGGCCGATGAACTCTGCGCCGCCAATAATGACGGCCATGGCATAAAGGGGCATGAAGCAAAAGATAATCAGTGCGCAGACAACCTGCACGAAGCGGCTGTCATACCGTTTGCCCATCAACTCTGGGAAGGTGTGCGCGTCGAGGTGGTGGCCCATCCGCCGCGTCGGATTACCCAGGCAGACAAAGGCAATGAAGATACCCACGAAAATATTGAGCACGGTCAGCCAAAGGAGCCCCATGCCAAAATTGGCCGCGACACCACCGAAGCCGACAATGGCCGAAGTGCTGATGAAGGTGGCCCCGTAGGAGAGCGCCATCACGACGGGGTTGGCGTTGCGGCCCGCCACGAGATAGTCGGAGGCAGTCTTGGTCTGGCGATACCCCAGATACCCCAGATAGCCCGTAGCCAAGAGATAAACCAATAAGACGATAAAGGTGAAGATGTCCATGACAAAAGATCCTTTCTTAAAATGTGACCGTGTTACAGGGTTGTTTCCACGTCGTCTTTCTCTTCCTTAGCCCACTTGATATCTTCTGGCTTAACAGGTTCATCGCCCTTGTTCCAGTTTGCAATCCCGTAGACTGCACACACGACGGCTCCGGAGAATGCGAGCACATACGCGCCCGCTACGCAGGGATCTTGAATGCCAAACAACATATTGCCTCCTTATTGTGATGTTATTATAAATAGAAACGTCTGTCAGATGCAATCAGCAATTCGCTTTTTTTTGGCAAAAAACCGCCCACCCGTAATTCAGTGTTGAGTTTCAGGCCAGAAACAGGCATTATATAAACATGAATTCTGAACAAATGGCCTTAGAGGCTGCAAAAGCGCTGTATCACAAGAAAGCGGATGACATTCGTATTTTCGATGTCCGCGGGGTATCCGGGGTGACGGAGTTTACGATTGTTGCCACTGGGACATCGGCTCCACATTTGAAAGCGTTGATTGGGGAGACGCAGCAGCACATGAAAGTCCATCACATCGCCAGCTATCGGACGTCCGGCGAATCCTCGAGCGGTTGGGTCATTGTCGACTACGTGACAGCCGTGGTGCATGTCTTTTCGCCAGAAGCCCGCGCCTATTATGATATTGAGCGTCTGTGGGCTAAAGCCAAAGAGATTCCGTTTCATCCGGGGAACTGAAGTAGGAATCGTGGTCAAGCCCCTGCATGCTCAGCAGGAAACCCTCAAGCTCTGACGAATCCGCCAACTCATGTTCGGCTGCATCGGATCCCTGTGTCGAGATGCGCAAGAGCTGGACCATCTGGGCGTCATGCCTTCCCTTATGCCATACGCGCCAGGTCTGAAGCGACACGCCGCACAGGAGGACCACGGATGCTGCCGCTGCAGCGAAGCGAAGCGTAAAGGAGAAACGAACTCGTGCCGAGCGTCGGATCGCCTGCGCAACGGCCTCTTCGTGAATGGCTTGCAACACACGGGGCGAAGGCCCTTCCAGACGCGCAAAGCCGTCCTTGACCAAGGGCGCGAGCGCCTCCAGGTCACAAAGCAAAGCTTCTTCACAGAATGGGGTTGTCGTCTTCATTTCATCTCCTTCATCAGCAATTGTCTTAGTCGCGTGGTCGCGTCATGCATTCGGCCCAAGGCCGTGTTCAGCGGAATCTTCAGTATCTGGGCGATTTCATTAAAGGGTAAATCGCCCTGGGTCCGCATCAGAAAAACCTCCCGCTGAACCGCTGGCAGCTTTCCGACAGCCTGCATGGCCCGCCTCGCCAAATCCGTCCTCTCCACAGCTTCCCGCGGACTCGCATCCGGCGCAATCAGGGTCTCCAGGAGGGGCTGGTCTTCATCATCCTCAACAGCGTCCAGGCTAATATTCGGCTTCCGTTTCCGTCTGAAATCGATCAGCAGGTTCCGCGCAATCTGCCACATCCACGCCCGGAATGAAACATCCTTATAGCGCTCCGCATTCCGGATGATCCTGATCCACACCTCCTGAAAGAGATCTTCCGCGTCAGACCGGCTTCCCGTCATTCCGAGAAACCACGAGAAGAGCGTCTGCCTATATCTGCCGACCAGCACATCCAAGGATGCTACATCACCTCTGACATACGCCGCTAGCAAATCCGCATCACTCTTTGGATCGTCTGGAATCACTTCTTTCATAGTTTAAAACGTAAAGAGCGTCCATATATTGCCTGAAAACGAATATTATCGCTGATAGGTCGCTGGATCGACAGGGGCAATGGTAAAATTCGGGATCCAGTGGGCTGATGCGGAATAGAAGCGCATAGCGGTGTTGAAGACCAGCTCTTGGATGATTGCCTCCGCATGGCCGTCTTTCCGCATATACTCCACGACCTTGATCAGCGAGAGCGGATCAGAGACGCCCCAGTCTGCCGAGCCATTGACAATCACGCGCTGATGGCCGTATTGCTTGACCATGGCGGAGACGCGCTGGGGATTCAGCTTCGAGTAGGGATACACGGTCATACCGGCGTAGCACCCCGAGTCGAGGGTGTGTTTGATGGTCTCTTCCGTGTTGTGGTCGACATCGATGCGCTCAACGGTAAAGCCATGCACCTTGATGAGGTCGAGGATACGGAGCGCGCCGCGCAGCTTCTCCACATGCGGCAGATGAAGAATGACGGGCATCTTGCGGTCTTCCGCGATCTGGAGCTGACGCAACATCGCATACTCTTCGTTGGGGGTGATGAGATTGAGCCCCACTTCCCCTAGCGCGACGCACCGCGGGTGATCCAGATAGGGAATCATGCCGTCAATGACCTCATCCGCCAGTGCGCGGTCCTCGGATTCCTTGGGGTTCATCGCGATGGCGCTGAAGTGGTCAATGCCGAAGCGCGCCGCACGCACCGTCTCGAATTCGAGGATGAGCTGGAAATAATCGAAGAAGGAACCTGCATAGCGACGGTTCGAGCCGAGCCAGAAGGACGGTTCCACGCAGGCGCGAATGCCAGCGGCATACATAGCCTGATACTCTTCCGTCGTCCTGGAAAACATGTGAATATGGGGTTCAATAATCATAAGCGCTCCACTAATGCGGTCGCCATGACGGAAATGCCTTCGCGGCGTCCCACGGCGTCCATACCCTCGTTTGTCTTCGCCTTGACCGAAACTTGAGCAAGGCTGATCTCCATCACCTCGGAAAGCCGCCCACGCATCGCCAAAATATGGGGCGCAAGTTTGGGGGCTTCGGCCACGATTGTCGCATCCGCGTTGACGATACGCCAGCCCGCCCGCGTGAGACGCGCAACAACCAACGCAAGGAGGGTCATGCTGTCCGCGCCATGCCACTGCGTATCGGTGTCCGGGAAGTGCTGGCCAATGTCGCCATCGGCCACTGCGCCGAGCAGGGCGTCACAGAGCGCATGCGCCAGCACATCCGCATCCGAGTGGCCCTGGAGGCCGCGTTCATGCGGAATCGTCACGCCGCCCAGGATGAGCGGACGTCCATCGGTCAGCCGATGCGAATCAAAGCCTATTCCTGTACGGAACATAAATTACCGGCGTTCATCAAGGACTGGTTTTTCATCGGTCTGGAGTACACGGGAAACCGCAGCCCGTGCGATTTCTATCGACACTTTCGAGGCGACTTCCACCATGAACGTATGCTCCCGCACGTCTGTGACGGTACCGATAATTCCACCGCCGAACATAATGCGTTGTCCTGCGCGGAGCTCGGAAATCGTCTTCATGCGTTCCTTCTCCTTGCGCTGCTGCGGACGGATCATCATAAAGTAAAAGATACCGAAGACCAGTACCATCGGGAGCAACATGCCTCCCATTCCTGCCAAACCGCCCTGCTGGGCAGGTGCGCCAGCTTGGGCCATCATCATCAGTGTGTGCATTTTTTCCTTTCGGGCAGGCGCAACGGCCTACTTTTCGGGTAGGCACAACGGCCTACCCGTACGTAATGTCATTGCCAATTCCTTCCGCCACTCGCGGAAGGAGTCGTTGGCAATCGCTTCGCGCATCTCGCGCATAAATTCCAAATACCGATGCATGTTATGTATCGATAACAGGCGCACGCCTAAAATCTCGCTGACATTAATCAGATGGCGGATATAGGCGCGCGAAAAGTTTTGGCAGCAGTAGCAGGTACAGCCCTCTTCGACAGGCCGTAAATCGGTCTTGTAACTGCTCCCCTTCACCGGATAGGAACCCGTGCGCGTATAGGCTGTGCCATGACGCGCCACGCGGGTAGGGATGACGCAATCGAACATGTCCACGCCGCACGCCACGGATTCGCACATCTGGTACATATCGCCAAGGCCCATCACATAGCGCGGCCGTTCCCGGGGCAACAGGCGTGTACCGTCCGCAACGCCCTTGAGCATGATGTCCTCGGGTTCGCCCACGCTCACGCCGCCCACCGCATACCCGTCAAAGCCCATGGCGACCAGCTCCTTGGCACAGTGTTCGCGCAGCAGGGTATATTCGCCGCCCTGCACAATACCAAAGACGAGCTGTCCCTCGGCGCGTGGCTGTTCCAGGCATTGCGCAGCCCATTTCAACGTTTTTCCAACCGATTTCTTGGCATAATCAGCTTCGCAGGGATAGGGCATGCACTCGTCGAAACACATGGCGATGTCAGAACCCAGGATGCGCTGCACCTCCATGGATTCCTTCGGCCCCAGGAAGAACGTGTTGCCGTCGATGTGCGAGTTGAAGGTCACGCCCTCTTCGGTGATCTTGCGCAGGTTGTTCAGGCTGAAGACCTGGAAGCCGCCGCTGTCCGTGAGAATGGGCTTGTTCCAGCTCATGAAGCGATGGAGTCCGCCGCAGGCAGCCATGACCTCCATGCCCGGGCGCAGCATCAGGTGATAGGTGTTGCCTAAGATGATAGACGCGCCAGCAGCATCCAGGTCACGCGGCTCCAATGACTTGACCGTGGCCTGGGTGCCCACGGGCATGAAGACGGGCGTGTCGATCACGCCATGCGCAGTCCACAGGCGACCTAAGCGGGCTCCTGTGTGGCGGTCTTCTTTCAGAATCTCGAAGGTGCCTGGAACATGTGTCTGTGTTTCTGGGGTCATGGAGTCGTGTAGTAAAGCATAAACCGGGCGGAAATACAAGGAGAGGCAACGGATTATTTTAAGCGCATCCATTTAGGCAGTTTGGCGGATTTTGCGTCCTGCATCAGGGGCTCCTGTGCCTCCGTCCGCCCCTCGCGCTCCAAAGTCTCAATGCGTGAGACGAGAACCTGCTGGTTGGACTGGAACTGTCCCCGCTCGGATTCGCGGACTTTGCGCTCTTCAGCCAGTTCGTGTTCGCGGCGATGGAGCTGGTCTGTGAGATCCTGCACCTGCTTCCCGAACCGTTCGCCATCAAGGGCGAGGGTCTTGAGTCGGGTTGCTTCCGTTTCTTGAATATGTAACTT
>Ga0268284_1001754_pt1 | contig 10517 bp, 17 predicted proteins | sample saktaG_14_FD_190137 | JGI IMG/M metagenome (GOLD analysis project Ga0268284, IMG submission 190137) | Saline water microbial communities from Sakinaw Lake, British Columbia, Canada - sak_2013_06_06_40m | ecosystem: Environmental > Aquatic > Non-marine Saline and Alkaline > Saline ... | reverse complement strand
ATTATCAAGATATATAATATTGAAAAAACTATATGTGATTGCCTAAGATATGAAGATAAAATCAGTAAAGATATCATTATTGAAAGTATCAAGGAGTATGTTAAAAGAAGAGATAAAAACATTTCTAAACTTATGAATTATGCTGCTAAAGCAAAGCTTAAAGATGTTGTTCAAAAATATATAGAGGTACTTATATGAGAAATGAAGTAAGAAATATGGATGTTTCAGTTAAAGCAAGGCTCAAAGACATTGCTAAAGAGTACAAAAAAACTTTTAATCTTATCCTGCAGTTATACATGCAAGAGAGATTATTGTATCGTTTAAGTGTCTCTGCGTATAAAGATAATTTTATATTAAAAGGTGGATTGTTTTTATTTTCAATGACTGGATTTAAAAGATAGTTCATCAGAATATTGAATTTGAATATGTAATGGATGATATAAAAAAATCTCTGTTACCCATATTTAATAATATTAAAAAAGAAAAAGAGTAATAAGGGACGGTTGTTAATGCTCAGTAATTCGATAACTTTTAACAGAAGAGCGCCAAGAAGTTTTATATTTCTTGTTATCTTCTCTTGATTTAGCCAAGATGATTAGCTATTCTTTACAGCTTGATGCGGCGATTGCCAAGAGATTAGGTTGGATAATGGAAAAAGTTGGCGTAGAAGATACAATATTACATAAACTTGAAGCTGTTCCTATTAAGGGTTACCGTGTTCTTGATTCTAGCGGTCCCCGAAAGGGAACATATAATAAGAGATGGATGATTCAGGAAAATCTTCCCGGGAGAATAATTAAATGAAATTAATAAGAAAAAGAATAGAAGAAGCAAGAAAAGAAGCTGGACTATCATGGGAAATAATTGAGAAAGATTATATTCTTTCTTGGGTATTAGCGGGTATTGCGGCTAACAAAAAATTTATAAGTTATTTTAGAATTTAAAAAAAGTAAAGATATAAAATATTTTTAACAATTTTACAAGTAAGACATGGGAAGGTTTCGTTTGTCCTATTTACTGGGGTAAATTAAAGTCATCAAGATTGACTTTATAGTTAAAATATACTACAGTTGCATTAGTGAAAGAATGAAAAAATAGGTGATATTTTAAATTTATATTTTAATTCTAAGAGAAAAACTACAAGGAAAATGAAAATACACTCTATTTATTTTCAAAAATTGATAGTCAAAGAGGTGTAAAAATGGACAAACACACTTTTACCGCAATTCTTCATAAAGAGGAAGAATTTTATGTTGCAGAATGTCCTGAAGTAGGGACTGTTAGTCAGGGGCATACCGTCGAAGAAGCAATTTCTAATTTAAAAGAATCGACCGAACTATATCTTGAAGAATTTCCTTTACCTAATATTAGTCGTTCAATTTTAACTACTTTTGAGGTTGCTAATGTCTAAACTAACAAGGATGTCTGGTAAAGAGGTTGTAAGTATATTAAAGAAATTTGGGTTTAGAGAAATTCGACAAAAAGGTAGTCATATCATATTAAAAAGAATAACTTCAGAGGGAGAGATTGGTTGTGTTATACCTTTGCATTCTGAATTGGCAATTGGCACACTAAGAGGAATACTTAGACAAGCTAAAGTTGATGTTGAAGAATTTGTTAGAAAGCTATAACAACTTAAAAAAGAATTTTTCTCTTTTAATTTTAAAACAGCTAAACGTACTTTAATTTTCGAAAAATTGGGAATTGCGACGTTTTTAACCTCACCAAAAATCTGCAACCCTTATAAATAAATACTTTCAGATTTTAAGATAAGACAGTCTGACGTTTTGTCTGTCATGTTTAAATAAATGGCGAAGATAGAATAAATAGTTATCTCTCCCTATTTAAATCCTTTGGTCATTCATGGTGCTTCGGATTTGTTGGTAGACGTATTCGGGGAAGCGGGATGTCGAAGACCACATTCTAGCTTTGGTGGACGTGCTGTACAGGGGAATCGAGGGGTTGGAAAATGTAAAGCTTTTGCCTTCAATCCCCTTGCACAACCGAAGCAACATTGTTTATCTGAGGGTCGCAGAAACGAATCATTTGACGGAGGACGATTTTCGTGCAAAGGGAATCAGAGTAAATATATCTGCGGAAGAAAAATAGGGTCAGGTCTTGAAATGACACATTTTCCATTAATACTTGCTTGTTGTTAAAAAAATGTGTCATTTCAAGACCTGACCCCCAAAGTTCTCTTTCCCTTTCTGCACTATTCTTTTTTCTTTTTCGAATCATCAATAATTTCGGCATCAACAATGGTTTCCGCCTGATTTTTTTCTCTTGATCGACTTGTCTGTTTATCTGATGATTCGTCTTCTACCGGTTCTAATGGGACGATAATCCAGGCAATAATATAGGCAATAATACCTCCTCCTCCGAAGAAGACAACTAATACTGCTAAAAGTCGGATAATATTAGAGTCAACATTAAAATATTCAGCAATTCCACCGCATACTCCGGCAATTTTTGTATCTTTTCGAGAGCGATACAATTTTTTCATATTTATTTACCTCCAAATAATTATATTAGTAAATTTTAAAATGAATATTCCTTAAAAAGATATTCGTTTATAATCAATTGTTCTTTTCTCAGGATAAAGATTTCCGAGAAATAATAAATAATAAGGGGTTCAGATACTGTCTTGCAATATCACGATAATGATTATTTTATTTTCTGAGAAAGGATATTTTATGCTAAGTGATTCCTATTCCTGCCCCCATTAGAATTTCTTTGATCTTTTCCTGTTCCTCATATTTAGTTGCCAGAAGAGGTGACCTGATCTCTTCCCCTTTATAACCAAGTAAGTTCATAGCATATTTCAGACCGCTGATGCCATATTTGGCTGTTATGGCATGATTTACCGGTATCATACGAAGTTGTAATTCCCGAGCCTCTTTTATTTTACCGTCTTGTACCAGTTGAAAAATTTCAACACACTTTTTGGGAAGAATATTGGCCAGAGTAAGTATCCTTCCTTTACAACCAAGGGTGAGTGCTCCTAATAAAGCGCCTGCTGTTCCGACCAGAACGTTGAAATCGGGTTTGACCTGATTAAGATATTGGCCGAGTTGATTCGCAACCGGGACCAATAATAATCATCATGTCTTTGGAAGCAGATTGGATAACGGTTTTCACGACTTCCATTTTTTCTCCTTCAGAAAGATAAACGTTCTCTCCATTGGATCCCAAAGCCACAAGCCCTTTAATCCCACTTTTACTTAATTTTTCCACATTTTCAGCTAAATAGTGATGGGCTACGTCTTCTTTTAGAAAAGGTGTAACAATAGGTGCATAAATACCCGCTAAGTTCATTGTTTTCAAGATAGACCTCCTTTTACTTAATTAAAAAATGAAATTCATAAAATGAGCAACCTTTTATTTATTATAATGGATAGATTAAGTTTGGTAAACTATTTTTAATAATATTCACTTTTTTTCATTTACCTCTTTTTCTTAAATTCAAATCTTTTTAAAATCTGAAAAGTAAAATATTTAATCTATTGCGGGAATCCCGATTGGCAGTGGATAAAAGAAAAGATTTAAAAGTATGGGAGGTGATAAAAAAAATAATAACTGGACAAAAGTGTTTACATTTATTATAATATGTATACAGTTATATCCAGAGAGGTTTTCATGAAAAAGAAAGATGAAAGAATGTATGAAGTTTTTAAGACACATAAAGGTTTTGCCAGGACAAAAGATATTCTGGCAGCAGGAATACATACTCGCATTATAAAAAGAGTAAGGGAAAAAGAGCGGATAGTACAGGTGAAGAGGGGTCTCTATCGACTGGCAGATATTCCTCTAATTTCTAATCAGGGTTTTGTTGATCTCGCTCGTGCTGTTCCGGGAGGGGTTATATGCCTTCTTTCAGCCCTATCTTATTATGAACTGACTACTTTCAACCCTTCAGTTGTAACCATGGCTATCTGCCGGGGTTCAAGGAAGCCTAAAATCAATTATCCTCCTGTTGAATTCTATCATTTTTCAAAGAAACAATTTGAAGCAGGCATTAACAAAATAAAGGTTAAAGGTCATGAAATTCGTATCTATAATCGGGAAAAAACTATATGTGATTGTTTTCGATATCGTAATAAGATAGGTATTGATATAGCCAAGGAAGGACTTTCTGAATATCTCAAGCGCAAGGATCGTGATCTGGAAAAACTGCTTGAGTATGCTGAAATTTGTCGAATCGAGCCACTACTACAAACCTGGCTTCATGCTATAATTTAGGAGTCGATAGAGGAGTAAACATGGAAAGAGAAGTTAAAAATAAAGCTGCCTCAGTAAGAGCAAGACTTATGAATATCGCAAGAGCGGAAAAAATAGATTTTGATTTCCTTCTATTACGATACTTTCAAGAAAGATTTCTCTATCGTCTGGCAATATCTGAATTTTCTGATCATTTTATTTTAAAAGGTGGACTTTTATTAATCTGCTTAAAGATGTCTTGGTTGAAATGTCTACTGATTATCTTGTACTGAATATTGGCGGGAAAAAATGAAGAAATATCACGATACTAAAGACAGAAATAGCAGCATGAAAATAGAGAATCAACAAAATAGTGAAGTGATAAAGCTCCCGAGGATTATGTTACTCATAGGATTTTTTGTGCTGGTTGCTCTTGTTATATTTGTTGTTGTTCATTTCACTGAAGTGGAGCAATTTGCTTTGCTTTTGTCCAAAGCGGAACCAAAATGGTTATTTCTGGCTATTTTATTACAAATCGGAACATATTTATGTGCGGGATTCATTTGGAATCAAGTAATAAGATCAGCACAACACCGGGTACCATTGGGAGCACTTGCACGTCTATCGGTAGAGAAATTAAGTATCGACCAACTTTTGCCAACCGGCGGTATATCCGGTAATCTTGTTGTTCTTCAAATAATGAGACGTCTTGGCTTGCCAAATTGGCTTGCTATGGAGGCAATGCTTGTTGATATCCTTTCACATTATACGGCTTATGCAATTGTGACATTTTTGGCTCTATCGATATTATGGTTTTATCATGACATAACCAATATTATCTGTTATCTTGTTGGTATTTTTACTGTCGTATTGGTCATCGTACCTATAACCATACTCTGGTTGCTTACACACAGGAACAGTCAACCGCCTCTTTGGTTACTTCGGTTTCAACCGATTGCCAAAGCATCGGAGGTGATTAAATCTGTATCACCGGATCGAGTTCTTTCACCAACGTTACTTATAACAACAAGTTTACTTAGTATGACCATTTTTTTACTTGATGCGGGAACATTATGGACCATGATGCGGGTAATCAATGTTTCGGTCGGAATAATGACTACATTTGTAGCAATTGTGATAGCTTCTATTGCTGGGACGATTTCATTTCTACCTGGTGGCATTGGAGGATTTGAAGCGGGATCAGTCACTGTTCTTACTCTTCTTGGGGTACCGATTGAAGCTGCATTAACCGGCACACTCCTTCTTCGTGGGTTTACTCTTTGGTTTCCTCTTATACCGGGTATATTATTAGTAAGACATGATGTAAATATAAGATTTTGATGACTAAAGTGAAAGAGTTTTCAAAAATGATTAATAATGGGAACAATAAATCTTTATTTTGGACTTCCTCAATCCAGAAAGTATTTGATTTACTGGACAGTTCGGAGGAAGGTATTACCTACTCAGAAGCAGGAGCCAGACTCCAAAAATATGGTTTTAATGAGATTGTGGCAAAGGGAAGAAGATCAGATTTAGATATATTTATCTCCCAATTTAAAAATTCGCTTATTCTGGTCTTGATCACAGCTTCTTTTATTTCCTATTTTCTGCATGATAGAATGGACGCAATTATCATTTCATCAATTGTGATATTGAATGCTATCCTTGGTTTCTTTCAGGAATATCGAGCTGAAAAGGCCTTAAGAGTCTTAAAGAAATATTTAACACAGAAAGCCAATGTTTTAAGGGAAAAAAAGATCAAAGAAATCGACATTAAAGAAATTGTTCCCGGTGATATTGTTTATTTGGGTATTGGAGATATGATACCAGCCGATATAAGACTGATTAAATCTGAAGGGATGACAACAGATGAATCCTCTTTAACCGGAGAATCATTACCTGTTTTCAAGAGTAATGAACCCCTGCAACAGAGTTACTCTTTACCACAAGAACTAAATAATATCGCCTTTATGGGAACCTCTGTAGCCAATGGTTCAGGCTACGGTATTGTCATTGCCACAGGCAAAGATACCTTTTTTGGGAAAACAGCATCTTATTTAAAAAAAGTGTCAGTTGAGGGGGATTTTCAGAAAAGTATTAGAAGTTTTAGCAATTTTCTGCTTAAAGTTATTATTGTGATGACCGCATTTATTTTTATTGCAAATGCATTGCTTGAAAAAGGAATTTTTAGCTCCCTTCTTTTTGCGTTAGCTTTAGCCGTTGGGCTCACTCCGGAAGTTTTGCCAATCATAATAACCATTGCTTTATCAAGAGGTGCTCTTAAGATGGCTAAACAAAAAGTTGTAATCAAAAAACTTGCTTCTGTGGAAGATTTTGGCAATATCGATATACTTTGTTGTGATAAAACAGGCACTCTTACCGAAGGAGAGATATCACTTTCTGATTATGTCTTAATGAATGGTGAGAAAAACGAAAGACTTATTTTATATGGATTATTGTGTAATTCAGCCCGAGGCGAGAAGGGCAATAAAATATTCGGCAATCCAATGGATAAAGCAATATGGCAAAGTAAAGTGTCTGAAAAAATTGAAGATTCTTTAAAGGAATATGAGATTCTTAAAAAGAATGAATTTGATTTTGAAAAAAGAAGAATAAGTGTTGTGGTTAGAAATGATTCAAAAACAATGGTTATTGCTAAAGGAGCTGTAGAATCAATTTTAACTGCCAGCAATTCTGTTTTAATTGATGGTAAAATAACCGGATTAACCAGTGAATTAACTTCCACAATACTTAGTAAGGTTTCAGATTATGAGAATAATGGATATAGAATCCTTGCTGTCGCGACCAGGGAAATAGATCGTTTGACGGAAGGTAAATCTAATATTGAAGAAGATCTTAATTTAGAGGGTTTTTTACTTTTCCTGGATAAGGCCAAGAAGACAGTGAAGGCCTCATTAAAAATATTGCAAGGCTTAAAAGTAGAGACAAAAGTCATCAGTGGAGATAGTCCGGTAATTACCCGAAAAATATGTAATGATGTCGGGTTAGTCATCCAAGGTAATAAAGTTATTACCGGTGATGACCTTGTCCGTCTCAATGAGAATGAGTTTAAGGAATGTTGTCATAAATTCAACATATTTGCGCGAGTAACGCCGGAGCAGAAATACAAAATAGTTGCAAGTCTCAGGGGAGAAGGGCATATTGTCGGATTTTTGGGAGATGGAATCAATGATGCCCCTGCGCTAAAAGCAGCTGATGTAGGCATTTCGGTAGATAGTGCTTCAGACATTGCAAAAGAGGCAGCAGATATTATTCTTCTTCAGAAAAGTTTACGCGTATTATCCCATGGTATTATGGAAGGAAGAAGGACATTTGCGAATATTACCAAATATATCTTAAATACAATCAGTGCAAATTTCGGAAATATGTTTACTGTGGCGTCTTCTTCTTTATTCTTGAAGTTCATTCCTCTTCTACCTTCGCAGATCCTACTTAATAATTTTATCAGTGACATACCTCTTTTAACTATTTCTACAGATAATGTTGATAAGGAGTTTTTAAGAAAACCCAGGAGATGGAATATAAAGCTTATTTCAAGATTTATGATATATTTTGGAATAATAAGCACATTTTTTGACCTGGCCTTGGTTCTGCCATTGATATTCATTATAAAAGTTGAACCCCAAGTTTTCCGGACCGCCTGGTTTTTAGAATCGGTTTTATCTGAGATAATAGTTACCTTTTCTATACGGACAAGAGTATTTTTTTTTAAAAGTATGCCCAGCAAGTTATTATTGGTAACATCAGCATTTGTATGTTTAATTGTGGTCATGCTTATTAATAGCAGATTTGGAAATAGATTTTTTGAATTTGTAAGAATGCCTTTAAGTGTGGTCATCCTCATTTCATTGATACTGGTTGCGTATTTTATAACCGTTGAAATTGCAAAGAGATATTTTTTTAAAAGATATGATATTTAACCTAAAAGAGGGGCAGATACTGTCTTGAATATCAATCCCAAAGTTTCAACAGATTATTTTCCCCAAGATGGTGAAGAGTTATGATATGAATGCGGTATTAGAAAAAGGGAAAAAGAAAGGGAGCAGTCAGAAGCCGGTGGAGGAGGCCAAGGGCTTTTTAGAGGGGATAAGAGAGTATGAGGAGAAGAAATAGGCTTCCCTTAGAAAAAAACGGATGTATCTATTTGTATTGTTTATTTTTATAAGAAGTGAAATAATAAATCTAACAATAAATGAGTCTTCTTGTTATAAGGAAGGCTTTTATTGAATCAAGTAATAGAAAGGAAGGTAGTTTTTATGGAAAATATTAAAAATACAGTAAGTGAAAAGTCTCGTAATATTCTTGTTGTCTATTACTCAAGAACAGGGGCTACAAGAAAAGTAGCCGAATATATTACGAAAAAGCTTGGTGCGGATATGGAAGAGATCATTGATATGAAGAAACGTTCAGGGATATGTTGTTTTCTTACAGGAGGCCGAGATGCGCTTAAGAGGAAGGAGACTAAAATCAATGAAATTAAAAAAGACCCCTCTAAGTATGATCTTGTAATTGTCGGAAGTCCTTTGTGGGCAGGAAATATGGCTCCGGCAATAAGGACTTATTTAAATAAATACAAGACCGATATCAAGTCAGTGGCCTTCTTTGCGACCTCAGGCAGCTCAAACCCGGGGAAAATCTTTGAAGAAACAAGGATTCTTCTTGACAAAGAACCCATTTCCCTCATGGGGATATGCACAAAAGAGCTAAAGGATGATTCTGTCTTTCACGCTAAAATAGCTTCCTTTACTGAAAATATCTCTAAGTAGGATTGTAAATATAAATATTGTAATAAGGAAAGGATAAAATGATGATTAAAATAAAATTAATCGTACCAAAGTTATTAAGCACTAACCAATCAATGAAGGGTAACACCCATGTCTTTGATTTGGAATATGAACAGCCGGTCACTGTTGTCCAAGTATTAAAAGATAATAAAATTAACATGCTTTTTTTAGGCTATATACTCATAGACGGTAAGAAAAATGTGAACAAATTATATTTGATTGAACAATCCTGTGAATTAAAATTATTTATTGTTATGTGTGGCGGATAATGAAAAAAAAATTAAAAGTCATAATCAATGAATTAAATAAAATCAAAGAAAAATCAATCAATAAAGAAAATGGTTTTTCGTTGATATCAATCGACGAGACTAAGGAAATCAGTACCATGACGGATAGAATTTAAAGGTGCCATGATAATGATTATTGAAGAAATAAAAAAAGATATCAATTTTATTAAAAAACATACTCTGCAACCTGCCTGGTGGAAAATCACAAAAATATTTGTGCTTTTGGGAAGTTTAATCATCATTTTTTATATTTCCGGCATATTAAAAACAATGATTTGGTTTTCAATTATTTTAATTCTTGGGGCAACGATTCATTTTATTTACAGGATCAAAACACATACTTTTACAAAATCATGGATGGATTTTAAGGTAATAGAAAAAGAAGGAAAGCTAACTTACGGTCGTATTGGTCTTCTTTATTATACTTTAGTAGTAATAATTTTTTTAATAGCAACCATGACTATATTATTAGTATCATGAATTTTAATAAATATTAATCTATCCGGATTCTATAAAAAAACTGAACTATCTTTTTAAAACTGAATTTATTTTATTAACGTTAATTTCAAAAGGAGTGGGAGTTATGGATATTGAGATTAAAGAGACAAAAGAAGTTAACAAAGAAAAGATTATTGAATTATATAAAGCAAATAAGTGGTCATCTGCGGAAAAACCTGATTTATTATATAAAGCTTTAATGAATTCAGATACCTTGATTACTGCCTGGGATGGAAATAGATTGGTTGGTCTGGGAAATGCCATATCGGATGGTTATCTGGTGGTTTATTATCCGCATCTTTTGGTACACCCTGATTACCAGGGAAAAGGTATCGGCAGAATGATTGTAGACAGGTTTCAAAAAAAGTATGGGAATTTTCATCAGCAAATGCTGACCGCAGACGGAAAGGCCATTGATTTTTATCGGAAATGTGGTTTTGAAAAAGCAGGCTCAACCCAATCCATGTGGATTTATCAGGGAGACGAGCATGATTGATAAAAAAGGATATTATCAAAGGAGGCTTTTATTCATTCATCAAAGCCGGATCAATCATGTCAAATGTAAGAACTCATGATTTAAAGAAATATGAAATAAAAATCCAAAACGATGAAATATATATTGACCTATAAGATTTAGTTATCAAGGATAAAGATTTTATCCCGGTATTTTTAAAACCAGTTTAATCAACGATTCTCTGTTTCATAACCCTACTGACAGTATAAGTTATTG
>Ga0268284_1001752_pt1 | contig 10530 bp, 9 predicted proteins | sample saktaG_14_FD_190137 | JGI IMG/M metagenome (GOLD analysis project Ga0268284, IMG submission 190137) | Saline water microbial communities from Sakinaw Lake, British Columbia, Canada - sak_2013_06_06_40m | ecosystem: Environmental > Aquatic > Non-marine Saline and Alkaline > Saline ... | reverse complement strand
TTCGCCGTCCTGAAAGGCCTGGAATATCAGGCCGCACACCTGCCGGCCCTGGCCCAGATCAAAGACCAGGTGAAGGCGGCGTTGAAGAAAAGTCTGGCTCGGAAGCAGGCGGAGCAGGAAGCCGCCCGGCTGTTAGGGGAACTCCGGCAAGGCAAGCCCTGGGGACAGGTGGCGGCCGCCGCCGGCCTGGCGGTCAAAGACAGCGGCTTCTTCACCCGGTTCCAGGGTTTTCTCAAACAGCGGGAAGCCGAGTCCCTGACCGGCGCCGCCTTTCAACTTTCCCGGCAGCGTCCCTATCCCGAGAAGCCCTTGTGGTGGCAGAACCAGTATTACCTGCTGGCCTTTAAGGACCGGCGGGAGCCTGGTCCCCAGGAATTTCACAAGGAGCGGGACCAGATGCGGACCCAGTTTCTCAACCAGAAGCAGGAGATTCTCTTTGCCTCCTGGCTTGACGGGGAGCGCCGGCGCGCCAAAATCGAGGTTTTTATCCAGCCTTGAGAGGGGCCGGTTCCCCGCAACAAGCCCGGGACCTTGGCGTTGCCGACCGGAGGCGCGCTTTTCCAGCGGGCGCGCCGGCGCTCGGTCGCCCGGGGAAATTTGTTTCGGATTCGGCAGTTATAATGTGATAAAATCCGCCAGGGGTTGGAGAGGGTGCCTTCCGCCTCTTAAGGGTTCGATTCCATGTTTGCCGGCATTTCCGACTTTTTTTCTTCCCTGTCCTGGCCAACGAGAGGAGAGACCATGTTCCAATCTGTGCTTGACTTCTTGAGCAGCGCCTACGTGGAAATAGTTATTCTGGCTTTACTGCTGGTCTATTTTTTCAAACAGCGCCGGGAGCCGCGTCTGATGGCGTCAGGCATCCGCTTGGTGCGCACCATTATTATCGTAATAATTTTTGCCTATTTTACGTTCATCTGGGCCAGCACCGTAGAGCCGTCATTGCGCAACCTTAGCGTCTTCGGCATGTTCCTGGTGAACTTAATTTTTCTCTACCACTTAATCCTGGGGCGCTTGGAAAGGCCCTATCGGGACGCCCTGGACGGCCTCACCCAGGAACCCAAAAAGCCGGATATCCTGCGGGAAGTGTGGCAGACCGGCAAACGGTTTTACTATCTCCGCTATTCCATGGGGTCTCTGTTCAGCGGCGTCAATCCTATCCACTTTCTCAGCAATATTGCCAACGATCGAGTGCGGGACGATATCAAGGATACCTTACGCCGATTGGGGGTAGAAAAGAAACTGATCTCTCTGTCGCTGATGGTAGGGTTCATGAAAAGCCGCCTGGCCGCGGATGGAAGCCTGCCCGCCGATTTTAAAGAGGTCATGGGGAAAACCCTGGATGACCTGGAGAAACATCCCTGGCTGGAGGAACAGGTCAACGAATTTCTCCGCCTTGCCACGGAATCCCCCGAAGACCTGCATTTTCCGGAATGGATGGCAGCCTTTGAACAAAACGCCACCGGGAAAACCTAGCCCCGGCCTGGCCGCCTAAGGCGTTGGACGTCACGATACACCCTTCATCCCATATTGCCGCCGCCACTTTAGGGAAGTCTCCTGCGGTCCGGGCAGCGGCGCATCGCGCCCTGGCGGCCCGGGACCGGCTGCTCTCCGACTATCCCCTCTGGGAAGCCTGGCGCCGTCAGGCCCGGGCCAGCAAAACCGAGGCCCTGGCCCGGCTGGATGAGCTCCTGGACAACCTGGAGCGGGCCGTGACCGCCTGGGGCGGACGGGTGCTCCGGGCCCCGGACGCCGCCCAGGCCCGCCAGCTTATCCTCGATGTGGCCCGGGAACATGGGGTCAAAACGGTGGTCAAAGCCAAGTCCATGACCACCGAAGAAATCGGCCTCAATCCGGCCCTGGCCGGAGCGGGCCTCCAGGTCATGGAGACGGATCTGGGGGAGTTCATTGTCCAACTGGCCGGCCACCCCCCGGCCCATCTCACCGCCCCGGCCCTCCACCTGAGTCGCCACCAGATCGCCGACATATTTGCGGCCCACCTGGGACTCCGGTCCCCGGCAGAGCCCGAGGCCCTGGCCCGCCAGGCCACAGCCTATATCCAGCCACATTTTTTCCAGGCCCAGATGGGCATCACCGGGGTCAACTTCGCCACCCCGGAGGGCGTCCTGGTCCTCCTGGAAAATGAAAGCAACCTGCGCTTTACCGCGACTCTGCCCAAAGTTCACCTGGCCTTGATGGGCCTGGAAAAAATCATTCCCCGGCTGGCCGACGTGGAGGCCATGCTGCGGCTGTTGCCCGCCAGCGCCACCGGTCAGCGTCTCACGGCCCTGGTCCATTTTATCCAGGGACTCAAAGTCCAGCCCCAGGGGAACCAAATCTTTTACCTGGTGATTCTGGACAATGGCCGGCGCCGCCTGGCTGCGGACCCGGAGTTGGCCGAGGCCCTGTATTGCCTCCGCTGCGGGGCCTGCCTCAATATCTGTCCGATTTTTCAGGTGGGCGCCGCCCACCTCTACGGCCGGGTCTATCCCGGGGCCATCGGCATCCTCCTGGCCCCGTACCTGGCCCCGGTGGGGGATATCTGCGATCTCTGCACCCAATGCGGGGCCTGCCAGGAGATCTGTCCGGTGGGCATCCGGCTGGCGGATCACATCCACGGGCTGCGCTGGCACAGCCAGCGCTTCCGGCGGCTCCGGGCCTTGACCGCCGCGGCCGGGGCGGTGCTCAGCCGGCCCCGGGGGTACCGGTGTCTGGAGCCGGCGGCCCGGGGGCTGGTCGGCCTGGCGGCCCGCCGGGGTTGGGGCCTTCCAGGCCTTGCGGGCTTAGCCCCGGAAAGTTTCCATCGGCGACTGCGTGACCGCCGGCCCGCCCCTCACTTGGTTGACGCGGATCAGGCAAGGCCCCCACTGCCGCCTTTCCAGGCGCCCGGTCCCCTTGGGTCTCAGGCCGATGAAGCCGGAGGGGGAGCGAAGCCGGAAACCCGGGACCTCGCCGCCGCCACCGCTCTGTTGGCCCAACGGCTTCAAGAAGCCGGCAGTTCACTTACCGAGGTCCAGGGGCCGGCCGACCTGGCCCGGCGGCTGGCCGCGGAGACCGGGCCCTTGTGGCTGGAAGACCATCCCTGGCTGCGGCCCGTGGCCGGGGAGCTGGAAAAGCTGGGGGTCAGGCCCCGTATAGCCCAGGCCGACTGGGCCCCCCTGGCCGGCACCGCAGTTACCGTGGGCCTGGGGGCCATTCCGGAAACCGGCAGCGTCCTGGTGGACTCCGGGGCCGGATTCGGGGCCGTCCTGGCCTTTCGGGCCGCAAAACAAATCGTCCTGATCCACCGGGACAATTCCCGACTGAGTCCGGCCCAGGCCCTGGAATACGTTCGGCGCCAAGGACCGGGTCTGGTAAGCTGGCTCACCGGCCCCAGCCGCACTGCGGACATCGAAAAAGTGCTGGTGCTGGGGGCCCAGGGGCCGCTAAATCTTGAGATTTTCCTATACCAGGAGGAGGCCTGATGGAGCCGGTGCCAGTTGCGGAAATCACCGTTCGAGTCGAAACCTTGCAAAAAGCGCTGGCGCCGGCCGGCATCGGCCTGGCCCTGATCCGCCAACCCGCGGACCTGTTCTATTATGCCGGGACCCTGGTGGACGGGTTCCTGGCGGTGGCTCCCGGGGGTCCGCCAACGCTGTTGGTGCGCCGCCCGCACCACCGGGAACAGCCGGCGCCGGGGCCCTGGCCCCGGGTCCTGTACCGGGACCTGCAGGAACTCCCCCCGCTCCTGGGCCAAGCGGGATTGGAGCCCCAAGGCGCCGTGGCCATGGAGTTGGATGTCCTTCCTGCCGCCTGGTTCCGGCGGCTCCAGGAGCAGCTCTTTCCCGGACATCCCGTCGTTGACCTTTCGCCTTTCATCCGGCGGCAGCGCATGGTCAAGAGCCCTTACGAGCTGGACCAAATGCGCCGGAGTGCGGCTATCCTGGACCAGGTCCATGAGGAAGTGCCGGCGTTGCTCAAACCGGGCCTGTGCGAATTGGAACTGTCCGCTGCCCTGGAATACCGCCTGCGCCTCCGGGGCCACCAGGGTTTGGTGCGGGTGCGCAACTGGGACCTGGAGGTCTTCTACGGCCACGTCCTTTCCGGCGCCTCGGGATTGCTGGCGGCCTATACCGACACCCCCAGCGGCGGTCGGGGGTTCAGCTCCGCCTTTCCCCAGGGGCCGTCCTTGAAGAAACTGGCCCCCCACGAACCCATCAGCATTGACCTGGCCGCCTGCGTCAACGGCTATGTGGCGGACATGACCCGGATGTACGCCCTGGGGTCCCTGCCTCCCCAAGCCTGGGAGACCTGGGAGGCGGTGGAGGAACTCTACCGGCTCTTTATTTCGGCAGTCAGGCCCGGGGTTCGTCCCGGGGAAATCTTCCACCTGCTCTGGGACGCCGTCCGGGCCCGGGGCCTGGCGGACTTCTTTATGGGATTGGGGCCGGACCGGGTCAGTTTCCTAGCCCACGGGGTGGGGCTGGAACTGGATGAATTTCCCCTCATCACCGCCCGGTTCCCCTTCCCCCTGGAGGCCGACATGGTGCTGGCCTTTGAACCCAAGTTCTTTCTGCCGGAGATCGGCATGATCGGGCAGGAGGATACCGGCCGCATCACCCCCGACGGGATGGAATGGCTGACCCACAGCCCCCGGGGCATCACCATTGTCTAAACCGGATCGGCGTGGTCCTAACCCAGGCCCGGATTATCATCTTGAAGCGCCGTCTGAGGCCGGCAGGCCGGCCCCCCCCATGCCCAAAGAGGATTCACCCCTTGCAGGAGCGTGGCCTGGCAAACCGCCGACCCTAAGCAGATAAATTTCATTAAGGGATTAATTTTGATGGATATTTAATCCAGGCCGAGTATGATATTTTATGATCAGGCCAACAAGATAGACGGAGTTAATTCATGGATATACCAGAACTGGTTCACCATATGGCCCGGGAAGCTAAAGGCGCGGCCCGGCGCCTGGGCGCCCTGTCCCGGGGAGTCAAAGACCGGATCATCCTCCGGGCGGCGGAACTGCTCCAGGAACGTCAGGCCCAGATCCAGGCGGCCAACCGCCAGGATGTGGGAGCGGCCCAGGCCCAGGGCTGCGCCGCGGCATTCATTGACCGGCTGACGCTGTCCGATAAGGTATTCACCTCCATGATCAAGGGGCTCCAGGAAGTGGCGGCCCTGCCCGACCCGGTGGGGGCCGTCACCGGCATGTGGGTTAGGCCTAACGGTCTGAAAGTGGGGAAACAGCGCATTCCATTAGGGGTGATCGGCTTTATTTATGAGTCCCGTCCCAATGTTACGGTGGATGCCGCCGCCCTTTGCCTGAAAAGTGGCAACGCCGTGATCCTCAAAGGGGGTAAGGAGGCCCTTAACTCCAACCTGGCCCTGGCCCAACTCATGCAGGACGCCCTGGCCGAAGCCGGGGTTCCCCCTGCCGCAGTGCAGGTTATCCCCAGCACGGCCCGGGAAGCCACCCTGGAACTGCTGAAGCAGGACGAGCTGGTGGACCTGATTATCCCCCGAGGCGGCGAAGGGTTGATCCGGTTTGTGGCGGAGCATTCCCGCATCCCGGTGTTGAAGCATTACAAGGGGGTGTGCCATATCTTCGTGGATGAGTCCGCCGACGTGGACATGGCCGAAAAGGTCTGCTTCAACGCCAAGGTGCAGCGTCCCGGGGTGTGCAACGCCATGGAGACCATGTTGGTCCATGAAGCGGCGGCGGCGGGGTTTTTGCCCCGGATGGCCGCCCGCTTCCGCCAGGCCGGCGTGGAATTGCGGGGTTGCCCCCGCACCCGAGAAATCGATCCCCAGGTGCGCCCGGCCCAGGCGGAGGATTGGGGGGCGGAATTTCTGGACCTGATTTTGGCGGTGAAGGTGGTGCCGGACCTGGACGCGGCCCTAGCGCACATCGCCCGGTACAGTTCCAACCACACCGAGGCCATCATCACCCGGGATTATGCCCGGGCCCAGAGATTTTTACAGGAGGTGGACTCATCCGTGGTCCTGATCAACGCCTCGACCCGCTTCAATGACGGGGGTGAACTCGGACTAGGCGCAGAAATCGGCATCAACACTTCCAAACTGCACGCCTTCGGGCCCATGGGATTGGAAGAGCTGACCACTACCAAGTTTATCGTTTATGGCGACGGACAAATCAGAACCTGAGGCTCCCCGGCGTCTGGGGCTTTTCGGGGGCACCTTCAACCCCATGCACTACGGCCACCTCCGTTCTGCGGAAGAAGTGTGCCAGGCCCTGGCCTTGACCCGCCTCTGGTTCATTCCCGCGGGCCATCCGCCCCACAAGACTGCCCCGGGCATCACCCCCTTCGAGGTCCGGCTGGAGATGAGCCGGTTGGCGGTGGGAGACCACCCGGTAATGTCCGTATCCGACCTGGAAGGGCGGCGGCCCGGCAGATCCTATTCCATCGAAACCCTGCGGCAGATTCGCCGGGAAGTGGGGCCTACCTGGGAACTCTATTTTATCCTGGGACTGGATGCCATTCTCGAAATTGCCACCTGGAAAGATTATCAGGACCTGTTCACCTTGAGCCACTTCGTGGTGTTGGATCGGCCCGGGTATGACCGCCAGCGGCTGGAAAAGGTGCTCCTCGGGGCAGTTCATCCCCTATTTCGGCCCCTGCAGGTGGAACGAGGCTTTCAGCATCCTTCCGGGCATAAAGTGGTTTTGCAGGAAACTACCCTGATGGACATCTCGGGCACCGGCATTAGGGAAATGGTGCATTGCGGACGTTCGATTCGCTTCCTCTTGCCGGAGGCCGTTCGAGAATATATAATAACTCATAAACTTTATCTTTAAGGAGGAACGCGCGGCGGCAACTTCACCCCCCCTCACCACGGCAGCGCTGGTGGATTTGGCCATCAAGACCATCGTGGCCCACAAGGGTATGGAACCGGTGCTCCTGGAGGTGACCAAATTTTGTTCGTTTGCGGACTTCTTCATCCTCTGCTCCGGCGGGTCTCATCGGCACGTCACGGCCTTGGCCCAACATGTGGAGGAAGCCCTGGCCCAGGCCGGGGTTAAGCCTCTGGGGGTTGAAGGCTTGGAAGAAGGACAATGGGTGTTGATGGATTACAATACCCTGGTTATCCACATCTTTATCCAGGAGCGGCGCGAATTCTACAACCTGGAGGACTTGTGGTCTGAAGTCCCCAAGACCCAGATAGACTCCGACCGCAACTCCCACGCCGACACGGACCCCGAGTCAATCCATCATGAATAAATGTTCTCCCTGGAGGCTGGTAGCCATTATCATCCTGGCTACGAGTCTGCTCCTGGGACCCGTCCGGTCCGGTTGGGCTTTTCTCGACACCTTGACCGGGGACTTGAGCATCGAGAAGGAACGGCAGATCGGGGAGGAGTTCCTTCTGCAACTGCAGCAATATTACCCCCTGGTGGAAGACCCCTTTATTACCTCATATTTCAATCAATTGGGCCAGAAACTGGCGGCGCAAATAGGCCCCCAGCCCTTCCACTACAAGTTTTTCATCGTGATTGACCCCACGATGAATGCCTTCGCGGTGCCGGGGGGGTATATCTTCCTCCACACCGGGCTGATTCGCATGGCCGAGCGGGAAGGAGAAGTGGCGGCGGTCCTGGCCCACGAAATTTCCCACATCTATGCCCGGCATATGGCCAAGATGATGAAAAAAGCCCGGATGGTCACCGCCGCCAGTTTAATTGGGGCCCTGGCGTCGGTTTTTCTGGGCGGGGCCCTGGCGCAGCCTCTGATCATGGGTTCCATGGCCGCCGGGCAAAGCGCCATGCTGAAATACAGCCGGGAAAATGAAGCCGAGGCCGACGCCCTGGGGTTTAAATGGATGGTCAAAGCCGGTTACAACCCCCGGGATATGGTGACCATCTTCAGCAAAATGAATAAACAGCGGTGGTTGGAAGGCGGTAAGATTCCCGTCTACCTCAGCACCCACCCGGGTGTGGACAGCCGGATCGTGGAACTCGCGCACCAATTGGCGATCCATCAAAAGGACTTGCCGCCTGAAAAAAATAACCCTGATTTCCAATACTTCAGCATCAAGTTGGCATCGCTCAGCAGTAACCCGAATCAACTCTTGCGGCGGATGACCCAGGAGAGCCTGCGGGAGACAAATAACCCCACCTTTCAATACGGTCGGGCCCTGGCGCTGGCCAAATTAGAGCGGCACCCTGAAGCGCTGGCCGCATTTCAGCAGGCCTTGCGGCTTGCCCCGGATAACCGGCTGATTAAAAGGGATTTGGCCATTTATTATTTCAACCGTAATCAGTATGCCGAGGCTTTAGAAAAATTGAACGAACTTTCCCAGCGTTATCCCCAGGACGATGTGATCCTGTACTATCTGGCGCGGATTTATCAGGAAAGCAAAAAGCGCGACCAGGCCTTGTCCCTGTTTGAAAAGGTGCACAAGCTCAACCCTGCTTTTAGCGAGGTCTACTATAATCTGGGAACTCTTTACGGCGAGAAGGGACAAATGGGCCTGGCTCACTATTATTTAGGGTTTTATAGTCTGAAAGTGAAGGCCCTGCCCACCGCCATGTTTCATTTTCAAAAAGCTTTAAAGAACTTATCCCCCGGTGACCGCCATTACCGCGAAGTGCAGACCCAAGTGACCCGCCTGGAAAAAATGAAAGTCAAGGTACGGAATTAGTCCCCGGTGAGACAGATGGCAGAAGGGTTTTCTATCGACTGCACGCCGCACCAGGAAAAACATTATGCCGATTTATGAATATCGCTGCCAGGAATGTCGCCGGGTTTCCAGTTTCCTCCTTTTAAATCTGAGAGACCCCTTTGTCCCGGTGTGTAAGCAGTGCGGCAGCCACTCCCTGGAACGGGTCCTCTCCCGGGTGCATGTGCGACTCTCCGAAGAAACCCGTCTGGAACGCCTGGCCGACCCATCGGCCTGGTCCGGGGTAGATGAAAACGATCCCAAGAGCGTTGCCAAAGTCCTCAAAAAGATGGGCCAGGAAATGGGAGAGGACTTCCCCGGCGAGGTGGATGAAATGGTAGAGGAAGCCATGGACAGCCAGGGGGGTGACGCCCCCGGTGAGACCGACCTGTAACCAGCCTTTCCCGGCGGTCACCGGCATAAGTCTCAGTTTCTGTCAACCCATGCCCGCGACAACCCGGGTTAACGCCTCCGGCCAGGCAGCAGCCGGTATGATCTGGATAAGCCTCCTCCCGCGTTTCAGGTCACAACCCTCTACCCCACTGCCTCTTGCCTTTCCGAGCCAGACCCAGCAGACCGAGAAGGCCGGTGCCCAACAGCAGGACCGAGGCGGGAATGGGGACCGCCGGGGCGGAACCTATTTGGGCCAACCCCACCGAAAACACCATGACGCCATTTTGGTCTTTCAGATAAAACCGGGCGAAGTCATTCCAGGGACTCATGTCATTCGCCAGGAAAGCCCAATCAAAGGAAAAGGTCGAACCAGCCGCAAGAGTTATCGCCGTTTCCAGAATCGAGCCGACGGTGCCGGCCTCCCCGGAGGCATTAGCAAACTGGGAAGTGGCAACCCCGGTAGATAGACCCTGGAGATCGGCAAAGAAAGAACCCGCGGTGGCCGTATATGCGGTGTAACTATACGCCGTTACCACGTCACTGACGTTGGCAAAGCTTGTGCCGGTCGAATCAGTTGTCAAAGTATATCCCGTCAGGTTTCCCACTTCGAATCCCTGGTTCGTTCCTCCGCCCCCCTGACTCAGGTTATCCAGGAGCAGTTCGGAATAGGCGCCGGTATCAAAGGCATTACTCACCACAAACCCGGCCGTGCCGGTAAACCCCCCGGAACCGGCGGTATAGCTGTAGGTCTGCCACCCGGTATCGCCGTAATTGGCCACATAGACCCAGGCCGACGCCCCGTAATTCAGCCCCAGCACCAACCAAACCGTGGCGATGACGATGAGCAGTTTTTTCATGGCCGGCTCCTTCCCTCACTTTCCTCTGACTAACGGTTGCGCCCCCGATACGCCTGCCAAGGCGGCAAACGGAAACCCGGCGCATCAGTTACCCCGGGGCCTGATAATCTGAACCGAGGCTTCGCTTGTTGCTTTAAGGAGAAAGCATGATCTGTGCCAGGAATTTAGGCGGTTAAACCGGGAAAGCTTGGGGGTAAACCGGCGAAGTATGGGGGCTGAGGAGAGGTCTTCCGGAAAGCTTAGGCAATGGCATGAGCCAGTGAGAGTCCTGGTTCTGGTCTCCCGCCCCCGCCATTTTTATCAGGTCATGGGGCTCAAGGTGAGGCGCACGCCTGGGGGTGAAAAAGAACGGGGTGCATCGAGAGAAAGGGCGGATTCCAACTCGGGCCAGGTTGGCGCGGTTTGGGCGGCGCCCCGCCTGGCCTCGGGCTCAGCTTCAAGCGGCCGTCCACCGGGGCTAAGGGCGGCGCTTCCCTATCGCCAGGATTTCCTCGGCAAGGTTATTCGGCTTTGGGGGTGCGGGTGGCGCCGGTGCTTTTTTCCGGCTTTTGGACCAGTTTATCGGCGCCCGGCTGAGAGGGGCTTGTGGGTTTATATACGACATACAAAGTCCCCTTGGAGG
>Ga0268284_1001750_pt1 | contig 10540 bp, 5 predicted proteins | sample saktaG_14_FD_190137 | JGI IMG/M metagenome (GOLD analysis project Ga0268284, IMG submission 190137) | Saline water microbial communities from Sakinaw Lake, British Columbia, Canada - sak_2013_06_06_40m | ecosystem: Environmental > Aquatic > Non-marine Saline and Alkaline > Saline ... | reverse complement strand
CGAGACGGGGCTGCTTCTCCCGGCACGTCCGAGCGCCGCGACCCGCTCGGTTACGGGCTCGTCATCGGGTCGTACCTGCTCTTCGGTATGAGCGCGACGCTGGTCACCTGGGCCGACGCCCCCGAGAGCATCCTCCTCGTCGTCCGCTTCGCGCTCGCGGCGCTCGTGCTTCTGCTCGTCTTCGCCCGCCGCGGGCCACTGCGGGGCATATTTCGGCCCGGCAGGTGGCAGCGGCTGCTCCTGATGGGCGCTCTCGACGCGTTCGCGATGATCGCCTACTTCTACGCCGTGCGCACCGTCGGCGTGGCCATCGCCACCTTCTTCCTCTTCCTGCAGCCGGTGTGGGTGGCGTTCCTCGCCCCTCGCTTCACGCATGCGGCGACTGAACGCATCGTCTACGGGGCGCTGGCGGTCGCCGTTGGCGGCATGGCTGTCATCCTCTGGCCTTCGTTCACCGGCGACGCCGTGAGCCTCTCCGTGCCCGGGGTGGCGGCCGGGCTCGCGGCGGGGTGGTCCTTCGCCTTCTTCCAGCTGATCGTGAAGGGGCTGACGCGCGAGGTCTCGAGCATCACGATGGTCACTGTGGAGTGCGTGCTCGACGCCCTGTTCATCCTGCCGCTGGCTCTCTGGCAGTTCGGCGCCTGGGGACAGGGCCTCACCGCACGAGATTGGATCGCCGCCGTGGTCATGGGCCTGGTGGCCACGGCGCTCGCCTACACGATGTGGATGGACGGCGTGGCGCGGATCCGCGTGCAGCACAGCTCGATCCTCGGGCTGCTCACGCCGGTCGCCGCGCCGGTCTACGCGCTCGTGTTCCTCGGGCAGGGCATCGGCTCGTGGACGCTCGTCGGCGGCGCGCTGATCCTCTTCGCCGGCGCGCTGGTCGTCGTGTTCGGCGCCGGCGACACTGAGCTGGAGGTCCCGCTGTGAGCGGCGGCCGGCAGAGCGGCGGCGGAGCCGCCGCGCCTCCGGCTACCGGGGGCCAGGGCGTGACCGGTCTTCGGCGTCGCGACCCTCTCGGGTACGTCATCGTCGTGATCTCGTACCTGGGCATGGCCGGCAGCGCGCCGCTGGTCGCTTGGGCGGACGCGCCCGAGGCGATCATCCTCTGCCTGCGCATGGCGTTCGCGGCGCTCGCCCTCGGCGCCGTGTTCCTGCGGCGCCCGATGCTCGCCGACTGGCGCCGTCCGGGCGCCGCCTGGCGTCTCGTCCTCATGGTGGCGATGTCGTCGGTCACGCTGCTGCTCTTCTTCTACGCCGTCCGCCAGACCAGCGTCGCCATCGCCATGTTTCTCCTCTTTCTCATGCCGGTCTGGGTGGCGCTCGCGGCGCCTCGGATCTTCAAGTCGCCGCGCGAGCCCGTCGTGTGGCCGGCGCTCGCCCTCGCCCTGGCCGGCCTCGCGGTCATCCTCATCCCCGACCTCCTCGGCGAGGGCGTCAGGCTCTCGGTCGCCGGCCTGCTCGCGGCGCTGTTCACCGGCTTCGGCTACGCGACGTACACGGTCTCGGTGAAGGGGCTGACGAAGATCGTCGCGCCGTCGACGATCTCGACGGCCGAGGCCGCCGGCGACACCCTCTTGGTGCTCCCGCTCGCGATCTGGCAGTTCTCGAGCACCGGTTATCAACTCGACCAGCGCGCCTGGGTGGCCGCGATCATCATGGGGGTCCTCTGCACGGCGATCCCGTACACGCTCTGGATCGAGGGCACGCGCCGCGTCCGTGTGGAGCACGTCACGATCCTCGGCTACATCGAGCCCGTGGCGGGGCCGCTGTACGCGGTGTTCCTCGTCGGGCAGCTGCCCGGGGTCTGGACGTGGATCGGCGGGGCGATGATCCTGGGCGCCGGACTCCTCGTCGTCGTGTTCGGCCGCGGCGAGGGCGAGGCCTCGGTCGCCGCGGCAGCCGAGCCGGAGCCGCTGTGACGGGGGGCTCGCACCGGCTCCGAGGCTACGCGATGGTCGGCGGCTCGGCGATCATGTTCGGCGCAACGGGCGCGTGGGTCGGCATGACCGACCTTCCGGCCAGCACGGTGATCTTCATGCGCATGGCGCTGGCCGCCGTCATGGTCGCGCTGCTCGGCGGGGCGGGGCGGTGGCTGCGGCAGTCGCGCGCGCCGGGCGTGTCGCGCCGCCTGCTCGCGCTCGGTCTCCTGGACGCCTTGCAGCTGTACCTGTTCATGCTCGCCTTGCGCCACCTCGATGTGGCGCTGGCGGTGTTCCTCTCGTACATGTCGCCCATCTACATCGCACTGGTCGCCCCGCGTCTGCTCAGGCAGCGCACGGAGCCGGTCGTCGTCGCCGCGCTCGTGCTCGCCGTGTCCGGCATCGTCGTGATGCTGGCTCCCGGACTCCTGGAGCCCGCGCTGCGCGTGTCGACCCTCGGGGTGGCGCTGGGTCTGGCCGCCGGGCTGGTGCTCGCGGTCTTCTTTCTGGTCGCCAAGACGCTCAGCGCGGACGTCGACGGCAGCACCATGCTCATCTCGAACGGCGTGATCGTCGCCGCCGTCTTGCTGCCGCTGGGCTTGATCCAGTGGGCGGGCGCCGGCTTTGCGTTCACGCTCACGGACTTCTGGGCGGTGCTGGCGCTGGCCGTCTTCAGCACCGCCTTGGGCGGCACCGTCTTCCTGCACGGCATGCGCTACATCCCGGTGCAGCACACCTCCATCGTCGGGCTCCTCGAGCCCGCGAGCGCACCGGTCTTCGCTCTCGTCCTCCTGGCCGAGAGGCCGTCCCTCTGGACGTTGCTCGGTGGCGCCCTCATCCTCGGTGGCGCCGTGCTCGTGGTGCTGCTCGGCGCCGCCGAGGAGGGCCTCGCCGGATCGCCGGAGGAGGCGGTCGGCGAGGCGGGAGCCTCCCGGTGAGTCGCCGCCCGCGCGGCCTGGGGGGCCGGCGGTGCCGCGAAGTCCTGACTGGACATCGTGGCGAGCAGCCGGGCGCGTCCCTTTCCTCCACGCGCACGCGTGGGGGGTGCCAAGGCGCGGCGTATCCGATACGCTCGTGCCGTGGCCGGGGGCGTGTGCCGTCACCGGCTCGCGGGCTCGAGACGACCGTCTCCACGAGCCCGACCGGCTCTGGAGGGAGCCCGGCATGACCATCCTCCTCATCTACAGCCGACTCTGGCCGGACCCGGGCTGAGACCGGAGTGCGGCACCCGCCTACCGTGAATCCTCAGGTGGACGACCCCGGTCCGACGGCCCTTGCGGCCGTCACCGCCGCCCACCTCGCCTCATCCGGCCGAAAGGAGCCCAGATGACGAAGCCCGTCGAAAGTGCCCCCAAGCTCGAGCTCATCAAGTCCATGACCATGCTCGAAGACGCCCAGCGCCTCACCCCCGGCGGCGTCGGCGGCATCCGCCGCGCCTACAACTTCGTGGTCGGCGAGTACCCGGTGTTCATCTCGCACGGTCACGGCGGTCACATCGTCGATGTGGACGGCAACGAGTACATCGACATGCTCTGCGCCTACGGGCCGATCATCCTCGGTTACGTCGAAGATGAGATCAACGACGCCGCCAAGGCGCAGATGGACAAGGGCTTCTGCTTCAGCCTCGTGCAGCCGCTCCAGAACGAGCTCGAGGAGCGGCTGGCCGACATCATGCCGTGCGGCGAGCAAACCATCCTGGTCAAGACCGGCTCGGACGCGACCAATGCGGCCGTCCGCGCGATGCGCGCCTACACCGGCCGCGACAAGATCGCCCGCTGCGGCTATCACGGCTGGGGCGATTGGTGCGTGGAGCATCACGGCGGCGTGCCCAAGGCCGTGACCGACCTCACGGTCGAGTTCGAGTACGGCGACCTCGCCGACCTCGAGCGGGTGTTCGCCGAGAACCCGGATGAGATCGGCGGTGTGATCATCACCCCGGTCGGCCACCCCATGGCGAAGCCGATCATCCCGCCGCCGGACGGCTACCTGCAGGCGGTCGTCGATCTCTGCCACAAAAACGACACGGTCGTCACCTTCGACGAGGTCCGCACCGGCTTCCGCGTCGCCATGGGCGGCGCCAGCGAGCGCTACGGCGTCACGCCGGACCTCACCACGGTCGGCAAGGCGATGGCCAACGGCTACTCGATCGCGGCCCTGGTCGGCAAGCGTGAAGTGATGAGCGTGTATCTCAAGGACGCCTTCCTCAGCTCCACCTACTTCCCCAACAGTCTCGAGATGGCGGCGAGCATGAAGTGCCTCGAGATCCTCGAGCGCGAGAAGGTGCAGGACGTGATCTGGGAGCGCGGCACCCGGTTCCTCGAGACGCTCGGCGAGATCGTCGACAAGAGCGGCGTACCGGTCACCAGGAGCGGCATCCCGCCGATGCCCTTCCTCACCTTCGACCACGTCGACGATCACTACAAGGAGCGGCGGACGGAGTTCTACACGCAGTGCATCCGCCGCGGGCTCTTCGTGCAGCCGTATCATCACTGGTACATCTGCTACCGCCACACCGAGCGCGACCTGAGCCGGGCGCTGGAAGTGGTGGAAGAGAGTCTCGCTTTCGTGAACCAGCAGTTCCCGTACCAGAAGTAGAGGGGGCGGCGTGGACAAGCTCATCATCACCGTGGCAGGCGTCGGCGCCGAGACCACCAAGGAGGCACAGCCCGGGCTGCCGGTGACGGCGGCGGAGATCGGCGCCGACGCCGCGCGTTGCGCGGAGGCCGGCGCCGCGATGTATCACCTGCACGTGCGTGACGCCGCGGCCAGCCCGACGCAGGCCAAGGAGGTCTTCGCGGCGGCGATCGCGGCGATCCGCGAGCGCACCGACATCATCATTCAAACGAGCACCGGCGGCGCCATGGGCATGAGCGCGGACGAGCGCCTGCAGCCGCTGGAGCTGGATCCGGAGATGGCGTCACTGACGACGGGCACAGCGAACTTCGGCGACGACGTGTTCTTCAACGACACGGCGCTGATGACGGAGTTCTACACGCGCATGCAGAAGAAGGGCGTGCGCCCGGAGTTCGAGATCTTCGAGGCCGGGCAGATCGACAACGCGGTCAAGCTGGTGAGGAAGCACGGCCCGGCCGGTCCGCTCATGCATTGGGACTTCGTGCTCGGCGTGCCCGGCAGCATGAGCGGCGAGCCGCGCAACCTCGTCTTCCTCGTCGACCGCGTCCCGGAGGGCAGCACCTGGACCTGCACCGGCATCGGCCGCTGGCACATGCCGGTGACGATGACGGCGCTGGCGATGGGCGGCAACGTGCGCCTCGGCTTTGAGGACAACGTCTTCCTGCACAAGGGTGTGCTGGCGAAGGAGAACGCTGAGCTCGTCGGCCGCGTGGCGCGCATCGCGCGCGAGTGGGATCGCGAGACGGCCACTCCCGACGAGGCGCGGCGGATGCTCAGGCTGGGCGAGTACGCCGGCTGACACGCGGGATTCGGGCGGGCGGGCCTTCGGCGGCCCGCCCGCCTGTGCCTGCGGGGCGAGGCGGCTCTTCCGCCCGCCTCGCCCCCTCCGTATAGGCGTTTGTACCCCTCAAGCAATCCCGCGTCCGTGTCGACAAGGGGGGCTGTAGGCATGGCGAGCGCCGGCTGTGTCGCGGGCACCTCAGCGGGCATACACTGAAGGGTGCGCTTGTACGCGGCCGTGGCGAGCGGGGGAGCGGGATGGCGTTCCGTACGAAGAATCGCAAGACCGAGCGTGGCGAGCTCGAGCTGCTGCGCGGTCTCGTCAGTCTTGCGAACCAGATGCAGTCCAGCCTTGCCCTGGACGCGATCGTCCACGTCATAGCCACGGCTCTGAGAGAGACCTTCGGCTTCCGCGAGGCCACGGTCTACCTGCTCGATGCGGCCGACAGCTTCGCCGCGCACGCCACAGTCGGGGAGTTCCCCGACTACGACCGGCAGATCTTCGAGCGGCCCGTGCCGCGGCGCATCTGGGACGAGCTCTTCCTCGAGAAGTACCAGATAGGCTCGTCGTACTTCATCGACCACCGCCAGCACGAGTGGACGGACGAGCAGCTCCACTATCTTCCCGCGCTCGATCTCGGGCCGCGCCACGAGGGCGAGTGGACTGCCGAAGACGACCTGTTGGTCCCCTTGTTCGACAAGAACCACGAGCTCATGGGCGTCCTCGACCTGTACGACCCGTCGGACCGCAGGCTGCCGACCCTCGAGCTCGTCAAGTCGCTCGAGGTCTTTGCGACGCACGCGGCGGTGGCCATCGAGAACGCGCGCCAGTACGAGCAGCTCGAGGACGCGACGGCGCAGTTGCAGGCGCAGCTCGCGCTGCGGCACGAGCTGCTGAGCGCCAGCGGCGCGCTGCTCTCGTCGCTCGAGCAGACGGAGGTGCTCGAGCACATCGCCGACACGCTGAAGCAGATCGTCGACTACGACGCCATGGACATCCGCCTCGTCGACGCCGAGCGCGGCGTGCTCGTCGCCGTCTACGCGCGCGACGAGCACGACGAGCAGCAGATCTTCGGGTTCGAGATGGCGCTGGACGAGGGCATCAGCGGCTGGGTGGTCCAGCACAGGGAGGCCCAGCTCGTCAACGACATGGACGCCGATCCGCGCGCCGTGTTCATCCCCGGTACCCAGGAAGAGGAGCCGCAGGCCTGCATCCTCGTGCCGCTGATCGTCGGTGACGAGGTGATCGGCGTGATGACGATGGACCGGCTCGGCGGCCGCACGTTCGAAGAACGCGAGCTCGAGCCGGCCCGCCTGTTCGCCAACATGGCTGCCATCGCGATCCACAACGCGCGGCAGTACGACGCCCTCGAGGAAACGTCGGCCCGCCTCCAGAGCCAGCTCGCGCTGCAGCACGAGCTGATGGGTCTGAGCACGATGCTGCTGAGCTCGCTGGACCAGCAGGAGGTGTTCGCCCGCGTGACGTCGATGCTCAAGGACCTCGTCGACTACGACGCCATGGACATCCGCCTGCTCGACGAGGAGACGCGCGAGCTCGTGTGCATCTACTCGCGCGACACCAACGCCGAGCAGATGGAGCACTTCCGCATCTCGATAGACGACGGTGTGAGCGGCTGGGTCGTGCGCCACAACGAGGCGCAGCTCGTCAACGACATGGCGAACGATCCGCGGATCGTCCAGGTCCCCGGCACGGTGGAGGAGGAGCCGCAGGCGAGCATCATCGTGCCGCTGTCCGTGCGCGGCAAGGTGACCGGCGTGCTGTGCCTGGACCGCATGGACGGACGCATCTTCAAGGACGAGGAGCTCGAGCCCGCCAAGCTGTGCGCCAACCTGGCCGCCATCGCCATCCACAACGCGCGTACCTACGAAGAGATGGAGCGCCAGGCGGTCAGCGACGGGCTCACCGGCATCCACAACTACCGCTACTTCCACGAGTCGCTGAAGGCCGAGGTGAGCCGAGCCTCGCGGTACGGGGAGCAGTTCTGCCTGCTGATGATGGACCTCGACCACTTCAAGGCGGTGAACGACACGATTGGCCACCAGAAGGGTGACGACGTGCTGCGCGCGGTCGCAGGCGTGCTGCGCAGCTGCTCGCGCGAGTCCGACCACCTCGCGCGGTACGGCGGCGAGGAGTTCGCGATGATCCTGCCGCGGACCAGCCTCGACGAGGCGCAGACCCTGGCCGAACGCATCCGAGCCTCGGTGGCGGCGCTCGACCCCGGGCACCCCGATCTGAACGTCACCATGTCGATCGGCGTCTCGGCCTACCCGGAGTCGGCCGAAGACAGCGACGGCGTGCTCGGGGCCGCCGACGCGGCGCTGCTGCGCGCCAAGACGCACGGCCGCAACAGGGTGTGTCTCTACAGCGATGCGACCGAGGGCGCGGCGACCGAGCTCGAGGGCGACCTCGTTGGTCTCGGCCGGCGCTTCGCCGCGTTCATCGGCCTCAGCGAGGCGGAGACGGCCGGCCTCGTCACCGCTCTCGCCGTGCACGAGACCGGCGCGACCGTGCAGGAGGAGGTGCAGGTCATTCTCGGCACCGGCACGAACGGTGACGCCAAGCCGAACGACGTGCGCCGGAGCGCCGTGGACGCGCTGGTGTACGGCAACGAACGCTGGGACGGCGCGGGATACCCCGAGGGGCGGCGCGGGAGCGCCATCCCCCTCGTCGCCCGCGCCTTCGCCGTCTGCCGCCGCTTCGAGGTCGCCGCGCAGAACGGCGACAGCGTCGCCGACCTCCGCGGCCGCGCCGCGCACGAACTCGACCCGCGCATGGTGCAGCGCTTCGCGGCGATGCTGCGCGCCGACAAGGCCGAGCACAACTAGCGCCTCATCGCACGGCCCGCCGCGCTCCGGAATACGCTCGGCTCCCCGCCGTCGGTTTCTTCCCGCGGCAAATCTGACATACTTGCCTCATGGACAACGTCCGCCCCATGCGCTCTCGCAAGCCCGCGCCCAAACGAGCCGGCCGTCCGTCACGGCGCCGAGTCATCATCAGCATCGTCGTTGCCGTGCTCGTCGTCCTGATCGCCATCGGCGGGCGACTCCTCGGCTACTACGTCGACTGGCTGTGGTTCGGCGAGGTCGGCATCCGCTCGGTGTTCTGGACGGGCATCTGGTCTCAGTTGCTGCTGGGGCTGGCCGCCTTCGTCGTGTTCTTCCTCGTCGTGGCGGCGAACGTCGAGATCGCGCGACGCCTGGCGCCCAGCTACCGCGCCGATGAAGACGGCACCCTGCTGGAGCCCCGTAGCCCGGCCGTGCGTAAGTGGGTGGGCGTCGGCGGCGTGGCCGTCAGCGCCATCGCCGCCTTTGCCGCGGCCGTGGCGGCCTCGGGTTCCTGGCAGACCTTCCTGCTCTACTTCAACCAGGTCGAGTGGGGCGACAAGGACGCCATCTTCGGTCGCGATCTCTCCTTCTACGTGTTCGCCGTGCCGGCGTGGCAGAGCGTGCTCGACTTCACGCTGGCGGCGCTTGTCGCGTCGCTGATCTTCGCCGGCGTCGTCCACCTGATCATGGGCGGCATCGACCTCAAGCAGACGGGCGCCGCAGGCGCCGCAGGCTCGGGAGGCGCGGGTGGCGCCGGCGAGTCCGGCAAGAGCTCGCCGTTCGCCCGCGCCCAGCAGGCCGCCGCTCCGCAGCTCCCGCAGGTTGACATCAAGCTCGGCGGCCGCGCCGTCGCTCATCTCTCGGCGATCCTCGCCGCGATCTTCATCGTCGTCGGCATCGGCCAGCTGTTCAAAGGCTGGAGCCTGCTCTACTCGACGGCCGGAGCCATCTACGGCGCCGCGTACACCGACGTCGTCGTGCGCCTGCCGCTCACGCGGGTGACGATGGTCATCGCCTTCATCCTCGCGGCGGTCCTCCTCTGGAACATGCGCCGGCGACACCAGTGGTGGCCGGTCGTCATCGTCGTGTGGATCGTCGCACTCGTCGTTCTGCGCGGCATCGTGCCGGCCGCGTACCAGTCGCTGGTCGTCAACCCGAACCAGCTCAGCAAGGAGCGCGAGTACATCGCCAACAACCTGGAGGCCACGAAGAAGGCCTACGGGCTCCACGACATCGAGCAGGAGGCGATCTCGCCGCGCGCCACGCTCACGCCGGCGCGGCTGGACGACAACCAGGCGACGCTGCGCAACATCCGGCTGTGGGACCCCGCCACCCTGGTCACGAGCTATCGCCAGCTTCAGGAACTGCGCCCGTACTACATCTTCCTCGACGCCGACGTCGACCGCTACACGGTCAACGGCGTCTATCGCCAGACCATGTTGTCAGCCCGCGAGCTGAACATCGACGGCCTGCCCGAGCAGGCCCAGACGTGGGTGAACCAGCACATCACGTACACGCACGGCTTCGGCGTGGCGATGAGCGCCGTGAACCAGGTCACCGCCGACGGCTCCCCGGACTTCCTCGTGCAGGACGTGCCCCCGCGGGGCGCCCCTGGGCTGGAGATCGAGCAGCCGCGCATCTACTTCGGCGAGCGCGGCACCGACTACACGCTGGTCAACACCACGGAGGCGGAGTTCGATTACCCCGCCGCCGACGGCGACGTCTACACCGACGGGTACACGGGCACGGGCGGCGTGCCCATCTCGCCGGTGTTGAACCGTCTGGCCTTCTCCGCCCAGTACGGGACGATCAAGTTCTTCACGACGTCGGCGCTCAAGAGCGACAGCCGCCTGATCTTCCGCAACAACATCCGCGAGCGGGTGCAGGTCGCGGCGCCCTTCCTCGAGCTCGACACCGACCCGTACATGGTGATCGCCGACGGCCGTCTCTGGTGGATCCAGGATGCCTACACCACGACCGACCGGTATCCCTACGCGACACCGACCGGTGAGCTCAACTACCTCCGCAACTCCGTCAAGATCGTGATCGACGCCTACAACGGGTCCATGAAGTTCTACATCTGGGACGAAGAAGACCCGATCCTCACGGCCTGGCGCGGCATCTACCCGGACCTCTTCACGCCGCGCAGTGAGGTGCCCCAGGCGCTGCTCGAGCACGTGCGCTACCCCGAGGCCCTCTTCAACGTCCAGGCAGAGATATGGCAGACCTACCACGTCGACGGACCGGAGATCCTCTACAACAAGGGCGACCAGTGGGCGGTCCCGGAGAACGTGTCGCTCACCGGCGCCGGCCCCATGCAGGCTTACTACGTGATCATGCGACTGCCCGGCGAGGAC
>Ga0268284_1001749_pt1 | contig 10541 bp, 12 predicted proteins | sample saktaG_14_FD_190137 | JGI IMG/M metagenome (GOLD analysis project Ga0268284, IMG submission 190137) | Saline water microbial communities from Sakinaw Lake, British Columbia, Canada - sak_2013_06_06_40m | ecosystem: Environmental > Aquatic > Non-marine Saline and Alkaline > Saline ... | reverse complement strand
TCTTAGCTTCCATTTTTGCTGGTGTTTTTTGTTGACAAACTAAAATTACACCAAATTATGCAATTATGGAAGCTATTTTATTAACATTCAGTTGTTTATATCTCTTTTTTGAAGTGAGAAATGTTAGTTAATAATCAATTGCTCCAATTTCCAATTTAGGAATAATTTACTTATATAAGTTTGAAATACGGGGGTTGTCCCTCTAAGATTGCATTTAGAAAGTTAGAAATATTAATATATTGATAATTATAACTTTCTTTTAAAAGGTGCCTGTTTAAATTCATAACAACTTTAAATTTTTTGCGACATTTGGCATACCATAACAGACTTATATATTACCAACATCCGCAAAGGAAGAAGACTGGTCATCACAGATGATGATGTAATATAGAACAGCTCCATCGAGCATAAGTCCATAATCTCTGAGCTTTTTTGTCAATTTAGTGTCAGCTTCACTAGGATAAATCTTTCCACAGGGTTGATTATGCACTAAGTTAAGTTTATTTCACTTTTGGTAATTTCTTTTATAATCGATTTCTCTGATCTCATATGGGGTTAGTTCCCCACTTGTAGCGAATAGAAAGCAATTCCCGAAGATACCTCGTAGCTTGCTGCGAGATCCTTCATTAATATCAAGGCATTACCAATAAATTTAAGTTACATTGCATTAATCAGGTTTGTTCGAGGACAATAAACCCTCCTAAAGTATTGTCCTTTATTTTTTTTGCCATTAGATGTATCATTGAGCCATGAATCATGGCTATATCCGTCTCGGTGAGGTACTAAATCAAATGGACCAGTTCGGTCCTGATAATAAGCCGTCCAAGTTTCAGATCAGGTTTGTTACTGCTGACAGGTCGTTGGGCACTGGTGGAGAGATCATAGAAATATCCAATGGCCGCAAGTGTGTTGGATTGAATAAACAGGGCAGTCCGGTATTTGACCTTCGTACAAAGAATTTATCATCCGATTCGAGAATTAAGAAGGATCCTCACCATTGGATCAATGCCACTCGAAATATCCTACTTGAAAACGGGAAAATCCGAAAAGTTCATATCCGTCTGATCATTGAGTTTAATAACCAGAAAGTCTGTTATTGATGAAACAAATTATCATGCAGAACGAGGTCGCATTTATGCCTGGAAGTAAGGCCATTGTGACTAATAAAGCAAATGCTGATGTAGTAACCACCCAGGTGGTTGTACCTCAGGATTATGCATCGACTGATTATTCTCCATGGGGTGATGATAATTTGTTCCCTCAGAATGTCCTGAAGGACCTTGAACTTAATTCAATTGCCCTTCGTGCCCTGGATAAACGCAAAACAGTGCACTTTGGTCGCGGGATCATTGCTTATCGTGAACAACCTAATCTGACTACCGGCATTCCGGACCGGATTCCGGTGGAAGATCCCGACGTGGTGGAATTCTTCCGGATAAACCGTTTAAATCTTCAGTGGATTGATCTTATCGGAAGCCTCGAAACCTTTGCAAACGGCTGGATTGAATTTATCCTGAATAAAGGCAAAGACACTATTAACAAGGTGTTTGTCAAAGACCCGGCTTATTGCCGGCTGGGCCGAATGGTAGAACCGTCTTTTCGTATTCAGAAGTTGTATTATTCGGCTCAATGGGAATTAAACCCTTCAAAGAATCCCGGGATTCTGGCAGAAATCCCGATGTTCGATCCAGCGGCCTATGATGGAACTCAGTATAAGGACCCGAATTTTGCCTATCCGGTCTTTTACCGGTCATTCAATAAATCATATTACCATCTATCCGTTTGGAACGGGATCCGTTCAGGCGGTTGGATGGATATCTCCAATAAAGTGCCTAAACTCAAGCAGGCTATCATGGCCAACCAAATGGTCATCAAGTACCATATCGAGGTGCCTGATGATTATTTCATGCAGCGTTATCCGTCTCCGGATTTTACCATGGAGCTGAGAGAAGCGAAAAAGAAGCAATTGCTCGAGGAAATGGATTCATTCCTCAGCGATGTTGAAAATTCTGGAAAGTCCTTTGCAACCTTCACCTTTTATAACAAGTTCAAAAATGAATATGTCTCCGGTTGGAAGATCAATGTGATTGACAATAAGCTCAAGGATGATGCGTATTTACCGGATAGCCAGGCTGCAAATTCCGAAATTCTCTTTGCAATAGGAGTGGACCCCTGCCTGATAGGGGCCGGGATCCCGGGCGGCGCCCTGGGTGCAGGAAGCGGAAGCGATAAGCGTGAAGCATTTTGGATGCTCAACGCTGAAATGGGCGTTTACCGTCAGATATCCCTTGAACCTCTCTATTTCATCCGTGATTTCAATAAGTGGGATCCGACAATCAAGTTTGACTATGTAACAGTGGATACAAGCCAAACCCAGGACCAACATCCCACCAAGACCACCAAACGAATCGATCAAAACCAAGCATGATGAAACTGATTCAGACCATTGACCAGGTAAAGGCTTACAGTTCGATTCTAAATGCTTCAGTAGCATTGGATCTGATCAAACCCTATCTTACAGATAGTGATGTTCTATTCATCCGTCCGGCAATCGGAAAAGACTTCCTTGCAGAGCTGGCCACAAAACTTGATTCCACGGATGACTTGTGGAAACAGGCGCTGGACCTGACTCGCAAACCGCTTGTTCTGTATGGATTATATCTTGCCATTGATGAAATCGGAGTGAGTTTATCCGGTCAGGGTGTTCAGATTTCATCCTCACCGACCAATACGCCGGCACCGCAGTATAAGGTAATGAATTCAAAGCAAAACCTTATGTCGCGTGCCAATGCCGCTCTGGATGATCTTCTGGAACTGCTTGAAACCAATAAAACTACGTTTGCTTCCTTTAAGCCGGTAGATCCGGGTCTTTTTATCCGCAATGCCGCAGAATTTTCTAAAACCATTGATATTCGTGGATCAAGGAGGGTGTTCCTTGCTCTGGTCCCGGTAATCCGGTCCATTGAAACCAAGTATATCAGACCCATCCTCAGTGATGGCTTGTTTGATAAGCTGAAGGCTGCCCTTCAGGAATCTGCTGATCTTACTGCAGAATATAAAAGTCTGATCGACCTTATCAAACCTGCCCTGGCTCATATTTCAATGGCCCGAAGCCTTGATGAAATTTCAATTGATGTGCTTGACTGGGGTGTTTTCTCCAATGCCGAAAGCACCTTTACCAATATTATGACTAAGCAAACAGCCAATCGTGAACGAATCCTCTCCATGCAGCAGGCAAACCAGACAGATGGCGACAGCGAATTACAATCCCTTCAATTGTTCCTGGATCGAAACGCAACAGAAGAGAAGTATCCGGACTATTTTAAATCGGCATTGTATAGCGGAAAGGATTCTCCCGGGTCTATAAATCAGTATTCTAATAATGGTAAAAGCCTGTTTTTCGCATGACAGAAACAACGATAGTCAGTGAGATAAGCAACGTGGTTGGTATTATTACTGCACCCGTGGCTTTGTTTTTCGTGGTCCGGCTGGTTAATAAAATTGACCGCCTTGCAAAAGAGATCAGAGAAATCGCCCTGTATAATGCCAAAACCGGAGTGCATTGCATAGATGTGCATAAGGAAATTGCAGATCATTTGGTATTGCATGACGGGCAGATTAAGGAATCAAGTGAAGCAGTCGCTGATCATGAAGGAAGAATTGTTGCAATTGAAACCCAAATAAGTAAACCATGAAAGAACGAGTATTCAAGAATTGGAGAACGTCATTGCTTGGCGCTATTCTGATCATCGGAGCACTTGCAGCCGTATTTGTCGGCAGGGCAACTTTAACCGAAGCCGCCCTGGTTCTGCCGGTGGCATTTACCTTGATTTTCATCAAGGATCCTTCCAAATACGTTGAAAAATGAAAAAGATCATTGTTTTTCTCATCCTGTCAGCCCTCGTGGCTTCCTGTATGACCGAGAAACAGGCCCGAAGTAAGTATCCATGCACCGGATCGGTTTCCTTCAAGGTCCACAGGGATACTACCTATGTTCCATGTGTGGTTGAAACCAAGATTCCGCCGGATAGCGCATGGCTTAAGGCGCTTGTTCAATGTGATAGCAATGGAGAGGCTTATATCAAGGAGATTCAGCAGATGAAAAACGGCAAAAATACCACTGCGTTTGTGCATATCGACAAGGGAAATATCCTTGTCGCCGGTGCAAAGGTGGATTCCTTTGCCGTATATACTTCTTATAAGAAGCAGTATATCCATGAAACGGATCAGCAGGTGATCACGCTTGCGCCGGCCCAGGTGAAATATGTTCCCAAGGCCACTGAGTTTTTTGCCTGGTCAGGCGGAGTATTTTGGTTGATTCTGTTATTAATCGTAGGGATCAAACTTTTCACCTTAATAAAAAAAGTATGGCCAATATAAATCTGTATTTCCCGAAAGTGCTTGCCTTCGAAGGCGGTTTTATCAATGATCCCGGGGATCATGGCCATGAAACAAACATGGGAATTACCCTTAATACATGGAAGTGCATCGGGAATGACAAAAACCGTGATGGCATTATAGATGGTCAGGACATCAAAATGCTTACCAGGGATGATGTTCTTATGGTCCTTAGACGTGGCTTTTGGGATAAGTGGCAGGCTGATCTTATCAATAACCAATCCATTGCCGAGCAATTGGTGGATTGGACATGGTCGAGTGGGAAATGGGGAATTATATGGCCACAAAGGCTTTTGGGTATTAAAGCAGATGGCATTGTGGGAAATTATACCCTTGCATCCGTGAATTCAGCTTCACCCGCCGAATTTCATGCAAAGGTGCAAAATGCAAGGGTATTGTTCACACAGGAAATATGCCGCCGTGATCCATCCCAGGAAAAGTTTCTCAAGGGATGGCTGAATCGGATCCATTCATTCAAATTTCAATAATGAATATCGTTCAAATTGATTCCGTAAGCTGCAAGCTTCCTACTGCCTGGAATGAGCTAACCAAAAAGCAGCTTCTTTTTGTATCGAAATTGTTTAGCAAAAGCTTAACAATTGTCGATTTTGAGGTTCGGGCCTTGTATGAATTCCTTTCCATAAAGAAGAGTCTGTTTTTCAAGATTCATCCGGAAGATGCTTATTCCCTTTGCCAGACATTTGATTTTCTGATCAAGGATGTAACATTGACAAGGAATGTAATGCCGGTACTTTGGCACCGATTTCATAAGTATTACGGACCCAGCGATAATATGCTGCAATGCACTTTCGGCGAATTCACCAGGGCGCACAGCCATCTGGAACAGTACTTAAAAACCAAGGATGAAAAGGTTTTAAGTGAAATCGTTGCAATTCTGTACAGACCGAAAAAGACAACCTGGTGGATAAGAAAACATTTCGCCAGTACCAAGGATCCCCGCAGAAAGCTTCATGATCTTTCTCTAAAGAACCGTACGGCCTCCTTTAAAACACTTGATCCGGTAATTAAGTATGGTGTATTTCTATTCTTTACAGGGGTTTTGAATTCCCTGCCGGAGCAATTTCCCAATGTCTTCCGTAAGCGTGAAGATTCGGAAGAAAACAAACATGGTTGGGTGCCCCTGATCATTTCCCTCTCCGATGGCAAGACCGATGATGAAAGCCTTGAAAGGGTCTTAAGTTCAAACCTGTATAATGTGTTCTTTGGATTGGAACAGAAAGCCACGGAATATTTTAAATTCCTTGAAGAAACAAAACGCCATGAGTAAATTCAATGTTGCTGAATATCTGCAGTATTTCAAGAGTACTGCCTCCTTGCACCCTGCCATAAAAGGCTTTTATACCATGGATATTAATGAAGTCCTGGGCGATCTTCGTCAGGGAATGCAATATCCGGCATTGATCCTGAATTCAGTGAATGGTTTCCTTAGTGAAAATACGTCACAGGAAAATACGCAGAATCTTGTGAAAGCCGGTTTCATGGTGATAGATCATGCTGATTCCGTTGATGATTTTGCAAGGGAAATGCAGATCCTGGGCGATACTTTTGAGTGGTCCATGCAGATCCTGTCCAAACTTAAGGATGATGCCGCTTGCGGGGATTTCATCCGCAAATTCGATGTGAACAGCATCAAATTTGAAATGCTTGGACCAGTCTTCGATAATGATTACGGATTCATGTTCACCTTCGACCTTCGGTTTTTCGTTGATGGCCTTGCGTATGATCCTTCCCAATGGCTGACCGAGCCCAAGGAAATAATGGCCGGCTTCCAGGGATAACCATCCTGTCCTTTATTTTCCTTCGCCTTGGAAGTTACTTTACATCATGGATAATGTAACAGGTTCCAATCTTCCGAATTCATCATCAACAATGGTTCAGGATGAACGACAAATTGCCGATGCCTGGGCAAAGATCACGATCAAACGCTGGCAGAAGAAGATCCAGGGAATGCAGATCGGTGAAACCGGAGAACTCACCAGGAGTTTCCTCTTTGATGTCGTCGCATCCGCAAAGGGTGATGTTCTTAAAATCGATTTCGCCTTTAAGTATTATGGTAAGTTTGTAGACATGGGAGTAGGCAAAGGAGTTAAGATTGGTCAGGTTAAAGAGAATCAGGATTCTCGAAAACTTGAAGGCAAAATGCTTGGAAATCGCAGAAGGCCGAAGAAATGGTATTCTAGAACCTTTGCCGCAGAAGCAATGAAATTGGGCGAGATCATGGCAAAGGAGTTTGGCCGTAGGGGCACCGTAGTCATTTCTGAGAATATTAATGACCGATCAATAAAGTAAGTATGGCAAATACCAATGAAACCGCAAGGGCAACCGTCATTCTGAACGGGCAGCAGGCCAATGCGACCTTGAAGGAGATCGAAGCCGCCGCCAGGGCGCTCAATTCAGAACTTAAGAATTGCAAGACCGGCACACAGGAGTTCGCAGATAAAGCTTCAAAACTCCAGGAATTGAATACCAAACTTGGTGAAATCCGCAAATCAACGAAAGCCATAGGAGATCAAATGAAAGAATCTGCTGGCGGGATCACAAGCTTGGTTAAGGAAATGGGTGCCGGCCTGGCCGCCGCTTTCGGCATTGAAAAGATTGGCGAATATTTCAAGGAAGGCATTAAAAAGGCAATAGAACTTAGAGATACTGAAAAGATTCTGCTTGAAGTACTCGATGGCAACAAGGCCAAGCAGAGGGAATTGATAGATCTTGCTAAGGAAAGGGCAGGGGTTTCAATGGATTCAAGGCTTGAAATCGAACAGGCTGAAAAGTTCCTGGCCATACAGGATAGAACTCCGGATCAGATTAAGAAGACCATTGAAGCCGCCCAGGATCTTGCCGTGGTAACAGGGCAGACCTTGGAAAAGGCTGTTGAAGACCTTGATGCAACCATGGAAGGAAGGATCCCGAAAGGTTTGCAGAAGCTTTCAAGCGGATTCAAGGATCTGACCAAGGAGCAACTTTATAGTGGTGCCGCCATTGATTTGGTTGCAAAGAAATATAAAGGGCTTGCAGAAGGCGAGATGCAAACCACTGAAGGGCACCTGAATTTGCTCAGTAAGGCATGGAACGCACTTCAACGTACTATGGGTGAAGCCATCCTTGGAACCAACGGAATATTTGACAACCTGGTACAAGGTGCCACTGATGCGCTCAATTCCTTCAAGAAGTTGTTTGAAATTCCAATGGCTGAAAAATATAGGCAGGAAGAAGAAAGTTTGAATGCCTTGGTATTTCAGATCCAGGCTACCAATACTAATCAGCAGGAGAGGAACCGGCTGATTGAGGAACTCCGACAGAAATATCCGGAATTCCTTGGCAACATAAAGGATGAGGATGTTTCCAATCAGTACCTGGCAAAGCACCTGGAAGAAGTCAATTATCAGTATATGGAAAAAATCAGGCTGGCAGAATCTGAAGACAAGCTAAAGGATATTGCAGAATTACAAGCGAAGGCATCAAAAAAGCTTTCTGATGCAGAAATGGACCGAAATAAGATCCTGGCTTCTTCGATGGACCTTCTCTATAAATCCAATGCGCCTGCAGCTAAATTGGTTGAACAGGCTTCTTCCCTGGAAGAAAAGATCAGGCTTGTCAAAGAGTATTGGGGTGCCGGTGGGGGTTCCTTTGGCACCGCTTCTGCTTTTTTGGAAGCGGCTGAAAAGGCCAGGCAGGCCGCAGATAAGATGAAGGTGTATGGTGTTGAATTCAAAAATGAGCAATTGAAGATTGCTGAAGAAGCCGTGAATTCATCCCTTAACCTGACCAATACGCTTGATAACGTATCTGATCAGATCCTTTCGATTGCTGTTCAGACCCGGGATGAAAACCTTAAGAGTATTGTTCAAAGTGAAATGGAAGATCGTGAACGCCGCAGAAGGGTAGGGGAGAGTGAAAAGGTTTCTTTCAAAGAGGATCTTGATTGGAAGAAAATGTCAGTTGATCAGCTTAACGATTATATTTCAAAAGGTCGTGAAGCCGATGCCACAAATTCTGATCGAACCAATATGCGAAAGGCACAGGATGAATTGAATTCCAGGACCAAATCGAATGAGAAGCTAAAGAATGCGTATCAGGATCTCATCGATGCCATGAAGGATATTGATAACAAGAATTTTGCGACTAAGCTTACCAATATGCAACGGGAAATCAATGCCGTTGAGAAGGCTTATGACACGCAGATTCAGAAGGCGCTTAAATTTAAGAAAGACAATGAAAAGGCCTTAGCTCCCGAAGAAAAGAAAGGCATTGATGATCAGGTGGATCTTCTTAGGATAACCAAGGAAGCACAGATTCAACAGGTGTTAAAGCAACAGGAACAGCAATTTGCCACCGATGTTGCTGGGATCAGCGATAAATTGAGAATTGCAAGACTTTCCATTGCTCAGAAACAGGTTGAGGAAATCAAACAGAAATATAAGGATGCCAAGGATGAAATTCTTTCAGCGATTTTATATGCCTATAACCAAGAGGTTGCAGCAGCTGAAGGGAATAATGATAAATTGATCCTGGCAGAGCAACACCGCCTTGATGCGATTCACCGCATCAATAAAGATATTGCCATACTTGATAGAGCAGAACAAGACGAATTGAAACAGCAGAAAATGCTGTTTGAGGAAAAATTTGTCGATGATCTTGAAAAGCTTCGTGAAAAAGGTGAACGGGATATTGCCGTAAAAAAGGAAAAGATTGAGCTTGAAGTTCAGGCAAAATATAAGAAGATCCTTGCAGATAATATTGGGGATGAAGCCAAAACCAATACTATCAAGGAGCAGATGGCCAAGGAAACGGCCGATAAAATTGCCGAGTATAATAAAAAGGCTTATGTCAAACTTGCAGGTGAAATTGTTACTCTGGGAGGGCAGGCCGTCAGTGCCTTATCGCAACTTAATCAGATTCAGACCGACAAGGAAAATGCCGATCTTCAGAAGGATGAAGATTCGAATAATAAGAAGAAGAAGAATCTTGAAGATCAGCTTTCCCATAAACTTATTTCCCAAAAGCAGTATGATGATGCAATCAAGGCCATGGATGATGAACTTGATGCTAAGAAAAAGAAACTTGCACACGACCAAGCCGTTAGAAACAAACAGCTTGCCTTGGCGCAAGGCATCATCAACGTGGCCCAGGCCGTAACATCAGCCCTGACCGGTGGACCGATTTTAGGAGAGGTATTAGCAATTATTACTGCCGCCCTTGGTGCTGCACAGATCGCAATCATTTCAAGTACCGAAGTTCCGCAAGCTTCGAAAGGCCGGTATTCCGTAATAGGTGCCCAGGATGGTAAGACCTATGACAATGTTCCGTATGAAAAGAATCCGCAGACTGGTATCTATTCTTCTCCGCTTCTCATAAGTGAAACCGGTAAGGAAATGGTCATAGATCCCGTTACCACGCAAAAGCTTGTAACCTATTACCCCCAGGTGATCCAGGCAATAAATTATGCGAGAACCCCACAGGCTGCAAGCGGCAGGTATTTTGAATCTTCATCCAATACAGGAAAATTCGGCTTCACCGATCCTGAGTTGATTGCTGCCATTACAAAACTGAACGAACACCTGGATAAAGGTATTCCTTCATATATCTCATACACTCACCTTCAGGATGAATTGAAGAAGGTTGGTTCCATTGAATCCGATGTTTCAAATCAATAATCACTTTTTTATGCTATCCCTGGAAGTAAACGGCACGGCCTTGGATCTTCCCAAGGAATTTTCATTGACGTTAAACCTCAAATCGCCAATGTTCAATGATATCGGTGATTATTCATTTCCTTTTAAGATCCCATCCACGGACCGGAACAAGTCGATCCTGGGATGGAAACACCGGATTGAATCAACCAGGGATCAGTATGAGTTTTATGATGGCAGTTTATTGTTTAACGGATCGGTGATCTTCTCGGGACAAGTCCGGATCAAGGAAGCAAATCTGGACTTTTATGAAGGCGCGTTGTATGTGCAGAACGGGAGTTTCAATTACAAGGTAAAGGAAGCTTACCTGGATGAACAAGCCCTTGGAGAAATGCACTGGCGCGGGGAAAGTATGGCTTTGGATTTTTATAATTCAATGCGGAATTATTCATATCCTGATGTCGATTTTCAGATGCCTGAGTGCATGAATGT
>Ga0268284_1001743_pt1 | contig 10571 bp, 17 predicted proteins | sample saktaG_14_FD_190137 | JGI IMG/M metagenome (GOLD analysis project Ga0268284, IMG submission 190137) | Saline water microbial communities from Sakinaw Lake, British Columbia, Canada - sak_2013_06_06_40m | ecosystem: Environmental > Aquatic > Non-marine Saline and Alkaline > Saline ... | reverse complement strand
AAAGTTGCGGGCGTCGGTAGGTGAGACGCAATATCTCTTCTAGCTTTTTCCTAGCGCTTTACATTGGCTTTTGTGGTGCGGCGGCGTATATAACGGATACTTCGTGAAATGCTAAACACACTAGACAACAATCTAGGATTGCAGGTTGGAATCCTGCAGTAAACCCGTTATAGCCCTTTCCCCGCGCTTTTTCTATAAATTTTAAGGAGTTAAAAATGTCACGGTTTAATGAAGTTGCTGAAAATCAAAGAAGAACAGTAAATGAAGAAGGAGCAGTGGCGTATATAGGCTTAGATCCAGAGCAACAGCTTTACTCGGTTACAGCTTGTAACCTACTGCAAGACACTTTCTATAAGAAAACCGATCAGACTATTGCTACTATTTTAGATTTAATTCCTAAATGTGATCCACAGTTCGTGGCTAATTTAGCGGTTTACCTACGCAAAGATATGTATCTTAGGTCGGTACCTCTAGTGTTGCTAGTTGGGCTGGCTCTTAATGATAAACTTACTGCCTCTATGGTATCTCGGGTTGTATCTAGGGCAGATGAAATAAAAGAACTATTAGCTGCTTGGCAGGGAATAAAAGGTAAGGGCGGCCATGACATTAGAAAAATCCCTAATGCCTTAAAGAAAGGTATAGCGGAATCTTTTAGTAAATTTAATAGTTATCAGTTTAGAAAATATGATAAGCAGAGTAAAGAAAAGATTACATTTAAGGATGTCCTATGCTTATGTCACCCTAAACCTAGAACAGGAGAAGAAAGCTCTGTATACAAACAAATACTAGAGGATGCCTTAGATCCTATTACCACATGGGAAGTAGATATATCAGCCGCTGGTTCTGACTTAGTAGCTAAGAAAGCTGCATGGGAAAATCTACTAGATACCAATAGCATCCCTTATATGGCAGCTCTTCGTAATATTAAAAACATGTTGAAAGCTGGTATCAGCGAAGAACATATTCAAAAATTGATAGCACTCTTAGAGAATGAACAACAGATTCTTAGATCTAAACAATTTCCTTTTAGGTGGTATTCTGCTTTTGCTCGACTGATGGAAGAGCGAGATCCTGAGATTCAAATGAACATGAATAGGTTTCAGGAAGTGTTTGAGAAAGCTCTTATAATTTCTATTGATAATATTCCTGGTATAGGGGATCTCAAAAAAGAAGCAACGCTTATAGCTTGTGATGTAAGTGGCTCCATGAATGACCCTCTCTCAAAAAATTCTTCTATAAGACTTATAGATGTAGGCATCCTTTTAGGAAGAATGCTGGCTAAGAAATGCGGAAAAGTTATAACCGGGGTCTTCGGGAACGACTGGTCGCCTTGTAGCTTTGGAAATCAGATAATAGGCGGAGTTCAGTTACCCTCAGTCGGCTTGAGCACATACGGCTATCGCATAATTGATTGGCTTATTTCCGGGAACTTGCATGTAGATAATGTAATATTATTTAGTGATTCGCAGGTGTTCTCTGACTTGGGTTTAGGCAGGCATAGCCATTTTTATGGCGCTAGAGATTCTAATGTAAACAGATCTGCATTTGAGCGCTCTTGGAACAAGTATAAACAATTAAACCCAACTGCTAAGGTATACATGTTTGACTTGTCTTCCTACAGTACATACCCGATAGATCTAATTTCTCCCGGGGTTTATATGGTCTCCGGTTGGTCTAGCAACATTTTTAGTGTTCTAGGTGGTTTAGATTCCTGGAAGTCTCTAAAAAGACATATTATGGGAATGTAACTAAAATGTCTAGATTAATAGATATATCTGGTTCTCGTTATGGAAGATTATTGGTCTTAGAACGAGGACCTTCCAGTAAGGGAAGAACAAATGCTAATTGGTGGTGTCTTTGTGACTGTGGGAATAGAGTATTAATTTGTGGGGGTAATCTTAAAAATAGTAATACTCAATCTTGTGGATGTTATCAGAAGGAATGTGCTAAAAAGTCCCAGAGAGCTGCCTTCTTAAAACATGATCTATCTAGAAGCCGTTTGTATAATATTATGCATGGAATGAAGACTAGATGTTATAATATTAAATATGCTGGATATTCTAAATATGGCGGAAGGGGTATTTATATTTGTGATGAGTGGTTAGAAGATTTTATGTCTTTTTATAATTGGGCCTACCAGAACGGATATAAAAAAGAACTTTCTTTAGACCGTATAGACAATAACGGTCCCTATTCTCCTGAAAATTGCCGGTGGGCTACTAGCAAAGAGCAGCAAAATAATACGCGTGCTAATAAGTTAGTAACTTTTAATAATAAAACTATGACTATTCCCCAGTGGGGAGATACACTTGGTATAGAGCTAGAAGTGTTACGAAAGCGTATAGAAAGAAACTGGACTTTTGAGGAAATAGTAACAACTCCAGTAGGAACACGCCGTGCTTCTTTAAAGAAGATGTAATAGAATGGAATTAAAAGAATGCGCCTCATACTTCAGCCCAGTAGGAAGGAATCAAGATGTTGTGTTGAGGTTTAGCACTACTTTAGAAGAGATAGAAGATATCTACAACAAACTACCCTACGATAGCCTTAGCTCTCTTGAATTTAAAAACATAGTAGGCTTAATCATGGGTAGAGAGCCGATAGAAAAAATACAGACCGTATTTGATTTAGAGCAGAGCGCAGCAAATAGTTGCGCTCCTCCTTCTTCCTCTCGAGACTTAGGAGGTAGAAGAATAATTATTAAAAAGGAAACTGACTGATGAATTTAACTCCGGATCCTGTAAAAGGAGAAAATGTAGATGATTTTGTAGCGCGCTGTATCCCACTGCTACGAGAGAATGGTAAAACTGAGAAAGAGGCGCGCATTATATCTAATGCTATTTTCAATAGATCACAAAGAAATCCAGACCTGGGAGCATCACTCGATAATGAATCGACCTGGGGCTTCCCTACACTAGAGGAGACTCCTTAAATGCCTATAGTACAGCCAAAGCCCGGAGAAGCAGAAAAAGATTTTATGGATCGATGCATTCCTGCCTTAATAAAAGAAGGTAGTTACCCCGCTCAAGCAGCGGGTATTTGTAGTTCGATGTTCAACAAGAGGTCTAAAGGCAGAAAATTTGATGCTATGTCCAGTCTGGATAACATTGAATTTGATGAATAATTTTTTGCGGGGAGTGAAGGTTCACGAACAGGCCTCATAAGCCTGATAACTGGTTTCGATTACCGGCCCCGCAACCAAGGCGCTATAGTTCAACGGTAGAATGGGAGATTGTCGATCTCTTGGTCGGAGTTCAACTCTCCGTAGCGTCGCCAATAAAAATAAAGGCCCTTATAGCTCAATAGTAGAGCAGATGTCCTGTAAATATCCGACTGGGGAGCGTAACCTCATAAGGGCTCCAAAGAAATATGACAATAGAAATTGTAAATAATTATACTTTTCCAAAGAAGAAAAAACAAGAAGTAATAGAGGAATATGTTATGCCGGAACCTGAAATGGAAATAATAAACCCTGCTCCTGTTGTAGTCAATAATGGGCAGTTTCCTGCACTGTCAAATAATTTGCACGAAGAGCTTAATAGTTATTTAGGAAGATCTAAAGAAGCGGTGGCTCAAATTTTAGTTACTACTAGAGAGAAGGCTGAGTTTCTTGAGTCTTTAGCAGAAAAAGCGCGCAAGGATCTTGATAAAGAAAAACACGATATTACTCGGCTTATGGGTGGGTAAAGATAAGGCAAGGTGACCAAGAGATTAGGTGGATGGCTTTGCAAAACCATTCTTATACACAGGGTCTAATTCCTTGCCCTTGCCTCCAATATGCCGTGGTTGCCTAGTAGCGAAGGCGAATGCCTGTAGAGCATTTACATAAGAAACACCGGTCGTGCAAATCGATCCCACGGCACCATAAAAGGAATTAAATATGAAAAAATATGTTTTAATTTGTTTATGTTTATTTTTACTAGTAGGCTGCGGAGATAAGGCCAGTAGAGACGCCGCTAGAGAAGCTAAGGAATCTGGTAAGCTTCAGGCCTTCGAAGTGGATGACCTTCACTATGTTGTAGGGTATGGTGAGTGGGACGGCGATACTTTCCGTATACGTGACATAGATGGTCGTATTTGGGATGTTCCGGGAACAGTAAAAATTACAAAAGAAGAGGTTACTGAAGAATCGTTTAAAAAGCGCACAAAATAACTGATTGATCTTGTATTTGCAATCAATTGCAAATTTTAACCATGCCAACATTGGGTTTGCGGAGAATATTTGACCGATTCTCCGCATTTTTTTCGCCTTCCTCAAAAAAAAGCTTGACAAGCATTAAAATCTGTGGTATACATAGAAAAGAATTTAAAATAGGAGCAAAAAAATGGCACCAAAAATTGTACGTGATGAGTATGGAAGACCTTTTTTTCTACATGACGCAGAGGATGCATGGAAGGTTTCAGATCACACCGTTAGTATTGATTGGGGTACATGGGAGCCCGTAGCTTTTTCAGGTATAGATTTTATAAATAAGACTAAAGAAGAGCCTATCATAGAAGAAAAAGAAATTTCTGTAGCTGAAGCTGTGATACAAGAAACCTATAATCTTGTAGGAAATTTAAATGACCTAATGCTAGAAGAGCATAGTAATTGGGAACGAGCTAAGGTTTTTGAATTTATAGCTAATGTATCAACGTCGGCACAACTATTTCTTGAAAAGATTAAAGGGATAGAAAAATGAAAAGAATTAAAATGATTAATATAGAGGGACATGCTATTCTTGCAGAAGATCTGAAGAACGCTAAAAAAATTGTAGAAAATATAACAATAGAGTGCTCTCGTATATATGGTTTTAATGATAAAGTTCCACTAAAGGCTAAAAGAGCATTAAAACAAATAGAAGATATTAGAGCTATCATGGATGATAGATTCTTCGGAGAACATCCCGAATTGGATAGTAGAGAAACTCCTTATTATGGAGTCCCTGGTACCAGTAACGGCGCAAAAGCTTTAGCAGAAAGTCGAGTATAATGAAAAAAGTAATTTCTTCTGAACGTATTCCTATTAAGATGTGGTTAGATGATATCGAGGAAAACGCTCTCGAGCAGGCTAAAAATGTAGCTAATCTGCCTTTTACCTATAAGCATATAGCTATTATGAGCGACGCACACGCCGGAATAGGTTGTTCAATTGGAACTGTATGCGCAACTAAGGGGGTAGTTTTACCTGCTTTAGTGGGGGTTGATATTTCGTGTTTTACCGGAGATACAAAAATTCCTCTGTTGGATGGAACACAATCCTCTTTAAAAGAATTAGAAGAGAAAGGTAAAGACGTTTATGTTTACTCCTTAGATGAAGAAGGAAATGTAAAAGTAGGTAAAGCTACCCCTATAAAAACCAGGGACAGATCAAACCTATTAGAAATCACAATAAGCGGGGGCTGCACTATTAAATGTACTCCAGATCATAAATTTATGCTTCTTGACGGTTCTTATAAAGAAGCTATAGACTTAAAAGTATTTGATAGTCTTATGCCTTTTTATAGAAGTTATCAGTCCAGAGACGGTTATGAAAGAGTCTACGCTCTAAAAGGAAAAGGAGTTATGACTCATGTAATGGTAGCGGAGCAATTTATTGGGCCTAGAGTTGATAATAATATTATACATCATAAAGACGATTGTTGGTTTAATAATCATCCTGATAATTTGGAATATATGCAGCCTTCTTTGCATAGTAGTCATCACGGAAGAAAAAAAGCAGCAACTACTCATTTTAAAACAGAAGAATTTAAATTAAAAAGACTACAAGTGTTAAATGAAAAAGGTTTTTATGCCCCTGAGTTCTCTAAAAAGAAAAAACAAGTAGCAGCTAAAAACATGGCTACATATATGGATAATAACTATGAGGAATGGAAAGATAAAATAAAAGATAATGGAGAACGTGGTAAAGAATATCTTGTAAAATATAATCAGTCCGAAAAAGGAAGGCAAAAATCTAAAGAAGTAGCTAATAGAATTTATACCTGCGATGTTTGCGGCGAGGAAATACGAAGTCCTATCGCCTTTTATAATCATAAAAAAAAGCTCCATAAGAGCAAATCTAATAATCACAAAGTTTTAAAAATTGTTAATTTAACAGAGCAAGAAACTACTTATTGTTTAAATGTAGAGGACTACCATAATTTTGCTCTATCTGTGGGAGTGTTTGTACATAATTGTGGGCTTATAGCGCAGAAAACTAATAAATTAGTGGGAGATATAAATATCTCTTTATTAAAAAACATTATAGGTGGTATTAGACAGGTTGTTCCTTTTGGTCTTAATAAAAAACATAAAGTTCCAGTATCTAATAATTTAATGCCTCCTATTGTGCATCCAGATAAAACACCTATTGTAGTAAAAGAATATGAGAAAGCTAGATATTCCTTAGGCACAGGAGGCGCGGGCAATCACTTCTGTGAGCTACAACAAGATCCTGAGGGATATCTATGGGTTATGATTCATTCTGGAAGTAGAAACTTAGGCCTTACTGTAGCTAATCATTACATAAAACTAGCTAAGGCTTTGAATGAGAAGTACTATTCTAAAGTAGACCCTAAACTAGACCTAGCGTTTTTACCGTTAGACACTACTGAGGCTATACTGTATTTAAACGAGATGAATTATTGCGTAGAGTTTGCCCTCGCAAATAGAAATCTTATGATGTATAATATTAGAACAGTATTGAGTGAAATGTTTCCAGGTATTTCCTATGAAGACCCTATAAATATTAATCATAATTACGCCAGGATGGAAAATCACGGAGAAAATGTTTTGGTACATCGTAAAGGAGCCACTTCAGCTAGAGAAGGAGAAATTGGTATAATTCCTGGGTCCCTAGGTACAAAAAGTTATATTGTAAAAGGTAAAGGGAATCCCGCTTCTTTTAATTCTGTGAGCCATGGAGCCGGAAGGACTATGGGGAGAAAAGAAGCTATAAGGAAATTAGATCTTCAGTCTGAGATAAAGATGCTAGATGATCAAGGCATTGTCCATGGCATTAGAAACCAAGCAGATTTAGATGAAGCCGTAGGAAGCTATAAAGATATTACAGTCGTAATGAAAAACCAGGAAGACTTAGTGGATATAGTTACTGAGTTAACTCCTGTGGCGTCACTGAAAGGATAATAAAATGAAACATGATATGGTAATAGGACATTACTCATCCTCAGGTTATGTAGGAACTAAAGCAGATTTTCTTAAAAACCCTACAATTAAATTTGAGTATGATAAAGAAGCGCTTAAGGAAAAGGAAGAAAATGATCCAGTAAATAAACCAGAGCACTACCAATATTCTTCTATACAGCCTATTGATGTTATAGACGCATGGGAGCTTGATTTTTATCTTGGGTCAGTGATAAAATACCTATCGAGATATCAGAGAAAGGGTAAGCCACTAGAAGATCTTAAAAAGGCCGCTTGGTATCTGAACAAAAAAATCGAGGAAATGGAAAAGAATGTATAGTATAATTTCGTTAGATATTATGGAGATTAATACGTTAGGAGACGCTGATTCTATGTTTCCCGCACAAAAATACACAGAGAGCTGGAACGCTAGTGATTATAGACACCATGATCATAGTGTCCCCGTTACTAATAAAATCCTACAGGTAGGATCTGGATTGGATACTAGTATTTCAGTATTAATAGAAATACCTGATAATAAATATAAAGATTATAGGGCTCGTAAGATTGAAGCGTTTAAACAAGGTAAAGAATTAATCCTACAGTATCTTGATGAAAAGCCTTCTACACATTTTAAAAGTGATTTATAGGAGAAATAAATGGAAAGATCGTTAGTTACAATTCAGCGCATTGAGTCTTTGACCCCTATAGAGGGAGCTGATTTTATTGAACTTGCCGAGGTAATGGGATGGCGCGCAGTGACTAGAAAGGGCGAGTTTCAGGTAGGTGATTTGTGCGCTTATTTTGAAGTAGACTCTATTCTTCCTGAACAGGAAGTCTTTGAATTTATGCGCCCCAGGAAGCATAGAGTGAAGAGTATGAGGCTGAAAGGCACGCTTTCACAGGGTCTCGCTCTTCCTATTGCCTCTCTTAATCTTAATAAGAGTTATCTTCAGGAAGGAGATGATGTTACTAGACAGCTTGGGATTAAAAAATATGATCCTTATGAAGCCTCGGGTCCTTCTGCTAAATTAGGTGGAAATACTAAAGGAACGCTGCCTCATTTCGTAAAACGCACAGATGAATATAGACTTCAAAGTCACCTTAAACTTTTTTATGAATTTGCTGGCTTAAATATATACCAGACAATAAAACTTGACGGATCTTCTATGACAGTGTATTATAATAAAGGGATAGATAATCCTTTTGGGGTCTGCTCTAGAAAGTTGAATTTAGATAAAGACGAAACTAATGCTTTCTGGAAAGTAGCGCTTAATTACGGATTAGAGGAAAAGTTTGCAGCATTAAATGAAAACATATATGTGCAACTCGAATTATGTGGAGAAGGCGTGCAGAAAAACCCTTTACAATTAAAGGGTTTAGATGCTTTTGCTTTTAATGTGTTCTTTTTAGACAAAGGAGTATACGGAGGGAAAGAAGAACTCCAGGAGATCTGTAAGAAATTAGGACTTAAAACAGTCCCTATTGAGGATGAGTATGTTTTTAATCATACACTAGATGACTTACTAAAGAAAGCAGAAGGTCTTTACGAAGGTACTAAGAATCAGAGAGAAGGTATAGTGATAAGACCTGTCGTAGCACGACTTTCGCCCGCGCTCGGTTACAGTTTATGCTCGGCCAAAATCCATAACAACGAGTATTTATTGAAAGAAAAGTAGCACTTAGCTATATTATTTAATAACCGGCTTAGGCCCATAACTAAAACTAAGGAGTTTAAAATGTCATCGACAATTTTTAAAGGAAGCGTGAATATAGCAGTAGCGCTATTATTTGTATTGTTAACCAGTTCCTTTATTTATGCACAAAATGCACCTCCTATGCCGCCTCCTATGAATCCGCAAATGCAACAACAGCAAGCCAATATGGCTAGGCAGCAGCAGATTCAGACACAAATGAGTAACCTTCAAAATCAATATAATCAACAGAGGGCTAATATGGCGACCCAACAAGCCCAACAGGCTCAACAACAGCAGGATGCCATGAGAGCTCAACAGGAAAATATCCAACGACAAAATATGCAAATGCAGGAAAATTATAATAATCAAATGAGACAGCTACAGTCTCAGATGGGCCAGTAAAATGGAAGCATTTGGACTTCTTCTCTGGGCTGCCTGTTTTATAGGGAGCGGCTATATTGCAAACCAGAAAAATCGCTCAGTCGGAGCATGGCTTGTGCTAGGTTTCTTCTTTGGGATAGTGTCACTAATAATAGTGGCTCTGCTTCCCGCATTACCAAAGAGGTTAGAGCTGTGATTGTAGTAGATATTTTAGGTAGTTATTACATGATTATAACAGTTGTGCCTACATGGCTTGTGTTATTTGCTTAGGAGGTTATATTGAGAATATTTTTAATGTTTATGGCGGTTGTAATAACAGGTGTTTCACCAATAGTTTCTTATACAAGTATGGATCCACATGCTATTTATTTTGAAAAACATTTACCAGTGGTAATATCTAAACTAGAAAAAGATTTTAAAGGCCCAATTGGCCCTATTATGGCCCAAAGAGCTTTAGCCAGACAGGTGCTTGAAGACTCTCTTTCTAAGAAGCCTGAGAACAGTTGTGCCGGTATATCTAAAGGTGGATTTAACTCGGCTATTGCTAATGAAGTGTTACGGGATTATAATTTAAATGTAGGGAGTATTAGAGACAGTTCAGGAGATGGTCCTTTCTTTTATTTTAAGGGGCCTCAGGCAAACATTGCTTCTACTATTATAATAGCTAAACTATTTGATTTTTATGTGGGAAAGTTTATGCATAAGGAAGATAAAAAAACATGGTTTATGGCAAAAGAAACATCGAAGGGTATTTATCTAAATCCAGACTCTTTTGAATTAAATCATAAGTTTCATTGTATATTACAACCCGATAGAATTGTGAAGAAAAGTTCAGAAATCTTTGGACCGGGTAATCCCTCCACAGATGATATCATTAAAAGGAGTAAAATTAATGGAACTATGCAAAAAAATTGAAGACTTAACTTGTAAGAATTGTATTTATTGTAATGCGGATAAAGAGGGGGATAAAGAAATTAGTTACTACTGTTATTATAATTATATAGAACCAGAGGATTGTTCTGATAGATGGGTGCCTGATACTTTCTTTTGCCACAACGGGGAGTGGGCAGCTAGGGTTAATGTAGAAGAAACTACTTATAATGAAGGAAAAAAAATAAAGGTCACTATGGAAGAATGCGTAAAAGTAGCAGGACGTGCGCAGATGATATCATGCTTCTTGAATGACAATGTTTTTGATTGGCTGTAGGCTATAAAAAGGAGGGACCCAGGGTCCCTCCTGGAAAGAGAAAAAATGTCAATAATTATCGGCTGCTATGTTATTTCTCGTAATGATTTAGATGAAATTATAGAGTGTCTTAGGGCACAAGAAACATTAGCTAATGTTGTAGTTTTAGCTATAGACGCTCCTGCTTCTAAAGAGTTTACTGA
>Ga0268284_1001740_pt1 | contig 10579 bp, 13 predicted proteins | sample saktaG_14_FD_190137 | JGI IMG/M metagenome (GOLD analysis project Ga0268284, IMG submission 190137) | Saline water microbial communities from Sakinaw Lake, British Columbia, Canada - sak_2013_06_06_40m | ecosystem: Environmental > Aquatic > Non-marine Saline and Alkaline > Saline ... | reverse complement strand
ATTTTCGTCCTTAAATTATACCTACCTTTGCAGTCATTTTAAAAAATTCAGCCTAAAACATATATATTCAGATGATTACAGTCGCAGACTTAAAAATACAATTTGGTAAAAGAATATTATTTCAAGATGTAAATTTAAAATTTACAGCAGGAAACTGTTATGGAGTAATCGGAGCCAACGGTGCAGGAAAATCAACCTTACTTAAAGCCATCTCAGGTGAAATTGATTTTACAGGAGGTCTTATTTCAATGGAACCCGGTGAACGACTTTCGGTTTTAAGCCAGGATCACTTTGCCTTTGACGAATTTACAGTACTTGATACTGTAATGAAAGGACACTCTGTTTTATGGAGCATTATGCAGGAAAAAGATGCACTTTATGCAAAGCCTGATTTTTCGGAAAAAGATGGTTTAAGAACTGCAACATTGGAAGGTCAATTTGCCGACATGAATGGCTGGAATGCGGAGAGTGATGCTGCTAGTTTGTTAGGCGATTTAGGAATTAAAGAGGAGTTTCATTATACCCTGATGAAAGACATGAGTGCCAAGCAAAAGGTAAGAGTTTTATTGGCACAGGCACTTTTCGGTAAACCCGATAACTTATTACTCGATGAGCCTACCAATGATCTCGATCTTGAAACGGTGAGATGGTTAGAAAATTATCTTTCAAACTATGAGAATACTGTTTTGGTAGTATCTCACGACAGGCACTTTTTAGATTCGATAAGCACGCATACTGTTGATATTGATTTCGGAAAAGTTCAAATGTTTCCGGGCAACTATAGCTATTGGTATGAAAGTAGCCAATTAGCTTTAAGGCAGGTGCAAAAACAAAACAAAAAAGCCGAAGAGAAGAAAAAGGAATTACAGGAATTCATCGCTCGTTTTAGTGCAAATGCTTCAAAATCAAAACAAACTACCAGTCGTAAAAAAATGATCGAGAAGCTGAATATTGAAGACATTAAGCCTTCAACACGACGTTATCCCGGTATTATTTTCAAACCCGATCGTGAAGTTGGTGATCGTATTCTGGAAGTAAGTGGTTTGAGTGCCAGCGCTGATGGTAAAGTTTTGTTTAAGAATGTTGATTTTTACACCAACAAAGGCGATAAAATTATTTTCTTATCAAAAGATCCTAGAGCCATGACCGCCTTTTTTGAAATTATAAATGGAAATCAGGAGGCTGATCAAGGAACTTTTGCATGGGGCCAAACGATTACAACAGCTTATCTGCCTTTCAATAATTCAGATTATTTCAATTCTGATTTAAGTCTTTCCGATTGGCTATGCCAATTTACAACTGATACTACTGAACTTTATATCCGTGGCTACTTAGGCAAAATGTTATTTGCGGGTGAAGAAATTCTGAAACCCGTGAATGTTTTATCCGGAGGAGAAAAAATGCGCTGCATGATTTCAAAAATGATGTTAATAAACGCGAATGCATTAATTATTGATACACCAACCAATCATCTCGATCTTGAATCAATCCAGGCATTCAATAATAATTTAATTAAATATCCCGGAAATATTTTCATGTCCTCGCACGATCATGAATTTATTCAAACCGTTTGTAACAGAGTTATAGAGTTAACGCCAAAAGGAATAATCGACAAAATAATGGATTACGACGATTATGTCGATGATGAAAAAATTCAGGCACTCAGAGAAAAAATGTATAAATAAGCATTGTTCAACTTATGGGTTTCAAACTATCAAGCTTTTAGCTATTGGCATTTAGCTTTTGGTTTCCTACAATATTTTTAACTTTTAACTTTAAATTTTTAACTTCCAACAGCAAAAACCCATCAAACAATATTAATTAACACTAATTAAACCAAACTGAGGTCAATACATCGTACTTTTGTTTGTACTATGGAAGTAAAAGAAAACACAAACAAAGAACAACTCAACAATCCATTACACGGGATTCGATTGGTTGATATTTTGGAATTTCTGGTTACTAAATATGGTTGGGAAGAATTGGGAAGTAGAATAAACATCAATTGTTTTACCAGCAATCCATCCATTAAATCCAGTCTAAAATTTTTACGAAAAACACCTTGGGCCAGAGATAAAGTGGAAAATTTATATTTACGATCGATTAGGTAGTGAATTTTAGCTTAATAGTTATTGGCTATTAGCTATTAGCCTTTCTGGAACAATCTAACAATTCATTAATCAACTAATAGCTAAAAGCTAAAAGCAATACCAAAAGAAATGTCAAGCATTCCCAAAAATCAACAAAACATACTCGGAAAATTAAACATCGAGAAACTAAATACTATGCAGGAAGAGGCTCAAACAGCCATTCTTTCCAATTCAGAAGTCGTATTGCTCTCCCCTACCGGAACAGGTAAAACACTAGCCTTTTTATTGCCAATCATCGAAGAATTGGATATAGATTCTACCGAAGTTCAGGTATTAATTCTAGTACCTTCAAGAGAATTAGCTGTTCAAATTGAACAGGTGATCAGAGAAATGGGGGCTGGTTATAAAACCAATGCCTTGTATGGCGGACGAGCAGGCTCACAAGACAAAATTGACCTGAAGCATCGTCCTGCAATATTGATTGGAACACCCGGTAGAATTGCCGACCATATTCGACGACAAAGCTTTTCTTTAGCAGAAATAAAAACCTTGGTACTCGATGAATTTGACAAATCGCTTGAAATAGGCTTTGAAAAGGAAATGATTGAAATTATGGAGGCACTGCCGGAGCTCAGAAAAAAGATTTTAACATCAGCCTCAAATAAAGCTGAAATTCCCAGATTTGTTGGATTACACGAACCTGTTTACATTAATTATCTGAATATCGGAACTTCCCAGCTTAAAGTTAAAACCATCATTTCCCCATCAAAAGATAAATTAAAAACACTGTTTGATACACTTTGCCATGTTGGCAACCAACCCGGAATTATTTTTTGCAATTTCAAGGATACCATCCAGTATGTGAGTGATTTTTTAACAGAAAACGGCATTAATCATGGCTGTTTTTATGGAGGAATGGAACAGAAAGATCGTGAGTTGGCACTTATCAAATTCCGTAACGGAACCCATCAACTCTTGATTGCAACCGATTTGGCAGCTCGAGGGATTGATGTTCCCGAAATGAAATTCATCATTCATTATCAACTTCCTCAAAAAGCGCACGAATTCATGCACCGGAACGGTCGAACAGCCCGCATGAACAGTGATGGAACGGCTTATATTTTGAAATGGGAACAGGAAAATTTACCCGAATACATCACAGAATCTGAAATTGAGGAACTTCAAAAAGCACCCAAACCAGATACCTCAGAATGGAAAACACTATACATTACTGGTGGTAGAAGAGATAAAATTTCAAAAGGTGATATTGCAGGTTTATTTTTTAAACAGGGCAAACTAACGCAAAACGAATTAGGAAATATTGAACTGAAGCAGGAATGCGCCTATGTTTCTATACCCTCATCCAAAACAAAGAAGTTGATTGAAGAGTTGAATAATAGCAAGCTCAAAACAAAAAAAGTAAGGATTAGCGAAATATAGAAATATCAATATTTACTGACGAAGTTCTAATATATTAATAAATAAATTGCTTTGAATAAGTTACTGATATGGGTATCAAAACAAAAGCATTTATATTTCGGATTATTTTACTCCCCAAATACATCATTTATACCTGCTTATTGTGTATTTTTAAAATTAGAATATGTAGAATAGGACATACTAACTTTTTTAAGATTTAGCATCATGACTAAAGAAACCGAGATAAAACTATTTGAATCGAAAAAGGTTCGTACGCATTGGGATGAAAAAAACGAAAAATGGTATTTTTCGATTATTGATGTTGTTGAAATTCTGACCGAAAGTGCCAATCCCAGAGATTATTGGTTTAAAATGAAGTTGAGGATCAAAACAGAAGACGAATTTGAACTGTCGACAGTTTGTCGACAGTTCAAATTAAAAGCTGCTGATGGCAAAATGAGAATAACCGATGTTGCCGATACTGAAATCCTTTTAAGAATTATTCAGTCAATTCCATCGCCTAAAGCCGAACCTTTTAAACAGTGGTTAGCAAAGGTTGGTTACGAGCGCATGCAGGAAATTTCAAATCCCGAACAAAGTTTGAATAGAGCTAGGGAAAACTGGCAAAAACTTGGCCGAAGCGAAAAATGGTTACAGCAGCGCATGACCGGACAGGAAACCAGAAATAAATTAACCGATTATTGGCAAGATGCAGGAATTAATAAGCCTGATGAATTTGCATTACTTACCAATATTATACATCAGGAATGGACAGGCTTGAGTGTAAAAAAACACAAAAATTTAAAAGGACTAAAAACTCAAAACTTGCGCGACCACATGAGTGAAGCTGAATTGATTTTTACAGCATTGGCTGAACTTTCGACCCGACAAATAACTGCAGCAGAAGAAGCAAAAGGATTAAGTAAAAATAAAGAAGCAAGCAAAAAAAGGTGGTAGTGTGGCAAAAAATGCCCGAAAGGAATTAGAATCCAAAACAGGTAAAAGTGTGGTGACGGGTGAAAACTTTTTACCACCTTCCAAAGAGAAGAAAAAAATCAATATGAAATAGGATAATAAGTGACCCTAACCAAGATTTAAAATGCCAACCTATATCTCATTACTTCGGGGAATTAATGTTAGTGGCCAAAAAATAATCAAAATGGCAGCACTCAAAAAGATGTACGAAGATTTAAAATTTGAGCATATTCAAACCTATATCCAAAGTGGAAATGTCATTTTTCAGACTTCTAAAACAAAAAAAGAATATCTGGAAACTTTAATTTCGAATCAGATAAAATCAGATTTTGGGTTTGAAGTTCCTGTCATTATTTTAGATATTGAAGAATTAAAAGAAATCCTTAACAATAATCCTTACTCTGGCGATACTAAAAAAGATATATCACATTTAGGCATTACTTTTTTATCATCAAAACCAGAACTGGCCAACCTTCAATTAATCAAACAAAAACAAGCAGAAGGTGAAGAATTTATATTGATTAATAAATCGGTATATTTGTATTGTCCTGAAGGTTTCGGGAAAACCAAACTAACCAATGCATTTATTGAAAGTAAATTACAAGTTCGGGCAACTGCACGTAATTGGAAGACTGCAAATGAACTTTTACGCATTGCAGAAAATTTAAAAATTAATTTAGCATGACAGAAGACTTAAAAATCAATACCGATAGATTATTCCTACGTCCAATTAATTTGGATAATATAGAAGCAATTTTTAATTATAGATCTGATGCAGTTACAAATAAATACCAAAACTGGATACCGGAAACGCACCATGATGTTAATATTTTCATCAATGATCGGGTTTCAGCTATAATCGATTTATTCGACACCTGGTATCAATTTGTCATTATTAAAAAGGATGATTTGAAATTAATTGGGGATATTGGGATTCATTTTTTGGATCTAAATGAAAAACAAGTTGAAATTGGGATTACGCTGGATAAAAACTTTCAGGGAATGGGCTATGCGACAGAAGCACTAAAACAAATCATTAAATATCTTTTTACAGATTTAAATAAACATAGAATTATGGTTTCTCTAGACCCCAGAAATGTAAAGTCAATTAGCCTAATTAAACGATTGGGATTTAGGAAGGAAGCACATTTTAAAGAAAGCATTTTGAGCGATGGTGCGTGGATTGATGATTTGGTTTATGCCTTGCTTAAAGATGAATGGATCAAAAAAAATTGATGCAATATTGAAAAACGATTTAAAACTGAAATTAAACCACTAATTATCAATTTGATGATCAACGATAATCAACATGCCATAAAATTAACTGTTCAGCGCAGAATAGTTATTATTTCGGTGATTCTTTTCATCGGTAAAATTGTGGCCTATTTTCTTACAAATTCCGTAGGAATACTGACGGATGCCATGGAAAGTACTGTTAATGTAATAACCGGATTTATTAGTCTATATAGTATTAGTGTGGCACTAAAACCAAGTGACGCTGATCATCCGTTTGGGCATGGAAAAATTGAATCAATTTCAGCTTCGATCGAGGGTTTTTTGATCTTATTGGCAGGTTTGATTATTATTTTTGAAGCAGTGAAGCGACTTTTTAGTCCTGTTGAAATTCAGCAATTAGACATTGGTATTATCATTATTGCCATTGCCGGACTAGTAAATTATATTGTAGGTTATTTTAGTATTAAAACCGGGAAAAAACATCATTCAATAGCATTGGTTGCAGGCGGCAAACATCTACAATCCGACACTTACTCAACCATTGGATTAGTTATAGGTTTAATACTTCTGATGATTACTAAAATGGCATGGCTTGATAGTGTTATTGCCATGGTTTTCGGCTTCATCATCATTTATACGGGTTATAAAATATTGAAGGAAACGACTTCAAATTTGATGGATAAAGCCGATTTTGAAATACTAACGAAAGTCACTGAAATATTATGGGAAAACAAGTCGGATAAATGGATTGATATCCATAATTTAAAATTGGTGAAATATGGTGATGCACATCATATCGATTGTGATTTAACCCTTCCCTGGTACATGAATATTGCCGATGCGCATACAGAAAGTGATCTGGTAACCGCCGTAATTTCAAAATACTATCCTGAAAGTATTGATCTGACAATTCACACAGATGCCTGTAAAACTGATTTATGTAAACTTTGTAAAGTTTTAGAATGCAGTCATCGTGAACACGATTTTGAAGAGGAATTAAAATGGACAATCCATAAGATTACTCAGGAAACGAAATAATAAATTAAGACAATTAAATACTAAATAAACCTTATGAAGAAAATCGAAAATATTGAACTAACATATCTCAGTATTGACGACTACCAAGAACTAAAAAAAGCCATGATAGCGGCATATACTACCATGCCAAACGCCTATTGGAGAGAACATCAGATTCAATCATTGATTGGTCGATTTCCTGAAGGACAAGTTGTAATCAAAGTTAACAATCACATAGCAGGTTGCGCATTATCTATCATTGTTGATTATAGTAAAATTGACAAGCATCATACTTATTCCGAAATTACTGGCGATTACACTTTTAATACACATACATCTGAAGGCGATATGCTTTACGGAGTTGATATTTTCATTAAACCGGAGTTTCGTGGATTACGCTTAGGTAGGAGACTCTATGATTACAGAAAAGAATTGTGTGAAAGATTAAACTTGAAAGGTGTTGCTTTTGGTGGGAGAATTCCAAACTATCATAAATATTCTAATGAACTATCGCCGAAGGAGTATATAGATAAAGTAAGAAAAAATGAAATCCATGACCCTGTTTTTAATTTTCAGATATCCAACGATTTTCATCCTGCTCGAATTCTAAAGAATTATTTGGAAGGAGATGATGCTTCAAACGATTATGCGGTATTATTGGAATGGGATAACATCTATTATGAAAAGCCTGTGATAACTACCTCAATAACAAAAAAGATTGTACGCCTTGGTTTAATTCAATGGCAAATGCGTCCTTATAAAGATTTGGACGAATTGTTACAACAAGTTGAGTTTTTTGTTGATGCAGTTTCCGGTTATCGTTCTGATTTTGCATTATTCCCTGAGTTTTTTAACGCACCTTTGATGGCTGAAAACAATCACCTGACAGAAGGTGAAGCGATTAGGGAGCTTGCTAGTTATACCTCACATATTGTAAGGAAATTTGCGGAATTGGCTATTTCTTACAATATAAATATTATTACGGGCAGTATGCCCGAAATAACAGACGATAAGCTTTATAATGTAGGATATCTTTGTAAAAGAGACGGAGCTATTGAGAAATATGAAAAACTTCATATCACCCCTAATGAAGACAATGTTTGGGGAATGGAAGGTGGTTCAAAACTCAATACTTTCGATACAGACTGTGGCAAGATTGGAATTCTGATTTGCTATGATGTAGAATTCCCGGAATTAAGTCGGCTTTTAGCCGATGAGGGCATGGATATATTATTTGTACCTTTTCTTACAGATACCCAAAATGGATATTCAAGGGTTCGGAATTGTGCGCAAGCTCGGGCAATTGAAAACGAGTGTTATGTTGCCATTGCTGGTAGTGTTGGAAACTTGCCGAAAGTTCATAATATGGATATTCAATTTGCACAATCAATGGTTTTTACACCTTGTGACTTTTCATTTCCAACTAATGGAATAAAAGCTGAAGCAACTCCAAATACCGAAATGATTTTGATTGCCGATGTTGATATTGATATGCTCCGACAGCTCAATCAATTTGGCAGTGTTAAAAACTTAAAAGACCGTCGCAACGATCTTTATGAGCTAAAAAAAATACAATGATTATTAAGAAACAACATGCAAAACATAGGGAATTTAAAGGAGTTTCTTTTGAAGTTTTATCTGTTGGAGAAAAATCAATGGTCACCAAAATGAACTATAAAATTGGCGATCAAGTACCCGTTCATGCCCACCCCAACGAACAAAGTGGCTATGTGATCAGTGGGAAGTACAAGATAAAATTTCTGAATTATGATCAGATCCTGAATCCGGGCGACAGCTATTCAATTCCTGAAAACGTTGATCACTCTTGGGAAGTTATCGAAGCGGGAGAAGTAGTTGATGTCTTCACCCCTCCTCGAGCAGATTATTTATAGATTTAATAAAAATTATTCAAGATGTCAAAAGTATTTCCAAAGTCAATCGTCGATTTGCCAAAAGCTGACATCCCAATAAATGGTTTAGAAGCTTATCTATCGCAAGGATTAGATCATCAAATCATCTTTATGGAATTTTCGGAAAATGTTAAAATTGCTGAACATTTTCATGATAGTCAGTGGGCCGTCGTACTTGAAGGCAAGATTGAAATGGTGATTGATGGTATCAAAAAAACTTTTTCAAAAGGTGATCGATATTTTATTCCAAGCGGGATAAAACATTCAGCTAAAATACATGCCGGATATGCTGATATTACATTTTTTGATCAGGCAGATAGGTATCAGCAAAAATAAATACGAAAGATGAAAGAATTTTGGGATGCTGCATTTGAAAAAGAAAAAACCAATTGGGGCTTTGTTCCTGCTGATTCTGCAATAATTGCAAGAGACTTATTCTTAAAAAATAATCTCAAAAAAATATTGATTCCCGGTATCGGTTATGGCAGAAATGCCATGGCCTTTTTGAATCAAAGTTTTGAAATTACCGGAATTGAAATCTCAAAAAAGGCGATTGAACTGGCTCGGGAAAACAATTTTGATTTCCCAATTCATCTGGGATCCGTTGTTGATATGCCCTTTGATAAGGTAGCTTACGATGGTATTTTTTGTTACGCTTTAGTTCATCTTTTAAATAAGGCAGAGCGGAAAAAGTTTATTAAAGATTGTTATAATCAGCTTGCACCAGGTGGCTTTATGGTATTCATGGTTGCATCAACGAAAATGGAGATGTTTGCGAAAGGAAAATTAATTTCCAAAGACAGGTACAAAATTATGAAAGGTTTGAATGTGTTTTTTTATGATCATAAATCGGTTGAGAAGGAGTTTCAAAATTTTGGATTAGTTGAATATCGTGAATTTGAAGAACCAATCAAACATTTGAAAGATGCCAATCCCATTTCTTGTTTTTTGGTAACTTGCAAAAAAAATGGAACTAAAGAATGAATAAAGCAGAAAAAATTGTTCAACTATTAAAATTACAACCCCATCCCGAAGGAGGCTTTTTTAAAGAAACATATCGAAGTGAAGGGATTATACAATCTGAAAGTCTTAAATCTGATTATAAAGGAACCAGAAATTACTCCACTTGCATCTATTATTTGTTAACATCTGACGTTTTTTCAGCTTTTCATCGAATCCATCAGGACGAAATATGGCATTTTTATGAGGGTTCACCTATTGAATTACATGTAATTACTCCTTCCGGAGAGTACTCAAAAACCTTGATTGGGAGAGATCTAGAACATGGCCAGGTTCCCCAATTTATTGTACATGGTGGCAACTGGTTTGCAGCCTCAGTTATGCAAAAGAATGATTATTCATTAGCCGGCTGTACAGTAGCCCCAGGCTTTGATTTTCAGGACTTTGAGATGGCTAAATATAAACAATTAGCACACAGTTTCCCTCAATATATGCATATCATAAAAAGATTCACCAGAGGATAGTTCATTCCTTAAACCTACTTACTATGGCACTTTCATAGACGCTTAAACTTGTTTCTTAAGTGCTTATTTAAATACATTTTAAATCATTTGAATAAAAAAGAGATAAAAACACATCAAGTAAGACAAATTAGCTTACCTTTGTCCCTTTAAACAATAAAATTAATATGAAAAAAGGAACAGTAAAATTTTTTAATGAAACTAAAGGATTTGGATTCATAACAGATGAAAATTCAAACGAAGATTATTTTGTACATATCTCAGGATTAATCGACAAAATTGACGAAGGCGACGCAGTAGAGTTTGAACTTACAGAAGGTAAAAAAGGATTAAACGCAATAAATGTTAAAGTAGTTTAGTATTTGCGCATTATCATTTTTTTAAAAAACATAAAGCCTGTCAGTATTGATGGGCTTTTTTTTTAATATTTAAATAACTTATAAGGATTAGG
>Ga0268284_1001736_pt1 | contig 10599 bp, 9 predicted proteins | sample saktaG_14_FD_190137 | JGI IMG/M metagenome (GOLD analysis project Ga0268284, IMG submission 190137) | Saline water microbial communities from Sakinaw Lake, British Columbia, Canada - sak_2013_06_06_40m | ecosystem: Environmental > Aquatic > Non-marine Saline and Alkaline > Saline ... | reverse complement strand
TGTTATACCGGCAGAATCATAGGGTAATACCCTTTTTAAAACTATTTTATTTGAATTATAGAATTGTACTTTTCCAATTTCAAGGTCATATTCATCCAACTTAATTCTCATATCATTAGTAAAAAATATTTTATTCGAACATGAAGTAAATAAAAAAACTATAACACCTATAGACAAGAAGTTGATAAAATACTTTTTCATTTTTTCGAATGATTGATTTATAGATTCTTTAGTACGAATTTTATTTAATAATGTTCAGTTTCTTAGATATATCCAGCATTTTCAAAATAGGTAACTTTGCTTTATTGATAAGCTCTTCTGATAATATTATTTCAGGAGTTTCATTTTTTAAGCATAAATAAAGTTTTTCCATTGTATTTAACTTCATGTACGGACAATCATTACAAGCGCAGGTTTCATCTGTTGGCACAATAATAAATTCTTTATCGGGCGAATCTTTCTGCATTTGATGTAAAATACCACTTTCTGTTGCAACAATATACTTTTTATTTGTATCTGATTTTGTGAAATTAAGCATGGCATTTGTAGAACCTATAAAATCGGCCAAAGCTAAAACCTGGCCTTTACATTCAGGATGTGCTATTAATTTAGCATCCGGATGTTTAATTTTTAAATTAATAATAGCCTCTGTTGATAAAATATCATGCACCTCACAAGTACCATTCCATAACACCATATTTCTGCCAGATATATTGTTAATATATCCTCCTAAATTTTTATCGGGTGCAAATATTATTTTTTGATTTTTTGGTAGTGAATTTACAATTTGAACCGCATTGCCCGATGTGCAAATTATATCAGACATTGTTTTAATTTCAGCTGAACAATTGATATATGAAATTACCATATACTCAGGATATTTCTTTTTAAATTTTTCAAAATCTCTTGGTGGACAAGAATCAGCTAAAGAACATCCGGCATTTAAATCGGGTAAAACTACTTTAATATGTGGATTTAAAATTTTTGCAGTTTCTGCCATAAAATGTACTCCGGCAAAAACGATTAACTTTGCATCGGTAGTAGATGCTTTTTGAGCAAGAGCAAGACTATCACCCACAAAATCGGCGATATCTTGTATTTCAGAAATTTGATAATAATGTGCCAGAATTATCGCATTCTTTTCTATTTTTAACCGATTTATTTTTTCAATTAATTTCATTCTCCTTTTGTGTTAATCGTGCATCCTGGTTTCGTAACAATGCAAAAATATATTTTTTAATGAATAGTGTTTTATATTAATTAGTATTTACAATATATTATATAAATATTTAAATAATTTTTATGTTAATTATATAGATTTGTTCATAAGACTGAAAAGTATTTTGAACATAACTTGACAAAGTTATTTTTACAATTTAATTAACAAATTATAAAGATGTTTATTTAATTTAGTTAATTGGTAAATAATAATTTATAATAGATACTAACAGTTGTTAATTACTTATATTGTGAATATATTTAGTTTAATTTTAATAATATTTTAGGTTGATAACGGTTCAATAAATTATTAAAATTAACGTATCTCCTTCAATTTTTTATGATTTGATTTATGAATTGTTAATTACTGGTATTTTTTTATTTTTTAATAACAAAAGATTATAGAAATGAACTTTTTTTTGTTCATAAATGACATCAAATTGAAAATTAGAATGGTAGAAAATCAAACTAAATTTATCAAAAAATTAATCGGCTAATTATGAAGCTGATAATATTCATGCCTGATTTTTTAAGTACATTTGTATATTAATGTTATTAACAATGATAGATAAAACAAATACGATACCTATTGCTTCAGATCATGGTGGATTTGAAATGAAAGAATATTTAAAAAAGAAATTGATAGAAGCTGGATATAATATTAAAGATATGGGTACCTATTCATCTGATAGTGTAGATTATCCTGATATAATTCATCCACTTGCCAAATCAATTAATGCAGGAGAATTTAGGCTAGGTATTATATTATGTGGTAGTGGAAATGGTGCTCAAATGACTGCCAATAAATATGCGAACGTAAGAGCTGGTTTATGTTGGACAGTAGAGCAGGCAAGTTTAATTCGTCGGCATAATAATGCAAATATAATTTCTATTCCAGGTCGTTTTGTGGAGGAAAAATTAGCACTTGAAATGGTGATGAAATTTCTTACAACTGATTTTGAAGGAGGACGACATCTTACCAGGGTAGAAAAAATTTCAAAAATAAATTAAGTTGGACGCGTATAATCTTTTTATAAAAGAATCTGGAATTAAAGCTTTCGATCTCGAACACAGAAGAAAGATTAATTTTAATATTTCAAAGTATGATTTAGCCGTTACTAATGGCAAAAATCAATATAAAAACATTGATAAAGCAAAAAACCGTGCTGGATTCTTAAAATATAAAGTAATCAACGATCTGGATAAATATTTAATTCAGTTTGAAGATAATTTTACAGCTAATGGCGGAAAGGTAATTTGGGCTCAGGATAAGAAAGAGGCACTTAAAGAAATCCTGGATATTGTTAAGGAAAACAATATTAAAACAGTTGTGAAAACCAAATCGATGACTACTGAAGAAATTGATTTGAATGAAGCCCTTGAAAAGAAAAAAATAAATGCACTTGAAACAGATTTAGGAGAATATATCGTTCAGTTAGCCGGTGAAAAACCATACCATATTGTAACACCTGCGATGCATAAATCGAAAGAAGATATTGCCCAGCTTTTCAATGAAAAATTTAATACAGATTTAAAATCAACCCCTGAAGAATTAACAGTTTTTGTAAGGAATTTATTAAGACAAAAATTTGTTGAAGCCGATCTTGGCGTGAGTGGTGCAAATTTTATAATTCCTGATATTGGTGGAATAGCGCTGACTGAAAATGAAGGCAATGGCATGATGACCATGTCTTTTCCTAAAATACACATAGTAATTGCTGGTATCGAAAAGTTCATTCCACGTTTTACGGATTTAGATTTATTTTGGCCATTATTAGCAACTCATGGCACCGGGCAAAATATTTCGGTGTATAATTCAATCGTAACCGGACCTCGTAAGGCTGGTGAAGTTGATGGCCCCCAAAAAATGTATGTCATTTTACTCGATAATAACCGAACAAATTTATTGGCTCAAGATCGTCAGCGAAGGGCATTATCGTGTATTAAATGTGGTGCCTGTTTAAATGCCTGCCCGGTGTATAAAAATATTGGAGGCCATACTTATAATACTACCTATAGTGGTCCTATTGGAGCTGTAAGCAATCCTTTTTTACGTGATATGAATGAGTACAAGCATCAAAGTTTTGCTTCCTCATTATGTGGAAAATGTACAGAAGTTTGTCCGGTAAAAATACCCCTACACGAATTATTATTGGTAAACAGAAACGACTCGGTAAAAAGTAAATTTTACAGTGGTAAGGATAAGTTTTTTATTAATGTTTGGAAAAGAACCATGTCGACCCGAAAGCGAATGGATATGTTTAGCGGAAATAAAAAAAACTTATTCATTAAAAATTTCTTTAAAAAAACATGGGGTACGCATCGCGAATTACCCAAAGTTGAAGAAAAATCATTCAACGTATTGTGGAAAGAATTAAACAATCAGGAATAAAAAACGCCCTCGTAATTAGTGGGGCGTTTTAATTAGTTCAAATGATTATTGTTATTTTAATAACTCGGCAATTTTATTTCGTAATTCTTCACCTCTTAAATTTTGGGCTATAATAATCCCTTTACCATCAATTAAAATACTGTGAGGAATTGAATTAACACCATATAATTTAGCGGCAGCACTGTTCCAATATTGTAAATCAGATAAATGGCTCCATGTTAATTTATCAGCTTCAATAGCTTCAAGCCATTTATCCTTACTTTGATCTAATGAAATTCCAATAATATCAAATCCTTTGTCTTTATAATCATTATAAACGGCAACAACATTTGGATTTTCTCCTCTGCAAGGTCCGCACCAGGAAGCCCAAAAATCAATCAGTGTATATTTTCCTTTAATGAGTGATGAAAATTCTACGGGCACATCTTCAGTATTATTCATGGTAAAATCAATGTATTTTTTACCGATATCTACGGATTGAAGCGTGGTTACTCTTTCTTTTAAATTTTGAACATATACTGATTGTTCAATTGATGGATCAAATCCTGCAGTAATGGTTTCAAGCTGTGAAAGGTCAAAATCATAATTGTTTTGATAGGCTAAGAAGGCAGCAACAATACTTGCTTTATTCTCAGTAATATGTTTATAAGTAAAATCAATTTTTTCAGCCTGAATTGCATCCATTTGTTTTTCAAGTTGTCCTTTTAATTCTTCATTTTGTTCTTGATCAGCATTACGATAATCGGCAAATAATTTTTGACGTTGTTCAGTAAAGGTCTTAGTTTGATCATTAAAAGCATCTAATTCATCCTGTGCCGGAGATCCGGTAATTATTACTTGTCTCAGGCTATCTATATGGCCGGTTACATTAATGTCTGCTGCTTCAACAAAAACAGGAATGCTTCCACGCTTATCTTTAATGCCTAAATAATATACTTCAGCCATTTCGATATTTCCTTTAAACGAAATAGGAGTAGTAGCATCTGCCGAATCAAGTTTGATCATTTCATTACCAACACGATGTTGTAAATAAACCGTCCCTTTATCCAGGCCTTGTAAATTTACATTGATTGTATAGGCTGTTTTTTTAGTTGGTTGCATTGTACAAGAGGCAAGCGCCAGACTAATAAGTAATAAATAGAATAATTTTTTCATAGGGTTTTTATTTAGTTTTAATTGATTGTGTGCAGCGTGATAAATTGAAATATAGTATGCAAAGCTAATAAAAGCATAAATATATCAAAATCGGATTATAACTTTTTGCGCGAATAAAAAAGATATTGGCTTATCAGAATCAGAATAATGGTAACTATTGAGCTTAAAATTGCATGTTTTAGGGTAATAAAAAAATAAGACAAGCGAAATATTTCAAGATAAAATAAGGTTATATGATGAATGAATACTAAAAGACCGGTATAAGTTAAAAAGGAGCTGAATCCGATTTGTTTAATACTAATTCTTACATCGGGACCCGGTTCTAATTTTGGGATGACATACTTGATAAATACAGGTCTTAAGTAAGCTACCAAAACAGTTGAAAAAATATTTATCCCAATCGAATGTGAAAAATAGTCGATCACATAACCAATAATAAATCCCAAAACCAGTAATAGCCATTTTGGTGTTTCAAGTGGAAGTAATAAAATGAATAAGATATACACATATGGATTAATAAAACCCATAAGTTGAAAATGATTAAATACAAATATTTGCAATAATACAAGTATGATAAAGCGGAACAGATTGATAATAATATGCCTAGTCATTTTCCACCCCCTTCTTTAACAAAAGCATTTCTTCCAGGCGTGAATTTTGCACTGCATAAACATATTTTAGACTGCCAAAATCAGTAGAAAATTTAATTATTGCTGAGTTTAAACTAGATCCGGTGCGTGTATTGTAATTTTCTACGATTCCAATCATAATTCCTTCAGGGTAGATTAAAGAATGTCCGGAGGTTATAATAGTATCCCCAACACGAAGATCAATGTGAGACGGAATATCTGTTAGGGTGCCTCTTTGGTAGTCCATATTGTCCCAGAGAATATTAGCCAATTGATTGCTTTTTTTAATCTTGGCACTAATCTTACTGTCTTTATGCAATACCGACATTACAGAGCAGAAGTTTTCAGAAACGGCAACAACCGAACCAACAATTCCCTGGTCGGATATAATTGGCATATCAATTTTAATTCCATGCCTTCTACCCTTATCAAGCATCAGATAGTTATCTGCTTTATGGATCGAATTAGAAACAACTTTTGCAACAATATATTGATAAATCGTATCGGGTGGAGTTACTGTATTGGGCGTATTATTTATCTGAATTATCGAATTCTTAAGATAAGCGTTTTCCTGCGCCAATAATTCATTGGTTTTTTTCAAATCAAAATAATCAGTTATGCCGGAATAGCTTTTATTTAGTGAACCTGAAAATTGGCTTGTACTATTTAGAATAACAGAACCAGTAAAAGTTCTGTTTTTAGTCATTAAAACAATCGCGATGATTTCCAAAAATAAAAACAGAAAAAAGATATTGTTATTCCTAAGAAAGGCAAATAAATATCGCATTTTTAGCTAGTTCAATAATGTAAAACTGTTAAAAGTACCACTCTTTGATTACCTAATCAAGAAAGTAAATTTATCAAAATTTTTCAAAGCTATTCCCGTTCCACGAGCAACAGCTCTCAAGGGATCTTCAGCAACATGAACCGGTAATTTAGTTTTTAGATGTAAGCGTTTATCAAGCCCCCTTAACATGGAACCTCCTCCGGCAAGATAAATACCCGTTCTGTAAATATCAGCAGATAATTCAGGTGGGGTCATTTCTAAAGCATTTAAAACGGCTGCCTCAATTTTTGAAATAGATTTATCGAGTGCCCGTGCAATTTCTGCCGAATTAACTTTAATTTCTTTTGGTATCCCGGTTAACATATCCCGACCATGAACTGCATAATCATCCGGTGGATTTTCGATATCAGGCATCGCTGCCCCAACTTCAATTTTTATTCTTTCGGCAGTTCGCTCTCCAATGATGATGTTATGTTGCTTTCGCATGTATTCTTCAATATCTGCATTAAAATCATCACCGGCAATTCTAATAGATTTGTTGTTTACAATTCCCCCAAGGGCAATAACCGCAATTTCACTAGTTCCACCACCAATATCAATAACCATATTTCCGGTAGGCTCTAATACGTCAATTCCTATACCTATTGCGGCGGCCATTGGCTCATGTATCAGTTTTACATCTTTAGCACCAGCTTGTTCTGCTGAATCCTTAACTGCACGTTCTTCAACTTCGGTAATCCCCGAAGGAATACAAATAACCATTTTCAATGCAGGAGGAAACCAGGTCTTCTTGGTGTTAATCATTTTGATAAATTCCCGAATCATGTATTCGGCAGATTGGAAGTCAGCGATTACTCCATCGCGCAAAGGCCTAATGGTTTTAATGTTCTCGTGTGTTTTCCCGTGCATCATCATTGCCTTTTTGCCTACGGCAATAATCTTTCCAGTATTTCTTTCAATCGCCACGATCGAAGGTTCATCAACTACCACCTTATCATTGTAAATAATAATAGTATTCGCAGTACCAAGGTCGATGGCGATTTCTTTTGTTAAAAATGAGAACAGGCCCATATTTTGTAATTTTAGAATGGTGAAAAATCAATCAGTTTTATTAGTGTTTAAAATGTCGTATTCCTGTAAAAACCATCGACATTTTGTGTTCGTTACAAAAGTCAACAGAATCCTTATCCCTTACTGAACCACCCGGTTGCACTACAGCTGTGATCCCTGCCGTATGAGCAATTTCAACAGAATCTGCAAAAGGAAAAAATGCGTCCGAAGCCATCACGGCACCATTTAAGTCAAATCCAAAAGTTTCGGCTTTTAAAATTGCCTGCTTTAATGCATCTACTCTGGAAGTCTGTCCAACCCCACTTGCAATAAGCTGTTTATTTTTCACCAAAACGATGGTATTTGATTTTGTATGCTTAACAATTTTATTAGCAAATATTAAATCTTCTACCTCTAGGGTAGATGGATGAGTTGAGGTAACTGCCTCAAAATTATCAGCAATTTCGGTTTTCAAGTCTTTATCTTGAACCAAAACGCCATTTAATGCTGATTTAAATTGTTTTACAGGAAAATCAAACGCTTTCTTCTGTAAAATTATTCTATTTTTCTTAGACTTTAGTACTTCTAGTGCATTATTTTCATAGCTAGGAGCAAGAATTATTTCAAAAAATAATTTGTTGATTTCTTCGGCACTTTCAAGGTCAACAATCTGGTTGGTAATTAAAACACCACCAAAGGCAGAAATAGGGTCTGCAGCAAGTGTATCATTCCAGGCATTAACCAATAAATTACGACTTGCCAAACCACAAGCATTGTTGTGTTTTAATATCGCAAAGGTGGGTTCTGAAAACTCTGCAATAAGGTTAATCGCTGCATCCAGGTCTATTAAATTGTTATAAGAAACCTCTTTACCATGTAATTGTTCAAAAACTTCAGACAGATTTCCAAAAAATAATGCTTTCTGATGCGGGTTTTCACCATACCTGAGTGAGCGGTTTTCTAAAATACTTTGCTTAAATACGGGTAGTTTTTGACTTTTATTAAAATATTTAAAAATGGCCGTATCGTAATGCGACGATACGTTAAATGCATGAGCGGCAAACTCTTTTCTGTCCTGCAGGGAGGTTTCGCCACCTTTTTCAATCATAAGTTTAAGTAAGTTTTTGTATTGCCCAACATTTGAAATAATCACTACATCGTTAAAGTTTTTCGCTGCAGCACGAATTAATGAAATACCTCCTATATCAATTTTTTCAATAATATCTTGCTCGCTGGCTCCTGATGCAACTGTTTTTTCAAAAGGATAAAGATCTACAATGACCAAATCAATTTCCGGAATTTCATATTCTGTTAGTTGTTGTCGATCCCCCTCTAGTTCACGTCTACCCAATATTCCACCAAATACTTTTGGGTGTAATGTTTTAACACGACCACCTAGTATAGAGGGATATCCGGTTAATGATTCGACGCTTTTAACATTTACACCCTGCTCCTGGATAAAGTCGAATGTGCCGCCGGTTGAATAAATATTTATTCCCAGCTCGTTTAATTTGTCAACAATCTCTTTTAAACCGTCCTTACTATATACGGAAATTAATGCGTTCTGTATCTTTTTCAATGTATTAGCTCTTTTAAAGTTGAATTACAATTTTATTAAAAATCAATGCAATAAGCAATTTAATTTAAGTTTATTTTCGACCCTTATTTTGCTATTTAATTTGTGACTTTGATAGTAATTTTAACGTGAACCCACCAGAAACAGTTACAAGGCAGAAACGTTTCAGGGAACACCCTAGCTTGAGGTTTTTATATTATCTTTGAAAATTGCTTACAAAAATACATTGTTAATCGTTCGGTAAGATGGAAAAATTTAGAATAATGATATTATTAAGACTTATCAGGGAAAGTTATTTGTTTGCCATTCAGGCGATTAAAATAAATAAAACCAGAACGTTTCTTTCGCTAATGGGTATTACCATTGGTATTTTTTCAATTATTTCCGTTTTTACGGTTTTTGATTCAATGGAGAAATCAATACATACCACCATTGATTCACTGGGAGACAATGTATTATTTATACAGAAAATGCCTTGGGTAATGGACGGTAACAGTCCTTTCTGGAAGTTTTTTCAGCGTCCTGAACCAAAATTAAGTGAATTGGAGGAAATTCAGAGAAGAAGCAACACTGTTCAATCTGCTGCATTTATGATAGGGGTTAATCGCACTGTAAAATATCAATCAAAGAGTATAGAAAATTCTTTGATTCTTGCAGGTACCCACGAATACGATAAGGTAATGAGTTTTGATATAAGGGATGGTAGATATTTTACACCGAATGAATCTGCAAGTGGCAAAGCTGTTGCTATAATTGGTAGTGATATTGCAGATCAGTTATTTGAGACCGAAGATGCGATAGGACGAAAGCTAAAAATATTTGGTAGAAATATTGAAGTAATTGGGGTTTTAACAAAGGAAGGTAAGGACCTGTTCGGTAACAGTTCAGACAATCAAATTATTTTGCCTGTAAATTTTGTTAGAACAGTAATAGAGTTGCGAAGTGTTTCATCAAATATTATCGTAAAGGGTAAACCAAATGTCAGCAACGAAGAAATGCGTGATGAACTTACAGGAATAATAAGATCTCTGCATAAATTAAAACCGACAGTTGAAGATGATTTTGCTATCAATGAAACTGACATGATCTCAAAACAATTTGACAGTTTGTTTGCTGTAATTTCAGTTGTTGGTTGGATTATCGGTGGTTTTTCATTGTTGGTTGGAGGGTTTGGAATTGCCAATATTATGTTCGTATCTGTTAAAGAACGAACCAGCCAAATAGGAATTCAAAAATCATTAGGAGCCAAAAACTATTTTATTTTACTACAGTTTTTATTCGAAGCTGTATTCTTGTCAGTTCTTGGCGGTCTGGCGGGCTTGTTCATTATTTTTGTCATTACCATTTTGGTGAACATGCAGGACATGTCATTTCAGCTGGTACTAACAGCAAACAATATAATGTTGGGAATAGGTGTATCAGGTCTTATTGGTTTAGCTTCAGGCTCTATTCCTGCCTATAATGCATCCAGACTTAATCCTGTAGATGCAATGCGTTCGACCTTTTAGTTGTATCCCCTTCAATTTCTGAAGGTTTAGGAATTATTCCGGCTAAAATTTAATCGCTGAGAGGTTGCATGACATTGATGGTTAAGAAAAAAGGATCTCAATTGTTTAAAACTCAACATCAATAATTCTCTCATAATCCCTATCTTTATATCAAGAATTAATACTATGGAAAAACGCTGGGTTATAAAGGAAAGAGGTGATGAAGAAAAAATAAAAAAGCTAGCCCTGGTATTAAATATTACTGATGATATTGCGAACCTGCTTGTTCAAAGAGGAATTTATAC
>Ga0268284_1001735_pt1 | contig 10607 bp, 6 predicted proteins | sample saktaG_14_FD_190137 | JGI IMG/M metagenome (GOLD analysis project Ga0268284, IMG submission 190137) | Saline water microbial communities from Sakinaw Lake, British Columbia, Canada - sak_2013_06_06_40m | ecosystem: Environmental > Aquatic > Non-marine Saline and Alkaline > Saline ... | reverse complement strand
CGACGAGACGAACCAATCGTCGAACAACAAGTGGTTGGCGCAGTAGGAATCGTCATACTGGAGGTTGTTCGTGAGCGACTTGTCGGCGTCGTTGACCACCGCGTTGGCGGGCAGCAGCGGGGTGGCGTCGGAGTTACCTATCAGGTTGAAGGCGTAGGGCGGAATCGGATTCTCGTAGCGCAGGTCCCAGTTGACCAGTTCGCCTAACGAGACGAGCGGCCGCGACGGCAGTTCGCAGATCACGCAGCGCGAGAGGCCGTCGGCCTTGTTGAAGCCGGTGACGATGTAGCCGCGGCCGGTGGCGTCGTCGGCATTGGGCAGCAGGCTGTCGCCACCGGCGGGGTGTTTGACGAAGCTATAGTCGAAGGGTGAATTGACCGGGTGGGCGGTGCCGCCGTAGTGGCGTTGGATGGTGGGTTCCACTTCATCCTTGCGGCCCATGGCGGTGTAGTTGACCAGGGGGCTGGATTGGACAAAGCCCTTGGCGGCGAGGTGGGTGCGGCTGGCCATGCGGGCACCAAAGATGGTCGAGAGGAAGGGCGTGGGATTGCTTTGCGATTGGCCGAGCGTGCCCTCGGCGAGGTTCGTGAGGGGTTGGTAAACCACGTTGGCAATCTCCGGCTTGTACACCATCCGATAGGCCAGGACCCAACTGCCGGGGATCGACATGTCGACATAAACGCCCACTCCGTCGACCCCGTAGTCATTGTACGAGGTGTCGAACTTGGCGTCGGCCTTGAGGGTGGCACTGCTGGCTAAGGCGAGCGTGGCGCCGTTGTTGCCCTTGACCGGGAAGTAGTGGCCACCGCCGCTGCGGTAGCCGGCTTGCAACGTGATCGCCGAACCGGCGGCCACCGGGGTGGTGGCCGCCGGGCTGAACAGGCGGGTCTCGCCGGGTTTGAGCGTGAAGGGCGCGCTGATCTGATAGTCCAGACTGCCGCCGCCCAGCGCCGGAGAGTTGTTAGAACCATCCATCACGCTGTTGTAATTGCTGTTGGCGGTGCCGTTGATGGTATAACGCAGGGCGACGGGCAGCGGCGACGGGATGCCAATGGACATTGTCTGCGGCGAGGTGATCTCCATGTTATAAGGATTCCACATCGTGATCACCGGGGTCAACAACAGGCGCGGCTCCAGATTGGTGCTGCCGGGGATCGCGCCGGCGGTGTGCGAGAAGACCCACTGCACGCGGGCGATCACCGGCAGGATGCGCACCTTGTGCAGGAAGTTATAGCTGTTGCCGAAGATGGCCTCCGCCTGGATCGGGATGGTGAGCTTGCCGGAGGCGGTGGCGGTGATGCGCTTGTAGGCCGTGAGGTAGTCCATCATGTTTTCCCAGCTGCTCACCGGGCCGTGTTGATAGATCGGGCCCGAGCCGCTGTCTCCCCGGTAGGAGGCCCACGGATAGAGCATCGAGCCGGTGGGCAACGCATTGCTTTGCGAGGGCCGCGTGAACATGGCGTCCAGCGCGGGCGTCAGGCGGAACAAGGGCAGATTGGTCGCCGGCTGGTTGTCCCATTTCTCCGTGAGCAGCGAGAGGTCCTTGCGCCAGCCGCCGGTGGCGGTGTTGGTCAGCAGCCCGACCGACACCGCCGACAGGTCGTGGAAAAACTCGCGCGAGGTTTTGTTGTTAGCGTCGCTGGCGATGAGATCGGCCTGGCGCAGGGTGATCGCCTTGTCGGCGGAGGCGGGCTTGTCTAACAATTCTTCGAGGCGGAACGGTTGCGGGTCGGCGACGGGGTATGACTTGGCCAGCACCGACCAGCGGGCCGCCGAGGTTGCGGGCTCGGGCTGGTAAGGATGCGGCAGGCGTGCCTTTTGGTTTTCGCCGCCGATCCACCAGGCGAAGCTGCCTTGTTGGCGGCCGCTGGTGACCGCGGTGGGTGTGAGATGGACTTGCAGATTGGCGCGTCCGGCTCCGTTGCCGAGCGCGCCGGTTCCGATAACGGTCACCTTGCCGTCGGCCGGTGCCGTGTCGGGCAGGATGGCGGGATCACTGCTGTTAGCGGAGGTCAGCCAGGCGACAAAGCGCTTCTTTTTTTCGCTGGCGTAGTTGCCCGGCGATTTCGGCCGGGCTTTGAAACTGCCGCTGGTTTCGTGGTCATCGCCTTGCCAGCTCTTCCACACCCCGAGCACCGGCGGGTTGTTTTTGTCGAGGATGTCGGCGCGGGCGGTGATGCGGGTGTCGAGGCCGGCTTGGCGCTGGAGGTCGCCGAGCGCGAGCATCAGCGCGAGGCGGGCGTTGGCACGGGAGGTGCCAACGGCCTCGGCCTGCGCCGACGTGCGCATCGCAATGCTCGAGAGCGTCAGCAACCCGACCGCCAGAACCGTGAGCAGGATCATGAGCGTGAGCGTGATGACCAGCGCAAAGCCGCGTTCCGGGCCACGGAAGATGTCCGGGCGGATCCGAGGATTGATGTGGGTTCCGGGTATCAAGATTGCCTTTTCTCTCTAGTTACAGCCACAACCATCGCCACCATTACGCTCCATTGAATTCGGTTCATAGTTGAGGTGTGGATGTGTTTCCATTGTTGCTAAGAAATCCGCGCCTCAGGGAGGCAGCACAACCCGGAGAATGCCGAGGACAGCAAATCACGTTTGCGGGGCGAAGCAATGATTTCTTCGGGAATCGCGTTGGCCGATTCACTGGCGGTGGGGGACTTCGTGGCCGACGGAGGAGGCGATCCATCCGGCGGTTTGGCGGACGCGGGCCGTCACACCATTGGCAACTGCCAGGGATCGCGGCGCGGCCGATCGAGCATCTTGTTGGCCTCGGCATCCCCGGGGAATTGTTCCGCCACGGGATCCCACTTGAGCTTGCGCCCGAGTTTGATAGCGAGGTTGGCGAGGTGGCACACCGTGCTCACCCGGTGACCGATGTCCACCGGGAAATACGGGTCCTTGCGGCTCTTGACACATTGCAGGAAATCGTCGTGCTCGCCCTGCGGATTGGTGTAGAGATGCAGTTCATCGGGGCCAATCACGGACTCGAGGATTTTCGGGGAACTGGCCTGCACGGGTGCGCGCCAGCCGGTGTTGCCCACCCAGCCTTCCGAGCCAATGAACTTGATGCTCGGATCGCCCGGCTTGCAGGTCATGACCACGCCATTGGCATAGCGGAAGGTCACGTCGTAATCCTTGACCGTGTTATAAAGGCCGCCCTGCCAGTGCGTGCCGCTGCCTTCGATCTCGACCGGGCCGCCGTGCTCCGTGTCGTTGGCCCACTGTGCCGTGTCAAACAAGTGGGCACCCCAGTCGCAGATGATCCCACCGGAATAGTCCCAGATCCAGCGGAAGTTGAAATGCACCCGGTCCTTGGTGTAGGGCGCATCGGGTGCCGGTCCCAGCCACATGTCGTAATCGAGGCCCGCCGGCACCGCTTGCGGGGTCGGGTCGCCCGGTCCGCCTGGTTGCTTGGGCAGGATGACTTCAATGCGCTCGAGTTTGCCGATCCGGCCGTTGCGCACTAACTCGGCCATGCGGTGGTATTCCACCACCGAGCGGTCCTCGGTGCTGGTCTGGAAGACTTTCCGGTGCTTGCGCACCGCAGCGACGAGCACTTTCCCCTCCTGGATGGTTAGAGTGGGCTTCTCGCACTGCACGTCCTTGCCGGCGGCGATGGCTAACAGGCTGATGAGCGTGTGCCAATGGTCCGGTGTCGAAATCATGACCGCGTCGATATCCTTGCGGGCAAGAACCTCGCGGAAATCCCGGGTCGCGAAACAATCCTCGTTCTGATAGTGCCGATTCACGATCCCCTTGGAGCGCATCAGGTGGCTGTTGTCCACGTCGCAAACCGCGACCACCCGGGCATTCTTGTGATTGAGATAGGGCGGGAGGTTCCAGTCCACACCATGGCTGCCGGTGCCGATGAAGCCAACCGTAATGCGGTTGCTCGGGGCCGTTTGGCCATCAGCACCACGCGCGGAGGATGGGATGATCGTAGGCGCGGCGATCGCCGCAGCCGCGGCGGCGGATTGTTGGAGGAACGTGCGGCGGGTTTGCCCGGCCTGGGTGGTGATGGGATCGGTGTGGTGCTTTTCTATTTTCATGAAGCCACTTCTTTCCATGATTGATTGTGATTCATGTTTTAGCGCAAAGTCTCGTCGTGTCAATACACCACCAGCCGTGCCGACTTCGGCGCAAAGGGCTCCATGCGGATTGTGTTAGATCCGGGTTTGAGGAAGCGGGTGACGTCCAGGCGCAGCGGCTTGCCGATGAAGCCGCCGGCGAAGGCGCCGTTGACGGTCACGCTGGCGGCGGCCTCGGGAGTGAGTTCGTCCACTTCCAGATAGACCCGCGATTTTGATAGATCGAGGTCCGCTGGGATGGCGCAGGCGGCGTCGAACGGGTTGGCCTTCACCGGGCTGGCGTTATAGTGGCGGCCGGCGGTATTGCGCAGCTCTTCGCGTTCCAGAGCGGAGGGGTTGGCGCTGAGGATGACGGTCTGGGTATCATCGCCCTTGAGAGTGATGTGTTGGTCGCCGGCGGTGCATTCGGCCACCAGGGTCTTGACCACGCCGGACGCCGGGTCATCGCCATCCGCCAGTCGCGATACCGGGAGCAGGCGTTCGCCGATATCGATGCATTGCTGCAGGCGCGCGCGCACATCGCGGCTGCGCTGGGCATCGCCCGGCACGCCATAGGTGGCCTTGACCACAACGAGCTTGGCGGTGGGTGCCTTGTCGGCCACTGGCCGTGTGTCGCGCAACGGGATTTCGCGTTGCGGTTTCATCCCGGCGATGATGCGGCCGGGGAGTTTGCGTGCCTGGTCCTGGAATACTAACAACACACTTTCAGACGGCTCCAGGGTCAGGGAGAATTCCGTGTTAGGGCCGTCACGCTTGCATGGGATGGCGGTGATCTCGTTGCGCATCGGGTCCCAGATTTCGGGAGTTCCCATGACGGCTGCGCGGAAGGTGAACGGGCGGGCGGCGCCATCAAGGTTCTGGTTGCAGATGAGGAAGACGTCGCGCCCGTCTTTCTGGCGATGCAGGACATGCAGCCAATTGCCGGTATTGCCGGACAGGACTTCCAAGGCGGGATGGATGCCGGCATCACCCGCTAACACTTTTTGCAACTCTGCGGGAGTGGGTTTTTCCGGCAGGAAATACGATCGGCCGCCGGCGGCGCTGGTCTTGCAGGCTGTGAGACCGGGCGTGGCTGCGCCCCACAGCGCGTCGCGCAGGGTGGCGATGTCCTTGGAATCGCGGCCGAGGGTGGCCGACTTGGACGGCAGCATGCCATAAGCGATGACCACGCCACCCTGGTCGAAAAACTCGCGCGCCTTGGCCAGGGTTGGATAGGGAATGACCTCGACGGCGGGCATGACCAGCACCTGATAGGTTTCCTTGTGCAGCTTGATGGTCTTGGCCTCCAGGGTTGAGTCCTTTTCCCACGCGTCGTAAAGCAGCCAGTCGCAATCGAACTGGGCGTCCTGCAGGGCGCTGGTCAGTTCTTCCGGGCGTTGTTTGGCACCGACGTGATAACTCTGGCCGAGGTGCAGCATGGCCACCGGGGCAACGTGCCGTCCGCCGGTGAGCATCAGGCTGAGGCGGTTGGTGTAGTCGGCCCACACCCGATAGAGCGGCCAGCGGGGTTCCTTGCCGCCGTTGTAGAAGTACGGTGGATAGTCGCCGTCGTAGGGGGCCCGCGGATTGAACGAGTGTGGGATGAGGAAATTCACACCGCGGACCTGGTGCCAGTCGGTCAGCCATTTCATGGTCGGGTATGTCAGGTCCTGGTTATAGCCGCCGAAGATTTCGCAGAAGGCGATGTCCTTGTCCTTGTTGTAGGTGTGCGAGATCGAGCTGGCCATCTTGGGCATCTGGTATTCACCCATGTTGCGATTGCCGGGCTGGAGCTGGCCGCAGACCAGATCCATGCCTCCCATGTCGCTGAATTTGAGCAGCTGCATCATGTTGCCGCCGGACATGTCCCGATTGAAAATATCGTTGCCGTGCTCCATGAAGTGACCCATCGAGACGACCTTGTGATCGCGGCACCAGCGGCTCAAGCCGCCATACATCGTGCGCCCCCACGACTCGGTGAAACAATCGAGATAACTATAATATGCGGCGGTCTGGTCATCGCCGGCGAGTTTGAATTTGTAGGCAACCAACAGTTTGTTCAGGTCGAGTTTGCGCTCGGCGATGAGCTTGGGGAAATCGCTGCCCCAGTCGCCCTGGGTTTCCGGCTCATCGTAGAAATAGCCGGTGATGGTTTTGCCGAAGTCACTCTTGAAGCGGTCGTAGTGCGGTTGATAGACGGTTTTGATGAACCACTCGACACACGCCGGATCGGCCCCGTCCACCGCCACGAATGTCTGTTGGCCGCCCTTGGTGCCGTTGAATTTCCAGCTGAATTTCATGATGCGCCAGGCACCTGCCGGGGCATTCCACTGCAAGGTGCCGTCGCGCACCTCGGCCGTTAGATCGAGCAGTTTCGCGCCGTCCACGGCACCGTCGATCTCGCGGCCGGCAATCACCTTGATGAGATTGGGGTCGCCATAGCCGGTCTCGCGCAGCGCCTTCGGGCCTTCGACGCGGAGTTCGGTGGCCACCAGCCGTTTGCTGCCGTATTCGGGTGGCACGCGGCCGCCCATCATCTGGCTGGGCCACCACCAGTCGTCATAGATGAACATCGTCAGGTCGTTTTTGCGGGCGAAGTCGAGATTGATGCCAAGGTCGCGGTACCAGCCCTCGCCGAGCCAGTCCTTGTGCGGGCGCGGCTCGGCGGTGAAGGTGCCGTTGTGTCCATCCAACACCTTCTGTAACTCGCCTTCCAACTGCGCCCGGGTTTCGTCGCCGTGCATCCAGAACAAGGGCCCTGTCAGACGCCGGGCCTCCATCGGCAGGGTGAGGAACTGTTTTTCCACCTCCGCCCAGCCGGGTTCCTTGGCGAGCATGGATGGGATGGTGAGGAGCGCGAGCGCCGATGTGGTAAGAACGGGTGATTTCATGGGGATGGTGCGTTTGGCAGGTCGTTTGAACACTTCAGGAATGCATGGGGCATGCGCAATTTCCGCTACGGTGCAATGATTCCTGAATTTTCATTCCAGATTCTGCACCTGTTCGCGGATTTTTTCTAATTCTGTTTTGGCTTCGACGATGGTTTGGGCGATTCCGGCATCGTTGGCTTTGGCGCCGATGGTGTTGAACTCGCGGAACATTTCCTGACAGAGGAAATCCAGCGCCCGGCCCGGCGCATCGGTGGCCTCAAGGTATGCGCGGAACTTGGTGAAGTGGGAATCTAACCGCGTGAGTTCCTCGCTCACGTCGCAACGGTCCGCGAAGAGCGCGAGTTCCTTCGCCACCCGCTCATCCGCGGGATCCAGATCCAAGCCGGCCTCGCGCAGCCGTTTGGCTAGCAGTTCGCGCTGGCGGGCCGGCCGGGCCGGGGCCGCGCTGGCGATTTTGCCGGCGAAGCCATTCAAGGTGTCGAGCCGTGCGAGGAAGTCCGTCTTGAGATGGGAGCCTTCGGTTTCGCGCATCATTGCCAGTCCCGCGAGCGCGGCGAGGAGCGCGGGTTCGATGGCCAGCCAAGCCTCCTCGGGGTCGATCTCACCGGTGCCCAAGGTGACGATTCCGGGCTGGCGGAGGTAATCGGAGGCCGTGGGAAGCACGTCATGGCCGACGGTTTTGCCGAGTTCGATGAAGGCGTTGTGAAACGCCCGGGCCAGTGCGACATCCACTTGAATGGCGGCGGCGGCACCATCGGCGCGTTCCAGATTGAGCGTCACCTGGATGCGGCCGCGCGAAATAACCCCGAGCACCGCCTTGCGGATGCGCCCTTCGAGTTCCATGAGTTCGCGTGGCCCTTGCACCACGACCTCCGCCTGTTTGCGGTTGACCGAGTGGATTTCCACCGTGGCGTGCCATGCGTCCGTCGCCCCCGAACCGCGTCCGAATCCTGTCATTGAGTGCATGAACGAGTGATGGGGCATGGGGGCAGACCATGCAAGATCCAACTCGTTTGAGCAAGGCAGTCAATCCTATGCACAATTGTATCGTGAGAGGAAGGCTCATGAGCGTTGCCACCTCTAATCTTGTTCGCCTGATGCCTGGCGGAGAGACCGTCGGATTCTCATGGGATCTCTGCGGCAGTCGAGAACCCGATAGACAACCGCAACATTGCCACTCTCCATCCGGTAATACACTGCGAAAGGGAATCGCTTGGCCAATAGACGATAAAAACCGTAAACTTTCCGGTGGATGCCCGCATAAATCACCAATGAGTCAATGTCAGCGGAGAGACAGTCCTGAAAATAGCCCCCGAGGCCCGCTTCCTTGGATTCATAGAAGTCCCACCCGGCATTCAGATCGGCAATCGCGGATGGCAGAATCTGAATCCTCATTCAGTTCCTCCTGAGCTGCTGCTTCGCGACATCCCAATCCACGGCAACCTCTTCACCAGAATCGACACGCAAACCGGTCTCCCGCAACACCTCCTCGTGCCATCCGGGAGACTCCACGTCCACGTCGTCGTGACTGAGATCCGCCCACAGCGCCTCCACGAGACGCCACTTCTCGACCCTCGGTAATCTCAATGCCAATTCCTGAATGCTCATTCAGGACGAAAATCTCACCATCCTCCCCCATGTCAAGATCAAAAACAGAGCGTCAATTGTCGATAATCGGTTGAAGACACGACAGCCGCCCCTTCCGAAGTCATCGGTTCAAAATCTTCCACGGAGACGGCAGGATCATATTGACGACTTTCTTCGTCGAGATAAGACCGAACTTTTTCTAGCGAGGCTTCGCCTCAGACCCCAGAACGCGGAGTGAGCGGTAGCGAACCTGGAAAACCTGGCGAAGCCCTAACTGGCATGGCCGCAGGCAAACCAGAGACCAGAACCCAGACTGAAAACTTGACCTAACGACCACATCTTTGCCTTTTCAACGACTCTAGCCGTTTCATATGGTGAAGAACTTGCAGCCCAACGCCTTTGTCCACCGATGACCGGCGGTTGAACAGCGGTTGGTTAGGCGGTTGTGGGGTTGGGCGGTCATTCGGTGCGATGTCTTGTTCGCCCTTTGTCATTCGGGTACATCCTTAGCGCGTGACTTGCTGAGCTATCCATCTTAACCATTTCATGGGGGGGGATGAGTGGTTCTACTACGGCTGTTCTGCTCTCGCAGGAGCGCCGGTAGGGCCGATTAGTGTGGTGGTCAGGAGCAAGACGGTGCGGGTGCCGTCAGGGTGGGTGTCAACGTTGGCGATAGTCGTGGCATCGCGGGAAAACGTCTGGTCGGTAATGCCCGCGTGCGTGTTGATCACTGCAACACCGGTGACCGGATCGACGCCGCCGGAGGTGTCAGAGAAATCCACCACCACTTGATGTCCCAAGCCGAGCGGCTTGAGGTTCAGGTTCACTACCAGTCCCACGCGGTAGGTCTCAAAGCCGTCTTCGGGGTTACCGGCTCTGGCAACAAACTCATGGACGATCTCAATAGCACTGTCCTCTCCCGGTTTTGCCGTGATTGATGGCGCTGTTTTCAGCTCCATCCCGGGAGTTTGTGTGGCCTCGCGGAGCAGTGTTTGTAGCTGGATATCGTCAAGCTGGAAATGGTCTTGGTGGTCCCATGCCGCACCGGCTGGAATTTCTAGAATCATCGCCGTCACCTTGTGTAACGTCGGAGAATTAATTTCTGCGGCTTCTTTGAACGAGGTAATTGCGGCATAATCGGCTGCGCTGCTGGTCTCGATTTTCAGTTTGTCGGGGAGGAGGGTGATGCGGGTTGATGGATCGAGTTCCAGTCCCGCTAGGAAAGCGTTAGTGTTAACGACGGGTCTGGCGGAGTCGGAGTCGAATGGATTGTAATCATTGGGAATCAGGGGCATTCCGGAGTTTACACTGAATTGCTCCGTCATTAGTTTCCCCCGACCGTCCGGTGGGGCTGTGAACCGATATTCCCGGCCAAAGCGGCGCACGGAGAGTTTGGCCATCCCGGCGAGCATGTGGACGGAACTTTCAAGCGTTCTGCTGCCGGGATTCAGACGCAGCCGCGGATTGTTTCCCGGTGGCAGGGTGAAGATCAACTGCAGCGGGGTTTCACCGGATTCCCGGCAGGTGTCCTCGTAGGCGGTGCGAAGTTTTGCGAGAGATTCTAGCAAGGTCAGTCCGTCGAACTCAAGTGGGGCCAGAAAAAAATCACGCAACTGGCGGGCTTCGTGGGTGGCGCGAGGCCTGGATGGAGGACGTTGTGAAGACTTTGTTCTAACGGGGGCGGTCCGGGAATCAGCGACATTGGCAATGAGCACGCCACCGCCATGGAGTCCGGATTTGGCGTTCGCACTTAGACCGGGAAAGACACGGATCGCGGTAAAATAGCAACACGCCGCGAGGACAATTCCCACGGCAATCAGCGTCCGGCGCATTAGGGCGCGTTTCTTGATGACTGCGATTCGTGGTTTCACGGGCTGTGTGTTAGCTGGGCTAACAGTGTTTATTCGTAGCCTCTCGGGAAGTGATATCCGGGAGGGCTTAGGGCGGCAGGATGGGCGTAAGGTCTTGATTTCACAAGGTTTTTCTGACGACGGGTGCGTATATCCGGCCGGGATGGGCCAGGGTTTTCCGGGCGCCTGATCTAGCGGATATCACGGTC